>OEOF01000040.1_pt1 | contig 21531 bp, 19 predicted proteins | sample 1539701 | NCBI WGS metagenome assembly OEOF01 (sample SAMEA3611561, study PRJEB23397) | activated sludge metagenome | biome: Urban; feature: Wastewater Treatment Plant; material: Activated Sludge | place: Slovenia | collected 2012-09-24 | reverse complement strand
GCTGGGTGCGTGAAAATGCACCTGCTTCATCTGGTAAGGCGCGCTATCCAGCACCAGCATGTTGCCCTGCTTAAAGTTCACCTGCACGGTATGGCCGTTATTGACAATATCCTTTGCAGGAAATTTCTGTATTCCCTTAAGCGGTTTTAACGATGCACGCATCGTATTTTCAATGTTGACAGGGGACTGGTTGCGCCCGGTTTCACATGTAGCGAACTCCGGACTGAGCTTGGCCCAATTGTCAGGCCCTTGTTTACCTTCATAGGTCCAATGGATTTTATGGGCTTGTGCATTGGCGGTGCCTTGTTTCTCTGGTTGTGCAACTGATGCGGCAACAGCTTTAGTCGCTGGCTGTTCAGATTTCTCTGCGACGGTTTCGGCTGTTGTTTCTGCCTTTTTGTTTTCACTCTTTTCGGGTTTGGCTGCAGGAGTATCAGGCTTTTTAGCTGCGGACTTAGATTCTACAGGTGTGGAAGCCGGTTTGTTTGCGAGGCACACATGGCGCATGGCGATGTCTACATCAGATTCCGGCACAGGCTCGATAAACTCGGCATTCTTAGGATCAACGCCTGCGGAATAAACAAGTTCATTACCAAGATACTGAAAAACCTGCGATGTGGCTGATTTTTGTGTTGTGCAATCAAAAAACCATAGTAATTTTGACAGGTTGTATTCAGTTCCTACTGTTTCCAGGTTTTTTTGTGGTGTTCTGTATTCAACTTTCACCCAGGCTTTCTTAAAGGCATCTTGCTGCAGCATGGATTGCTTATCCAGCATGAGTTTCGAGTTGCCATTTTCATTCAGTTTTACCCAGATAGCCGCGTGACCATTGCTGCTGAAGCTGATGGATAACATTAAAAATATAATGACTTTTTTCATGCTGCTTGCGTCCACATGTAACCAGCATAAATTATGCGCAAGTACAGGTGTTCTTTAATGCGGAAGCAGAGGTGGAATTAGGCGTTAATTCCAGGTTTCAGGTGAGCCTGGATCAGGCTGCAGAGCAAATGGCAGAGGTGTCAAAAGCTAGAACAGCGCACGCTCCCTAAGCCATTTGGTAGCAATCCATTTTTCGCCAGTTAACACAGGCATGCCTGCGTGCAAGGTTTGGGGATAGGGCTCGCCATGCGGGGCGATACTTTCAAAATACAGGGCAAAGCCTCTTTTGGCCGTGACGGTGAGTCCTAGATTCGGTAAATCCGTGCTGCCACCCTGTGTTGGCGTATTGAGGTACATCACCAGCGTGGCCAGCCGTTGCCCCGCGTGCGCAAGCGCTGACTGGCTGCCGGCCTCTTCAGGCGGGAAATAATCATAATGCGGGCGATATTCTCCGCCTACGCCGTAATGCAGTATCTGAATCGCTTCCTGCTGATTCACCGGAAAGCCGAACAACTTGCTTATCCGGTTCTCAATTTCAATCACAACCTCATTGCTTTGATGCTCGAAATGCGTACCGCGCGAGATGCGTTCCGCGTGCTTTACAAATTCACCGGTTTGCGGGTCCACCACTGTGGAATCCTGCATTTTTGCCAGCGATAGCGCAATCAGTGTATCGCACTCGGCATCGCTTAAGAAGCTCTCAAACACCATCAGCCGCGGTGTGGCAAGTGCGATAACGGGCTTGATTGATGCCATCTCTCCACGTTGCTGCATGATTTTTTGCCACGCTACGGTTACCTGTAAACTCGGCATAGAAGAATCTGCAATCAAGCCCGCTTTCTCAAAGGCTTTAACTACGAGGCTGTGTGCGTTTACGGCAGGGTGGCCGGCTTGTTGCAGCGCCTCAATCATCGATTCCAGGCTGCAGCCTCTGGCTATCTGTGATTTTAGCCAGTCATTTAGGGAGTCTTGAACTTGTTTCATCCTGATTCAGTACCTTTATATCGGTGGCTTTGTGTTCCTGAGCGCTAATTTCCAGCGCCAGTCCATTTTTCCACCAGTAACTTTATATTCACTTTTTCGCTTTTAAGTATAATTTTTCCGGGCAAAAAGTAGCCGCTGTTTTCAGCATAATTTTGATATTCAATATCCCAGCCGTCCTGTTTCAGCGTAGTAAACTGACCTTGTTCATTCCATGTGGCCGCGTCTATTTTGCTGGCTGTCGGCTTGCCTAACGCCCAGTCGCTAAGTCCTTCCAGAGGCAAGCGCCAGCCTAGCGTGGCTTCGGTGAGGCTTTCAGCATCCTTTGCAGTGGTGGAGCGGCCATCTTGCGTGGTGAGCGTAACGCCACCGGGCTTTTTGATGATGTTGGCGACTTTGCCGCCCACGGGTGAATACACATCAATATTATCTTCGGCGGTTTGATGCTGCCATTCGATACCGCCTGTAAAGCCGCGCGGGTTGGAGACTATGCCTAAACGGCCTTTAAGCGAGAATGTTTTGATGCTGGTAAGCGTGGCGAGATGCTGTTGATTGATGCTTGATGTCGTAGGCGGCTGAGGCGGCGGCGGTAAGGTCGCACAGCCCGCTATGCCCAGTATCAATGGAACAATGGTTGAAAAAAAAATATTGCGACTAAGCAGCAAATTTAGACTCTACAAGATATAAAACTGGAAAGATTTAAGAGCGGAATTTTTTGGCAGTAGCCACCAGCACATCATTTTCGGGGTAGTCTTTTAACGCGTTCGCCCAGATTTTTTTAGCTTCTTCCTGCAAGCCTTGTTTCCACAGCACTTCGCCCAGATGTGCGGCAATTTCCGGGTCGGCTTGAGTTTCATAGGCTTTGCGCAGATATTCTGCCGCGAGGGTTAAATTGCCCAAACGATAATGCACCCAGCCCAAGCTGTCGAGCATATAATGGTCGTCTGGTTGTAATTTGAGCGCGGTTTCAATTAAGGTTTTGGCCTCATTCAGTTTGATATTCCGGTCTGCAAACGAATACCCAAGCGCGTTATAAGCCGCTGCAAAATCAGGCCGGAGCTGGATTGCCTTGCGCAATTCTGCTTCCATCACATCCAGTTTGCCTATCCGTTCCGCCGCCATTGCATAGTCATAAATGAGCTCAATCGTATTGGGAATATTGTTTACCGCTTTCTGCATCAGGTCGAACGACTCCTGATTGCGCTTGGCCTGGTTTAATAAACTGGCCTCAGCCTGAATCACCGTGATTTGCTGTTCTGTCGTTAGGTCTTCCACCTCGTCCAGCATTTTGATGGCAGCATCCACGTTTTTGGTGCGCGCAATCACGTTGGCAGCAGAAAGCCTGCCATCCAAAAAATGATTGCCGGGTTGAATTTTGTCGTACCAGCTAAGCGCCGCCGTGTCGTTTTTTTGACGCTCCGCGCTGCGCCCCAGGTAAAAATACAGCTGGTCCGGGTTTTTAAATCCCGAGCTGAGGGACTGCTGGAAATATTTATCGGCCATCGAAAAATCATTGGACTCTAACGATAGCAGGCCAACCACCGCGCTGATTTCAGGGCTGCCATTTGAGCTTTCAACCAGTTTTACAAACTCGGGTTTAGCTTCCGCATGACGTTTTTGGCTTACCAGTAACTTGGCATAGGCCATGCGCACATCGTTCGCTTTTGGGTATTGTTTTAAAAAACCTTGATAAAAACTAACCGCTTTGTCCGGGGATTCTTTCAACAGCAACTGCCCTTGCAGTTGTGCGGCCAACTCCCAGCCAGGACGCAGTTTGTTTGCGGTTTCGAGCGCCTTTTTGCTGATATCGGGCTTGTTTGCGGCCAGCGCCGCCTGTGCTATTGCAAATTGCGCTTCGGGCAATTTAGGGTAGGGTGCGGCAAATTCAGTAATCGCGGTCAAAACTTCTGCTTTGTCTTTTTGATTTTCCAGTAGTGAATTCAGATATAAAAAGCCATTGGCGCGTGTTTCTTCCTTGGCCAGAAGCTTCTGGATATGCGGTTTGGCCTGTTTTAAATTGCCGCTGGCGATGAGTAACTGGCTGGAAGCCTGCTGTGCCTCAAGGGATGCTGGATCCAGTTCCGCCCATAATGTAGAGGCCTGCAAAGCAATGCCTGGCTGATTGCCATAAGCGGCGGCGCGTGCGGCGCGCTCTGCCAGCCGCGGATCGCGCGTTTGCTTGGCCAAATCCAGAAATAATTGGCTGGCCAGCGTAATTTCGCCGCGCTGTCCGGCAATTTCGCCTAACAGGTATTTGTACACAAACTCCGCATTGGCGGTCGTGATGGCAGGCGTGGCTTTCGGTTCTGCGGCCGCATTCAGGCTGCTGGCACACGCAGCACCGATAAGCAGTGCTGTAACTATTTTCTTGATTTGTGGCATTCGATCATTATCCAGAGATGGCGTTTGTGTATCGTTTAGTCCGTGACAGTAAGCGCAAGTTCATCCATAATTAAAGGTTGGCAGTAATTACTTATATTTAAGTATGACTATAACTTTTTGCATGAAACTAATCTACCAGTTTTGTTTCATAAACCACGAGTTTTACCTTGGTACACATTAAACATTTATGAATAATTTGACAGTAGAAGCAATCGAACTGACCAGACTTTATGGCGGTCGTGAGGCCGTGAGCAATGTGAGCTTTAGCGTAAAGCAGGGCGAAGTGCTCGGATTTTTGGGGCCAAACGGCGCAGGCAAATCCACGACCATGAAAATGCTTACGGGTAATCTCGCGCCGAGCGCAGGCAGCGTAAAAATCTGCGGCATCGACATGATCGAAAACCCCAAGGAAGCCAAGGCGCTGATCGGCTATCTGCCCGAAATGCGCCCTTTGTATAAAGAGCTGACGGTCGATGAATATTTAACCATTGCGGCGCGCTTGCATAGGGTAAGCGGCAAGCACATCAAGAAAGCGGTTGAAAACGCCAAAGAGCGCTGCGGCTTAATGCACATGAGCAAGCGTTTGATAGAAAATTTATCTAATGGCTACCAGCAGCGGGTAGGGATCGCCCAGGCCATTATTCACAGCCCGATGGTGGTGATTCTGGACGAGCCAACCGTGGGCTTGGACCCGATCCAGATTCGCGATATCCGCGCACTGATTCGTGAAATTGGTGGCGCGCACAGCGTGATTCTCTCTACGCATATTCTGCCCGAGGTAGAAATGGTGTGTGACCACGTGCAGATTATTGACAAAGGCAAGCTGGTGTTTAACGGCGGCATCGATGTGCTGAAGCGCCAGCGCGTCGGCAATAAGTTATTGATTGGATTCAGCAAAGCGCCGACGGTAGAAGAGTTGCTTAAAATTAATGGCGTGACCGAAGCTGAAGTGACCGATAATAATATGATGCGCGTTCGCTTTGCCGAGGCGGAAGCTCCACATGAGGCAATCGTGCAAGCCTCGGTAAAAAATGGCTGGGGCCTGTACCAGATCGCACCTGATCAAACCAGTCTGGAAGACGTGTTTGTGCAGTTGACCTACCAAGATGCGGTAGCCGAAGCCGCATAAAAAGCCGGATAAAATTAAGGTTAGAAAATGATATTGAATATTGCAAGAAAAGAACTCAAAAGCGTGTTTGCCTCGCCCATGGGCTGGATCATCCTGGCGTTGCTGATGTTTGCGTTCGGTACGTATTATCTTAACGGCGTGAATGACTATTTCGAGGTGATGTCCGGCGCCATTCGCCCGGCCGAGCGTTCCGGCGTAACACAATTTGTTGGTCAGGTCGTGTATGGACTGGCCTCGTTTATCATGCTGTTTGCGGTGCCGCTGCTCTCGATGCGGCTGATATCAGAAGAGCGCCGCAACCAGACGCTGCCTTTTCTGTTCAGCGCGCCGTTGTCACTGACTGAGATTGTCCTGGGCAAGTTCATTGGGCTGGTCGCTTTTTTAAGCATCCTGATTGTGTATATCGCGCTGATGCTTTCTACGCTCAACATCTGGAGCGATATCGATTTTGGCTACATTCTGGCCAATTCATTGGGCCTGTTTTTATTGGTCGCGAGTTTTTCTGCGCTCGGCCTGTACTTCTCCAGCCTGACCTCACAACCGGTAGTGGCCGCTATTTTGAGCTTTATCGCATTGTTCGCGCTGATGATTTTGGATCGTTTTTTTGCGGGTGACCCAAGCAGCACCATGGCAAAACTTTCGCTGATGAATCATTTTCAATCGTTTGCCGGAGGGCTGATTGATACTGCGGACATTGCCTATTTTGTGTTATTTACCGCTACTTTTTTAATTTTAACCATTCGTCGTTTAGACGCAGACCGTTTAAGAGGCTGATTGGATTAAGTCTATGAAAATAAATAGAAATCTACGTTTACAAATGCTGGCGCAAAACTGGTTTTTTGTGCTGCTGTTTTTACTGCTAATCGTTCTTCTGGGTTATCTGGCAAGCCAGTACCATGTGGCAAAGGATATCACGCAAGCCAACCGCAACATACTCACGCCCGGTAGTGTAAATATTCTCAAGTCGATGCAGGGGCCAGTGAATGTCACGGTATTTGCTACCAAAGATGACGCAGACCGTGGCGATACCTTCCGTAAGGGCATGATCGATTTTATGACGCGCTATCAGCGCGAAAAGAGAGATATTCATCTTAAATTCATTAACCCATCCGAAGAGCCAAAACTGGCGCAGGATGCCAATATTAAGCAAGATGGCGAAGTGGTGGTGGAATATAACAAGCGCACCGAGCATATTTTCCCGCCGATTGCCGAACAGGAAATGACCAATCTGCTGGTGCGCCTGGCGCGTACCAGCCAACAGGCCGTGATGTTTCTGGATGGTCACGGCGAGCGGCATCTGCAGGGGATTAAAAATCACGATATTGGTGAATTTGGTAAAAAACTTGAGGAGAAAGGCTTTAAATTTGCCAATCCGGATTTAACCATTGCCCAGGCGGTGCCAAGTAATGGCGCCATGCTGGTGATTGCCAGTCCGCAAGTGGATTTAAGCGAAATCGAAGCGAAAAAAATCAAGGCTTATTTAGAGGCGGGCGGCAACCTGCTGTGGCTGCTTGATAACGATAATTTGCATGGTTTGAAAGAGGTTGCAGACTATCTGGGCTTGACTGTTTCACCAGGCATCGTCGTGGACATGACTGCGGCACAATATGGCGCAGATGCCAAAGTGGCATTCGCTAGCTTGTATGGTGACCACCCCATTACGCGTAACTTTCAGTTACGCACACTATTCCCCGAGGCGCATGAAGTGGATGCAAAGGCTTCTGATGAGCTTGGCTGGAAGGTGGCGCGTTTGGTGGAAGTCGCGCCCAATGGCTGGCTGGAGTCAGACAAGATTTTGAATGGCGGAAAAAACCAGAAAGCCGTGTTTGATGAGAAAAAAGACAAACGCGGTCCAATCAATATCGGCGTGGCTTTAGAACGTGAATATGGCAAAAAGGGTCAGCGCGTGGTGGTGATGGGCAACGGCAACTTTTTATCGAACACCTTTATCACCAACGGCGGCAATCTGGACTTCGGTATCAATGTTGTCAACTGGCTGGCGGGTGACGACAAGCTCATCACCATTCAGCCTATGCCGCTAAAAGACATCAATGTGACTATTCCAAGCGATGACACAAGCCGTCTGGTTGCCTGGACAGTATTCCATGGCTTCCAGTTTTTCATCCCGATCGGGGTGTTCATTGCGGGCTTCTGGCTGTGGTGGAAACGCAGAAAAGCATAATGATGGGTTAGCCTAAATATTAAAAAGATGGTGATATGAAAAAGAGATGGATATTGAATTTGGTGATGCTGGCGATTGTAGCCGGCCTGGTCACGTTTTTGTATATGCGCCCTCAAGCCAACACCAGCGCGCCTTCCGGGCATGAGGTTTCCACATTGAAACTGGGTGATTTTACCGCGATCAAAGTAGAGTTTCCAGCTCAGGCTCCCACCAGCTTCGAGAAGGTGGATGGCCTGTGGCGCATGACCGCACCCTATAAAGTGCGTGCAGACCAGATGTCCGTACAGCGCATTTTGGCTATCATCGCGGCTAAAAGTGCAGAGAAGTTCCCTGCTACCGATTTGACCAAGTTTGGGCTGGATAACCCGCAACTTAAGCTCAAGCTCACTAATGCAACCGGCACAGAAGAGTTTGTTTTTGGAACATTCAATCCGGTCAATGAAGAACAGTATATCGCCTATAAAGATGCGGTTTATCTGCTGCCAGGCAGTTATGCAGAGGCGGCAAGTACACAACCTATTGAATTGGTTGATAAAAACCCGCTTGCCCGGGAGGAGGCGAAACAGATTTCCGGCTTCGATTTTTCGCGTCTGGAGCAATGGGAAGAAGTGCGCCTGAATGTGGATATTACAGATGGCAAATGGAGCGTGAATGCGCCCAAAGCCAAACCTACGCAAAACGAACTGAATGAATGGCTGGATTTCAGCTGGAAGCAGGCGCAGGCCAAACAAGTCGAGTTATATACGCCAGACCGTAAAGCGACCTATCCGTCATTCGAAGTGAAACTGAAAGATGGCAAAAAAATACATTTCGATAAAATCCAGGAAGCGCCGGATTTACTGCTTGGCCGCCCCGATGAAGGCGTTTTGTATCACTTTAGCAATGATGTCGGGTTTAATATGCTGAACCCGCCGCTTAATCTTCAATAAGACGCAGCTGGCGGGTGATGTATGCCTGAGTTGCCAGAGGTTGAAGTCACCCGTCGCGGCCTGGTTCCGCTCTTAAATCAGACAGTTAAGAATATCGTCATCCGCAACGCCGGTATGCGCTGGCCAGTTCCGGCGCATCTGCCGCAAACGCTCTACAATCAAAAACTGCTTGGCTTAAGGCGTCGCGCCAAATACATTCTGGCAGATTTTGAAAACGGTACCCTTTTGTTGCATTTGGGCATGTCCGGCCGTCTTTGCCTGCTCGATAGAAATTACCCGCCTGAAAAGCATGACCATTTTGATATTCAGTTTCATGGTGTTGATGGGAAAGCTGGCCAGGTGTTGCGCCTGCGCGACCCGCGCCGGTTTGGCGCGGTGTTATGGGCAGGCGTGATGCCGGAGGAGCATCCGTTACTCAGCGTGCTAGGCTCGGAGCCGCTCGAAGATGGTTTTAATGCTAAATATTTACATGATGGATTGCGTACACGTAGCGCAGCGATCAAGGTTGCGATTATGGATAGCCACTTGGTGGTGGGTGTGGGCAATATTTATGCTTCAGAATCGCTATTCCGCGCCAGAATTCATCCTGAAACGCCTGCTAAGCAACTGACATTAAAACAGTGTGAAAAATTAGTGGCAGAAATTAAGGCAACGCTGAACGATGCGCTTAAAGCAGGGGGCAGCAGCTTAAGGGATTTTTTTGGTGCTGATGGCAACCCGGGTTATTTCCAGCAGGAATATTTCGTGTACGGGCGCACTGGTGAGCTGTGCAAAGTATGCGGCAAACCCATCCAGTGCATCCGGCTGGGGCAGCGCTCCACGTTTTTCTGTAGCCACTGCCAAAAGCGCTAATTAATTTACATGCCCTGCAAGCCAATGTCCATGCGGTCTGCAGAAGCATTGTTTTCTATCCGGCAGAGTGTTGCATCAAGCTCGTTGCGCCGAATGCGGTTATATAAAACTACTCTAAAACTACTCTTCCCGCGTCCAGGTCTGCGACCTGCCAAACAGCGAAACCCCAATAAATCCGCGCACTTCCAGTTTGTTGCCGGTTTCGTCCAGTTTCATTTTGCATTTGTAGGTTTTGCCGTTATCTGGGTCCAGAATTTCGCCGCCCTGGTATACGCCATTTTTCTCTTTCAGGCCTTTTGCAATCGTCATGCCGATGATTTTCTGGCCTTTGCGTTCATCGGTACATTTGTCGCACACCGCTTCGCCCGTGTCGGTCGGGAGCAAGCCTTTTTCTACCACGGCGCTGTATTCGCCATTGTGTTCGGTGATGCGGATAAGTGAGCGTGGTTTACCGGTTTTGTCATCGACACTTTTCCACAAACCGGCGGGAGTGGCAGCCAATGCCAGCGTAGCGCATAATGCAAGACATAAGCCAATGATTTTTGGTAGCATTTTCATGATTAACTCCAAATATAAAATAATAAATAGGCGGAAATCTGCAACATGACCAGCAGCAATATAACCCAGGTTAAACGCTTTTGCCAGCGCGCTTGTTGGCGCTGAGTTTCAATGAGCGTATCCAGCTGTTCACGAAGCGGGGTATCGCGCTCGGACTGGGTTTGCTGTGTTAAAAACTGATGCACCAAACGCGGCATGTGCGGCGCAGTTTTTGCGATAAAAGGCAGTTCTTTTTTAAGTGATTTCGTCACGCTGCGCCAGCCTATTTGTTCGCTCATCCAGCGTTTTAAGAAAGGTTTGGCGGTTTGCCACAGGTCAATATTCGGGTCTAAATCACGGCCCAGGCCTTCAATATTCAGCAAGGTTTTTTGCAGCATGACCAGTTGCGGTTGAATCACCACGCCAAAACGGCGCGACATTTGAAACAGGCTTAGCAAGGTGCGCCCAAATGAAATATCCTTGAGCGGCTTGTTGAAAATTGGCTCGCAAATAGCGCGGATACTGGTTTCCAGTTCATCCACATTGGTGTCTTTGGGCACCCAACCCGATTCGATATGTGCTACTGCCACATCGCGGTAATCGCGGTTGAAGAAGGCCAGAAAGTTTCGCGCCAGATAATATTTGTCGGTGTCGCTCAGATTGCCCATGATGCCGAAATCCAGCGCAATATACTTACCTTTATCTGGGCCATCATCTGCCACCTGGATATTACCCGGGTGCATATCGGCATGAAAAAATCCATCGCGAAATACCTGTGTAAAGAATATTTCCACGCCATCGTGCGCGAGCTTGGTGATATCGATGCCTTTTGTTCGCAACACATCAATCTGGCTTATGGGCGTGCCGTGCATGCGTTGCATGGTCATCACTTCTTTGCGGCAGTAATCCCAATGCACTTCTGGTATCAATAGACGTTTATCAGTAAAATTGCGTGCCAGTTGACTGCAATTGGCGGCTTCCAGCGTTAAATCCAGCTCGTGCTGCGTGTGGCGCGCAAATTCTTCCACAATTTCTTGTGGCTTAAGGCGTTTGCCTTCAGATGAAACCGCTTGTACAAGCCAGGCGAGCGATTGGAGCAGGGAAATATCCTGGTTAATGACTTTGGCGATGTTGGGCCGCAATACCTTGACCGCAACCGGCTTGCCATCCAGTAAATTGGCAAAGTGTACTTGCGCGACCGAGGCGCTTGCCACGGCTGTTTCGTCAAACTGGCTATAAATCTGGTTAAGCGGCAATCCAAATGCGGCTTCTATGGTGGTTTGCACTTCTGAGAAGTTGAATGGCGGTACCTGGTCTTGCAGTTTGGCCAGTTCGTCTGCGACATCAGGTGGCAATAAATCGCGCCGCGTGGAAAGCACTTGCCCGAATTTAACAAAAATCGGCCCTAATTTCTCTAATGCTAAGCGCAGCCGAACGCCGCGCGGCTGCTGCTTGCTGCGCCAAAAAAGTACGATTTGAATAAATTTGTGCAATGGGCGTAGTGGCGGATGTTCATGAATAAAATCATCCAGGCCAAAGCGCAGTGCTACAAAAATGATATGAAACAGCCGAAAATAATGCATAGTTATGATGTGTGGTTTTTATTGGCAGAACGGATTAGTTTTTCCAGGCGTTTTTCAAAGCGTGCGACATCGCCTCGCAACATATCCACCGCTGTATTGAATTGCTCCACATGGCGCTTTTTGGCAAGAACGTTTTTCTCTTCCTGCCAATATTCTGCGAGCATCTCAGCCAGATGGATGCTTTGCTGCTTTGCCTCTTGAACGATGTTGTGGCTTGTCGCACCGATTTTATGCGCAGCAATGTCGCCTACGACATGGCTCAAATCCTCTTCGATATCCCAGCGCATCAGTTGCAATACTTTACTTAGCTCAGTAGCCAGATGCGTATCGCCATCGATTTTAATTTGTGTTTTTGCTGCCTCATCTTTAGCCAATAGACGCAGTGCCAGGCTGGGGGGCAGGTGGATAGTGGCGTCTGGCACGGCGGTGTCGCCTGCAATGGCCAGGCTGCCGTCTTCCAGAATCAGCAAATTGGTTTTCATCAGTGCAACATCAAACTGAATGACCTTTCCCGCAAAGCTAATTAAATGCGCGCGCGACCAATTGTTTTGATTGGTGAGGTGCTGCAAAAAGCGTGTTGCAAGCGGCTTGAACATCAGGTTTTATACCCTTTATGCAAAGCCACTACGCCTGCGCTCAGGTTGTAGTAATCCACCTTGCCTAAACCCGCATCCAGCATCATTTGTTTGAGTGTTTCCTGGTCTGGGTGCATGCGGATGCTTTCTGCCAGATACTGGTAGCTTTCAGCGTCTTTGGCGATCAGTTTGCCCATGAATGGTAGAAATTTGAACGAGTAGGCATCGTATAGCTTCTCCAGCGGCTGCCACACTTTCGAGAATTCCAGCACCAGCAAGCGGCCGCCTACTTTGAGTACGCGCTGCATCTCTTTTAATGCAACATCCTTGTGTGTCATATTGCGCAGGCCAAACGCCACAATCACGCAATCAAACGTATTGTCAGGAAAAGGCAGTTTTTCGGCATTGCACTGTGCGGCGGGTACGCTCAGGCCCGCGTCTATCATCCTGTCGCGGCCTACCGCCAGCATGGATGCGTTAATGTCGGTGAGGACCACTTCCCCATCTTGTCCTGCTTTTTTTGCAAAAAGTTTGGATAAATCACCGCTGCCACCTGCAATATCCAGTACTTTGTCGCCGGGCTTCACGCCGCTTACTTCCACTGCGAAGCGCTTCCAGCCACGGTGCATGCCGGCTGACATGACGTCGTTCATGATGTCGTATTTACTGGCGACGGAATGAAACACTTCGCCTACTTTTTGCTGTTTTTCAGCCTCGTCGACCGTTTTGTAGCCAAAATGTGTAGTTTTATCGCTCATGGTGTTTCCTTGCTGATGTCTTTACGAGAGTGGCCTGCCATTTCGAGTCTGGTGATGTAATCCTGCCACAAAGCTTCGTAATGTTTGGCTAAATAGTACAAATAATCCCATGAATATAAGCCGGTATCATGGCCGTCCGAGAATACGAGCTTGACCGCGTAATTGCCGACGGGTTCGATGCCCGTGATATTCACATTCTCTTTGCCGACTTGCAGCGTTTCCTGCCCAGCGCCATGGCCGCGCACCTCGGCCGAAGGCGAATATACCCGCAAAAACTCGCATGAGAGCATGCATTCGGTGCCGTTATCAAATTTAACTTCTAACAGGCGTGAAGCTTGGTGCAGGCGGATATCAATGGGTCGAGGTGAGTTTACGTTTAAGCCGCTCATTTAAAAATGGATACAATTGAACAAACTGAAATGATAGCAGAACAAGCCTCTCGGCTAATAAATTAGCGGTTTTTACCACAACTTTTTTTAACCATATGCCGTTTGTCGCTGAAAATCCACCATTCATCAGAATTTAAATGAATTAAGCATGTTGATGTGACTGATTTATTTGAATATTTACGATGGCATGATAAAGTACGATTACAGGAAAAGTAGTCAATTTTGGCAACTACTTTTGGGGATTAAGTGGGGATTCGCATGGCAGAAAATAAATTAGCGCACCAGTTTACAGCCTATTCAGAATGGAGAAAGGCGCTGGTAGACAGTATTTGCGATTATCGCAGCTGGTTGAATGAGCAGGAGCTTAATGACGCGCAAATAGATCAACGCATCACCAATTTGCTCGAGCGTTTACGTGAAGATAAACTGAATGTCGCGTTTGTGGCCGAATTCTCACGCGGCAAATCAGAATTGATCAATGCCATCTTCTTTGCAGATTACGGCCAACGCCTGCTGCCATCCAGCGCGGGCCGCACCACGATGTGCCCCACAGAGATATTCTATGACCCGTCAAAACCGACCTCCATCATGATGTTGCCAATCGATACGCGCGCCTCGGATGCCACTACTACCGAGTACAAGCGCTATCCGGATGAATGGCACACGGTTGTGTTTGATGTCGACAATAACGATAGCATGGTGGCTGCATTCAAAGAAGTCAGCAGCACTAAGCGGGTGACTGCAGCGGAAGCTGAAAAATACGGACTTTTTGACCCCAACAGCAGTGATGACGCCATGAGCCTGAATAAAGACGGCACTGTCGATATTCCCTGCTGGCGCTACGCCATGATCAATTTCCCACATCCTTTGCTTGAGCAGGGGCTGGTTATTTTAGATACTCCGGGCTTGAACGCCATCGGTACCGAGCCCGAGCTGACATTGAATATGCTGCCAAATGCGCATGCTGTGCTGTTTATTCTGGCGGCAGATACCGGCGTGACAAAATCCGAGATTGACGTATGGCGCCAATATATCAGCGGTACGCGCTGGAAACAAAAAGGCCGCCTGGCTGTATTAAACAAAATTGATGGCCTTTGGGACGAGCTGAAAAACGAAAAGGAAATTGAAAGGGAAATCGGCAAGCAGGTTAAGATGAGTGCCGAACTGCTTGGCTTGGAAACAAATCAGATTTTCCCAACTTCTGCCCAAAAAGGCCTGTTAGCCAAGATCAATGGCGATGATGCTTTGTTGGCGCAGAGCCGGTTGCCGGCACTGGAAAAGGCCTTGTCTGACGAACTGATCCCTTCTAAAAAAGAAATCGTCCGCGACAATACTAAAAACGAGATTGAAGATTTAATCAGCAATTCGCACATGATTTTAGAGTCACGTATATCTGGCGTGGCAGAACAGCTTGAAGAGCTTCGTGGCCTGCGCGGTAAAAACGAAGATGTGGTTGAGCACATGATGAACAAGGTGAAGGTGGACAAGGAGAACTTTGAAAAAGGCTTGCAGCGTTTTCAGGCCTTGCGCAGCGTGTTCTCGCAGCAAACCAACAAGCTGTTTACCTTGCTGGGTATGGAGGCGCTGAAGGTGCAGGTGCATACCACGCGTGAAACCATGGTAAACGCCAGTTTTACCAAAACAATCCGTGAGGCGATGGATCATTTTTTCACCGATCTAAAAGGCCGGTTAGTGTCATCCGATGCGCAGATCGATGAGATTAAGAAAATGATGGATGTGATGTACGACAAGTTTTCTAAAGAGCATGGCTTGCGTAAATCTGAGCCGCCGGCGTTTTCAACGCTGCGTTACCAGAAAGAATTGGCCAAACTTGAGCGTGCTTATAAAGAGCAGTTCAATACTGCCTTCAATATGATCGCGAATGAGAAAATGACGTTGACTACCAAGTTTTTTGAAACCTTGGCGAGCCGCGTGATACATGTGTATGAAGTGGCTAACCGTGACGTTGAGAACTGGTTGAAGGCCGTGATCGCGCCGATGGAGTCGCAGGTGCGCGAGCATCAATTGCAGTTACGCCGCCGCCTGGAAAGCATTAAACGTATCTACAAGGCAACCGACACATTGGAAGACCGTATTCTAGAGCTTGAAAATATCGAGAAAAGCATACGCGCTCAGATGATGGATCTAAAAGTGTTACGACAGCATATGGGCAATGCGCTGGCATTTGAGGGTGAAGCAGAAACTAAAGCCGCTTAGTTCAGTTGATTGCAGAAAAAAAGCCGACATAATGTCGGCTTTTTTGTTTTTATTAAAACAAATTAAGCTTTCAGCATTAAACCTTTAATTTTTTGCATAGCTTTTTGTTCAATCTGGCGGATACGCTCAGCGGAAACATCAAATTCAGCAGCCAGATCATGCAAGGTTGAAGTTGCATCTTCTGTGAGCCAGCGCGCTTCCAGCACGCGGCGGCTGCGTTCATCCAAGCTTTCTAGGGCCTTGCTTAAGCCCATGGATTGCAGCTGTTCGGTTTGCTGGTTTTCTAAAAACGCAGAAGGCTCCGGGCTTTCGTCTTCCAGATAGGCAATCGGGCTAAAGCTTTCCTCGCCGTCATCATCAATATGCGCATCCAAAGAGATTTCATGCCCGTTCAAGCGGTATTCCATCTCACGCACTTCTTCCGGCTTGACCTTCAGCTCGCGTGCGATGTGATCGACTTCGTCAGGATGAAGCGATTCCAGGCCTTGTTTCATGCTGCGCAAATTAAAAAATAATTTACGCTGTGCTTTGGTCGTGGCGGTTTTTACCAAGCGCCAGTTGCGTACGATAAATTCATTAATCTCGGCTTTAATCCAATGCATGGCAAATGAAACCAGGCGCACGCCACGGTCCGGGTCGAAGCGTTTTACCGCTTTCATCAGGCCGATGTTGCCTTCCTGAACAAGGTCGGATTGCGGTAAACCGTAGCCCATGTAGCCGCGTGCGATGCTCACAACTAAGCGCAGATGCGAAACAATTAACATCTGTGCAGCCTCCAAATCATTGTTTTTCTTGAGGCGCGTTGCATATTCATACTCTTCCTCCGCGCTCAAAAGCGGGAAGGCTTTGATGGCACGCACATACTGATCAAAACTGTCAAGAGATGAGATCGACGGTATAGTTAAAGCGTTTATAGTAAAACTCCTTAATGAATAGTTATTTGTCATTTTAGCACTCTAACTTCGAGAGTGCTAGATGCTGAAAGTTCCAAAAAGGCCGGGAATTTTTAAAAGGTCTTTCAGTGGCTGCTGGATAATTTATACAGCGATTTAGATACAGCAAGATAGGCTGAGATCAATCCAATCACTAAAGATAGCAAGCAGGTGACGATGCTTGTTGCAAGACTGGGGTAAGTGAGTGAAAAATTGGTTTGATACTCGGCCGCTAGCGGCGCGAGGGACTGGTTAAACAGGAAAATAACCGTAAAGGTAATCAGCAGTGCGAACAGTCCGCCGATTAAGCCATACAGCGCGCCAGCGTACAAAAACGGCCTGCGGATAAAGCTTTTGGTGGCACCGATTAGCTGGCTTAATTCTATCTCTGCGCTTTGCGTGATAATCTGCATGCGGATGGTGTTGCCGATGACCGCCACCAGTGCAAATGTCAGCAGGCCTGCGATGACATACATGGCTTTTTGGCTCAGCAGCAGCAGGTAGTTCAGGCGTTTAATCCAGGCGCCGTCCACAATGACTTCATCAACGCCATCCATTTTTCTTAACGCTGCTTTGAGATTTTCTATCGATTCAGCATCAAGCTTGCTCGGTTCTACAAAAAATGCATCAGGAAGAGGATTTCTTTCAAGTGAATGCAGCACATCTTTAGTGGTATCGATGGCCTGTAATTGGCCGAGTGCTTCTTCTTTTGACACAAATTTGAAGTTTTTGATGGCAGTGTTATTTTCTAAAGCGGTTTTGATCATTTGTACGGCAGCATCGCTATGATTTAAGGCCAGAAAAACGCTGATTCGTGACTCGCTTTTCACATTGCTGGCCAGACTATTTACGCTATCCAGAACCGCATACATGATGCTTGGCAGGGCGACTGTGATGCCTATCGTCAAGCAAATCAGTAATGTACCGAGTTTGTTTGTTTTGAAGCGTCTCAGTACCAGGCTTAGTGCCTGAGCATGCTGCGTGAGCCAGACATTCATAAAGTAACCTCAGCGTTGACAAGTTTGCCGTGGTTCAAATGCAGCACTTTACTCTGACCACCGGCGTTGCCGAGCGCATCGTGCGTGGCAATAATCACCGTTACGCCCACTTGTTGAAACGCGTTAAACAGCTGCAGAATATCCGCCGCATAGTTTCTATCCAAATTTCCGGTTGGCTCGTCTGCAATAAGAATAGACGGCCTGGAAACGACCGCCCGTGCGATGGCCAGACGTTGCTGCTCACCGCCGGAAAGCGTAATCGGCATGGCTTTTTCTTTATCCAGCAAGCCTACTTTATCCAGCGCGGCGCGAATACGCTTGCCGGCCTCATGTCCCGTAATGCCGTTAATCGCCAGCGGCAACGCGACATTGTGATAACAGTTTCTGTCATATAAAAGTTTATGATCCTGAAACACCAGGCCAAACATGCGGCGGATATAGGGCAAAGTAGACGCTTTGAGCTTGCTGACATTCTGATTGTTAATCAATACCGTGCCGGAAGTCGGGCGCTCGATCGCCGCCATCAGTTTCAGCAGTGTACTCTTGCCTGCTCCGGAATGCCCGGTGACATACACCATTTCCCCTTGTTCAATGGTAAAGCTCGCATCGGTCAATGCTTCGTGGCTGCCGGGGTAGCGTTTGGTGACATGGTCAAAAGTGATCATGATTTATTATGCATCAATATGGGGCTAGTCAAACAGCGCATCCACAAACTCTTGCGCGCTGAAAGGCCGCAAATCGTCAATCGCTTCACCAATGCCGATAAAACGGATCGGAATCGGCCTTGCCTCGGCAATTGCAGCAATCACGCCGCCTTTTGCTGTGCCGTCCAGCTTGCTTAACACCAGGCCTGTCACGCCCAGCGCGTCATCAAAGGCTTTTACCTGCGAAACCGCGTTCTGGCCAGTGTTGGCGTCAATCACCAATAAAATTTCATGCGGGGCGCCAGGTAGTGCTTTATCAATCACGCGCTGCACTTTTTTGATTTCGTCCATCAAGTGCATTTGTGTGGGCAGGCGGCCTGCGGTGTCGGCAATGACGATATCGATTTTTTTGGCGATAGCAGAATTCACCGCATCGAAAATCACTGCGGCTGGATCGCCGCCTTCAGAGGCAATGACGTGTACATTATTGCGCTCACCCCACACCTGCAATTGCTCGCGGGCAGCAGCCCGGAAGGTATCGCCTGCCGCAATGAGTACGCTGTTGCCTTGTGCCTGAAATAATTTGGCGAGTTTGCCGATGGTGGTGGTTTTGCCGGCGCCGTTCACGCCTGCGAGCATCATCACAAAAGGCGCATGGGTATTGGTCTGCAGCGGTGCTTCTAAGGGCGCTAAAACGCTGAGTAATTCTGCTTTTAAGGCATTTTTCAGGGCGCCGGTGTCTTCCAGGTTTTCGCGTTTAACACGCTTTTTCAGGTTGTCTAACAGCTTCTGTGTGGCTGCGACGCCGATATCAGAGGTGAGCAGAATCGTTTCAAGCTCTTCATAAGTTTCGGCATCGATTTTACCGCCGCCAAACAGGCTGGCAAGCTGCCCGCCAAGCTGCTGGCGGGTTTTAGCCAATCCCTGTTTTAGGCGCTGGGTAAAGCTCAGGCTTTGCTCAACAGCGGGCTCTGCAGGTGCTTGTGTCTCAGCTTGTTGTGCAGGCTCTAGTTTGGACGACTCAGTTGTTTCGGGCTTTTTCTTGAAAATATTGAACATAACAAACTTAAAATTTCGAATAACCGCTATTTTAGTCGTAAACTTGCATGCGTGCCATCCACTCGCCAATCGGAACTAAACTAAATTGGCGTGTGTCATTAGGTGGCCGCTTCACTATTGTTGTTTTTGAGAGAGTATTTTCGTGTTTACAAAAATAAATAAATTCGCCTTCATCATATTCAGTTTTATCCCTCTAGTAGCGCTGGCGGAAATCCAGGAATTTACACTTAAAAATGGCCTCAAGTTGGTGGTGCAGGAAGATCATCGCGCACCCGTAGTTGTGTCGCAAGTGTGGTATCGCGCCGGGGCGCTGGATGAAGTGAACGGCAAGACCGGCGTGGCGCATGTGCTGGAGCACATGATGTTTAAAGGCACCAAAAAGGTGCCCGCAGGCCAGTTTTCCAGGCTGATCGCAGCAGCAGGCGGTAAGGAAAATGCGTTTACGGGCATGGATTACACCTGTTACTTTCAGCAACTGGAAAAATCGCACCTGCCGCTCTCATTCAAGCTGGAAGCGGACCGTATGACGAATCTGCAAATCGCCGATGAAGAGTTTGCCAAGGAAATCAAAGTGGTGATGGAAGAGCGCCGCTGGCGTACTGAAGACAAGCCGCAGTCGAAGGTGAATGAGCAATTTCAATCCACCGCGTTCAGAGCGCACCCTTATGCGCGGCCAGTCGTGGGATTTATGAACGATCTGGAGCACATGACGGCGGCCGATGCGCGTGAATGGTATAACACCTGGTATGCGCCAAATAATGCGACAATTGTGGTCGTTGGCGACGTAAAAACGCAGGAAGTGCTAAAGCTTGCCAAGCAGTATTTTGGCAACATCAAACCACGCAAACTCCCGGCGCGCAAACCGCAAACCGAGCCGCCGCAAATCGGTGAGCGGCGCGTGGTGGTGAAAGCGCCGGCCAAATTGCCGTACTTGGTCATGGGCTATCACGTGCCCACTCTGTCCGACAAAGCCCAAACGCCAGAACAGGCTTGGGAGCCTTATGCACTGGACGTGCTGGCTGGCGTGCTGAGCGGCAATGATTCGGCAAGACTCAATCAGAAACTGGTGCGGGAGGCAGCATTGGCGGTGGATGTGGGCGCAGGCTACGATAGCACTTCGAGAGGAAGGGAAGCCCTGTTTGAGCTTGAGGGAATGCCAAGTGAAGGCAAAACCATCACGGAGCTGGAAACTGCGCTGGTTGCGCAAATTGAGAAAATCAAAACCGATGGTGTCACGCAGCAGGAGCTGGACCGTGTGAAGGCGGCGGTGATTGCGGCGGATGTGTATCAGCGTGATTCGATGTTCTATCAGGCCATGCAAATCGGCCAGCTTGAAACCATGGACTATAGCTGGCGCCTGCTGAAAGAGTATCCGGAAAAATTAAAAGCGGTGACTTCGGAGCAAATTCAGGCGGTGGCTAAGAAATATTTGGTGAAAGATAATATGACGATTGCAATACTTGATCCGCAACCCTTAGACCCGAACGCTAAACCCGTCGGCACGCCTCATTCACACTAAATCTTAGAGAATAAATAATGTTTTTTAAATCAGTTCTTGCACTATTTGTTTTTGTTTTAAGTTTTACCGTAAACGCCGCTGTCAAAATCAACCACTGGCAAACCAGCACCGGTTCCGAGGTGTATTTTGTCGAAAATCATGACCTGCCGATCATCGATATGAGCGTGAATTTCCCCGCCGGCAGCGCGCGCGATACCAAAGCAACATCAGGAGTGGCTGGCGTAACCCGTTATATGATGACGCTAGGCGCAGACGGCATGAGCGAGGAAGTGATTACTAACAAATTTGCGGACATCGGCGCAATTCTGGGTGGTGAGCTGGATGCCGACCGTGCTGCGTTCAAGCTGCGCACACTCACAAGCGAAAGCGAGAAAGCGCTCGAAACATTCAACAAGATTTTGCACAAACCGGATTTTCCGCAAGCGGTTTTGGAGCGCGAAAAAACGCGCATCATTGCGGGAATAAAAGAGGCTGCGACGCAGCCGGAGAGCATTTCCAACAAAGCCTTTATGCAGGCCTTGTACCCAAACCATCCCTACGGTCTGGATGAAAGCGGGGAGGTTGACACGATTACCGCCATGAAGCGCGAAGATTTGGTGCAGTTTTACAATACCTTTTACACCGCCAAAAGCGCTGTGATCGCACTGATCGGCGACATGACGGAGCAACAGGCGCGCGCCATTGCAGAGGCTGTTTCCAGCGGCTTGCCGCAAACGCCGGCAGTGGCAAAAATTGCAGAGGTTGCATTACCACAAGCGGCGAACGTACAAAACATCAATCATCCAGCCTCGCAAGCGCATATTCTGCTGGGCTACCCTGGAATCAAACGCGGCGATGCAGATTATTTCCCGCTGTATGTCGGCAATTACATTCTGGGCGGCGGCGGTTTTGTGTCGCGCCTCACGGAAGAAGTGCGTGAGAAGCGCGGCCTGGTATACAGCGTGTACAGCTACTTTATGCCCATGAGCGAATTAGGGCCGTTTCAG
>OEOF01000039.1_pt1 | contig 22225 bp, 13 predicted proteins | sample 1539701 | NCBI WGS metagenome assembly OEOF01 (sample SAMEA3611561, study PRJEB23397) | activated sludge metagenome | biome: Urban; feature: Wastewater Treatment Plant; material: Activated Sludge | place: Slovenia | collected 2012-09-24 | reverse complement strand
GGCCTCAACATCGTGCCCAGCACGATGGCGACAAATAAGGTGAACGCAACCTGGTTAAAGCGATAAAGGAGCCAAAAGCTCAGCCCCAGGGCGACGAAGACGAGCGTAGCCCGCACGACCCGCCAGAACGTCCAGGTATAGGAAGGTGAAATTGAACTGCCCGTCATCCTATTTCTCCAGGTTGCCCTCTATTTGACGCGATCGCTTAGGCGACCCGCCCGCCGTCGTCAGTCCAGACCATCACGGCCCGCCATTCGGCGGTGGCGTCAGCCGGAGCGACCGACTTCTTGGCTATATCCTTGCCGTCGGCTTCTCTCTTTCTCAGCCAGAGCAAGAACTTCTCTTTATTCTCGGTGGCGCCGAGCATGGGAGGGACCTGTTGTTTCATGTTAACCTTTTAGCCCTTGACGGCTGTTTTACCGGCATCAACGACGGGGGACCAACGCTCCCGCTGTTCTTCAACGACTTCCTGGCCGCGTTGCTGCAAATCTTCGGCCCGGTCCTGGATGCCTGTCGTCACCTGCTGTGCTTTGTCACGGACCTGGTGCGCCCCGCTTTCAATCGTCTTGACATACTCCCGGCGCAAATCCCTGGCCTTCCGCTGTATTTGTACCCGTGTCTTCTCGCCCGACTGCGGTGCCAGCAGCATCATCACCACTGCGCCCACCAAAGCCCCGATCAGGCTCCCTAGTAATAGCCCGGCCACGAGGTAGCCTGGACCAGTTTCATGTTGGATCTCTAGATTCGTGTGATTCATTGCGTTTATCCTTTCATCATTTCTTAAAAATTGAGCATCCCGTCAAGCTGCTTGCCCATGAACGGCAGCGCGGCCGCTTTTCAAGTAGAGCTATTGCGGCTAGCGCTCCCGACCGCGGCCCGCAGGCGTTCCGCCACCCGCTCCGGCGGCTCGCCCTGGCTGATAAAGGAGTCCGCCCCGGCCGAGAGCGCGGCCTGGCGGCGGGCGTCGAACTGGCTGAGCAGGACGATGACCACCGCTGCCGGACATGTGGCGCGCAATTCAACCAGAGAGCTGTTAGTGGGGATCAGGTCCCAATTCACGACCAGCATGTCGGGTTGCGTCCCCGAAGCCTGGGTCATGGCTGAGAACCAGTCGGCCGCTTCGCCGACTACCTGCATGTTCAAATCCTGCACGACCAGCCGGAAGGCTGAGCGGGTGGCGATCTGGCTGTCGGCCAAAAATACACGGGTCATATCATCTCTCGACTTCAGACGACCCAGCCTGCGTCCCCGGTTGGGCAAGAAGAGACAGGCCGCCTGATGATCCACCCTGCTACTCGCCAGGGAGGCAGGTAGCCGGATGTCCTGTAACATCCGGCTGCCCGTCAAATGTTCGCCGATGCTGATCCACTCTGCGGCTGACCCTTGCCACCGCGGATGACGACTGCCGGCCGCCTACTCATGCGGCGGTTAATCGATGTCAGGCTGGCAGGCATAGTAGGCCGCCGCACCAATCATTGCGCCGGAATCACCATTCGGCGACGGTGATACCAGGTCGAGCACGATTTCATCAGTGCCGGCCTTGATGGGAAAATTGAAGGTGACGATATTGAGCAGATCGCCGTGGGAAGGATTGTTCGGGCTGACCGTCTGTGGCGTGGCCCCGTCGGCCGATACCGTTAACCGCAGGACGCGATTATCTTTGTCGTTCTCGGCCAGCGCCACCTGAACGACCATCGTCACGTCCAGTTGCGGCGCGGGAATCGCCATGCGGTATTGCTGCGCCGCGATCCAGCCGGCCGAGACCTTATAATAGACGTGGTTCTTGATGCTCTCATCGAAGGCCAGCGGGTCAAACACGTTGACGTATGGCTCGGTCGTATGATACGTCGGATAGAGCAGGAACGCGCGCGGGATGTGACCCTTCGTGCCGGTGGTCTTCAGGAACCAGCGGCCGGTGATGGTGGCGGCCGGGTTCAGATCCGCGCCGTACCAGAAGGTCGCCCAACGACGGTAGGCCGGGCTGGTGAGGACGTTGACCTGGGAGTAGGTCTGGTCGGGGTAGATGAACTGTACGTAATTGGCCTCGCCGTTTTGCTCCCCTACCAACTGCCCGTAGAGTGAATCCACGGTCTGCCAATTGGGAATGGTGAGCTTGAGCGATGTCTTGTGTTTGTTGTCGTTGCCCATGCCCTTGCCGAGGATAACCGTTCGTTGGTAATCGGCCGCGCCGTCGAGGCAGATATCGATGGGCGGAGCCTCCTCTTCCATATTGAAGACGCAGGTCACAGTATCGCCGGCCACCAGGTCGACTTCGACCGTGCCGTTGGGCAAGTCAACTGTCGTGGTGCTGCCGTTGAGCGAGGTGCATACGATACTCGTCAGGTTCCAGCCCGGCGGTACGGTCTGGGTAATGTTATAGATGCCCGGGGTCTGGTTGCCGGAGTCATTGCTCCCACCATCACCTAGAGTGAACGGGCCGTATTGGGACGTGAAAGCGAACTGCGCGGCCGAGCCATCAGGATTCGTCTGCACGCCGATGATGATGTTGCCCGCGGGTGGGGGCGGCGCGCAATTGGTGGGGATGGCGATCACATTGGTATCCATCGTCACGGCTTCGACCTGCGCCAACAGCCGGCCGGATACGGTCGCGCCGGTATTTACGGCGATATTGGCCAGGGCCAGAATATTGCCCTTAAAGTCGGTGGTTGTATCCAACGTCGCCGAACTGCCGACGCGCCAGAACACGTTACAAGCGTTGCCGCCGTTGATAATTAGAACGGAGGCACCGGGTGCGGTGATCAACGTGCTCTCGATATCGAAAACCCAGACGGCGCTTGGGTCGCCCTGGGCATCCAACGTCAGGGCACCGGTGATGAACGCCGACGACGGGAAGCAATGGACACCGGGTGCCAGCGTGTCGCCGCCGATGTCTTCCGCCAGGGTATAAGTGACGTCACAGGCCTGGCCGGCTAAATCGCCGTAAGCCGTCGTGGCGTCCGCCTGGGCTTGCTCCGCCACGGCGTCGGCGGCGTGGATCGTGCCGCCGGCGACGGTTCCCGGCGGAAAGCCGGTGACGGCGCTACCCGGCGAAACACCCAGGTTGCCGCTAACACTGGTCGGCCCCGTGTTGGTCACGGTCGAGCCGCCCAGGACGGCGAAGCTCCCCGCCGTGCCCAGGTCGGGCGCGGTCGCCACGGCTTCTGAGACTTGCGCTGTGATCCCCAGAATGAACACCAGCACCAGGCCGGCCAATAATAGGCTGATAGGCCATCTTGCTCTTTGTGTTATTCTTTTCTCAGACATTGCGTATGTTCCTTTACGGGATTACCCGTCCAATACTTCTATCCCTGTCTCTTATACACATCTAGATGTGTATAAGAGACAGGGCCTCAACATCGTGCCCAGCACGATGGCGACAAATAAGGTGAACGCAACCTGGTTAAAGCGATAAAGGAGCCAAAAGCTCAGCCCCAGGGCGACGAAGACGAGCGTAGCCCGCACGACCCGCCAGAACGTCCAGGTATAGGAAGGTGAAATTGAACTGCCCGTCATCCTATTTCTCCAGGTTGCCCTCTATTTGACGCGATCGCTTAGGCGACCCGCCCGCCGTCGTCAGTCCAGACCATCACGGCCCGCCATTCGGCGGTGGCGTCAGCCGGAGCGACCGACTTCTTGGCTATATCCTTGCCGTCGGCTTCTCTCTTTCTCAGCCAGAGCAAGAACTTCTCTTTATTCTCGGTGGCGCCGAGCATGGGAGGGACCTGTTGTTTCATGTTAACCTTTTAGCCCTTGACGGCTGTTTTACCGGCATCAACGACGGGGGACCAACGCTCCCGCTGTTCTTCAACGACTTCCTGGCCGCGTTGCTGCAAATCTTCGGCCCGGTCCTGGATGCCTGTCGTCACCTGCTGTGCTTTGTCACGGACCTGGTGCGCCCCGCTTTCAATCGTCTTGACATACTCCCGGCGCAAATCCCTGGCCTTCCGCTGTATTTGTACCCGTGTCTTCTCGCCCGACTGCGGTGCCAGCAGCATCATCACCACTGCGCCCACCAAAGCCCCGATCAGGCTCCCTAGTAATAGCCCGGCCACGAGGTAGCCTGGACCAGTTTCATGTTGGATCTCTAGATTCGTGTGATTCATTGCGTTTATCCTTTCATCATTTCTTAAAAATTGAGCATCCCGTCAAGCTGCTTGCCCATGAACGGCAGCGCGGCCGCTTTTCAAGTAGAGCTATTGCGGCTAGCGCTCCCGACCGCGGCCCGCAGGCGTTCCGCCACCCGCTCCGGCGGCTCGCCCTGGCTGATAAAGGAGTCCGCCCCGGCCGAGAGCGCGGCCTGGCGGCGGGCGTCGAACTGGCTGAGCAGGACGATGACCACCGCTGCCGGACATGTGGCGCGCAATTCAACCAGAGAGCTGTTAGTGGGGATCAGGTCCCAATTCACGACCAGCATGTCGGGTTGCGTCCCCGAAGCCTGGGTCATGGCTGAGAACCAGTCGGCCGCTTCGCCGACTACCTGCATGTTCAAATCCTGCACGACCAGCCGGAAGGCTGAGCGGGTGGCGATCTGGCTGTCGGCCAAAAATACACGGGTCATATCATCTCTCGACTTCAGACGACCCAGCCTGCGTCCCCGGTTGGGCAAGAAGAGACAGGCCGCCTGATGATCCACCCTGCTACTCGCCAGGGAGGCAGGTAGCCGGATGTCCTGTAACATCCGGCTGCCCGTCAAATGTTCGCCGATGCTGATCCACTCTGCGGCTGACCCTTGCCACCGCGGATGACGACTGCCGGCCGCCTACTCATGCGGCGGTTAATCGATGTCAGGCTGGCAGGCATAGTAGGCCGCCGCACCAATCATTGCGCCGGAATCACCATTCGGCGACGGTGATACCAGGTCGAGCACGATTTCATCAGTGCCGGCCTTGATGGGAAAATTGAAGGTGACGATATTGAGCAGATCGCCGTGGGAAGGATTGTTCGGGCTGACCGTCTGTGGCGTGGCCCCGTCGGCCGATACCGTTAACCGCAGGACGCGATTATCTTTGTCGTTCTCGGCCAGCGCCACCTGAACGACCATCGTCACGTCCAGTTGCGGCGCGGGAATCGCCATGCGGTATTGCTGCGCCGCGATCCAGCCGGCCGAGACCTTATAATAGACGTGGTTCTTGATGCTCTCATCGAAGGCCAGCGGGTCAAACACGTTGACGTATGGCTCGGTCGTATGATACGTCGGATAGAGCAGGAACGCGCGCGGGATGTGACCCTTCGTGCCGGTGGTCTTCAGGAACCAGCGGCCGGTGATGGTGGCGGCCGGGTTCAGATCCGCGCCGTACCAGAAGGTCGCCCAACGACGGTAGGCCGGGCTGGTGAGGACGTTGACCTGGGAGTAGGTCTGGTCGGGGTAGATGAACTGTACGTAATTGGCCTCGCCGTTTTGCTCCCCTACCAACTGCCCGTAGAGTGAATCCACGGTCTGCCAATTGGGAATGGTGAGCTTGAGCGATGTCTTGTGTTTGTTGTCGTTGCCCATGCCCTTGCCGAGGATAACCGTTCGTTGGTAATCGGCCGCGCCGTCGAGGCAGATATCGATGGGCGGAGCCTCCTCTTCCATATTGAAGACGCAGGTCACAGTATCGCCGGCCACCAGGTCGACTTCGACCGTGCCGTTGGGCAAGTCAACTGTCGTGGTGCTGCCGTTGAGCGAGGTGCATACGATACTCGTCAGGTTCCAGCCCGGCGGTACGGTCTGGGTAATGTTATAGATGCCCGGGGTCTGGTTGCCGGAGTCATTGCTCCCACCATCACCTAGAGTGAACGGGCCGTATTGGGACGTGAAAGCGAACTGCGCGGCCGAGCCATCAGGATTCGTCTGCACGCCGATGATGATGTTGCCCGCGGGTGGGGGCGGCGCGCAATTGGTGGGGATGGCGATCACATTGGTATCCATCGTCACGGCTTCGACCTGCGCCAACAGCCGGCCGGATACGGTCGCGCCGGTATTTACGGCGATATTGGCCAGGGCCAGAATATTGCCCTTAAAGTCGGTGGTTGTATCCAACGTCGCCGAACTGCCGACGCGCCAGAACACGTTACAAGCGTTGCCGCCGTTGATAATTAGAACGGAGGCACCGGGTGCGGTGATCAACGTGCTCTCGATATCGAAAACCCAGACGGCGCTTGGGTCGCCCTGGGCATCCAACGTCAGGGCACCGGTGATGAACGCCGACGACGGGAAGCAATGGACACCGGGTGCCAGCGTGTCGCCGCCGATGTCTTCCGCCAGGGTATAAGTGACGTCACAGGCCTGGCCGGCTAAATCGCCGTAAGCCGTCGTGGCGTCCGCCTGGGCTTGCTCCGCCACGGCGTCGGCGGCGTGGATCGTGCCGCCGGCGACGGTTCCCGGCGGAAAGCCGGTGACGGCGCTACCCGGCGAAACACCCAGGTTGCCGCTAACACTGGTCGGCCCCGTGTTGGTCACGGTCGAGCCGCCCAGGACGGCGAAGCTCCCCGCCGTGCCCAGGTCGGGCGCGGTCGCCACGGCTTCTGAGACTTGCGCTGTGATCCCCAGAATGAACACCAGCACCAGGCCGGCCAATAATAGGCTGATAGGCCATCTTGCTCTTTGTGTTATTCTTTTCTCAGACATTGCGTATGTTCCTTTACGGGATTACCCGTCCAATACTTCTATCCTGTGCGCGTAATTGCGCGGCGCCACTTGCCAGCGGGCCTGGCGATTACGGCAGGAATATGCGGTCATACGTTAAACTTCAAGAATCGGTGGTTAATCTGATGGTTCTAGTGCCGCTTCTTTTGCGAGTAGAAACTCCTGCCAGGCGTCATTAAAAACGGCGATGTGTCCTGGTTCAGGGATATGAAGGACAAGATCGGCCCAAGTTTTATGCTCGTCGGTCTTCTGCCTGGTAACGCCTTGCGGGTTGTATTGCAAGCTGGGCACGCGAGCCAGAGCGCCAATTAGATCGGTGCGACCTTGTTGGGCGTTGAGCCACTCTTCAAATTTAAGCGCCATCTGCTTCCCCTTATTACCTTGCCGGTTGGCTATTCGATCCTGCTCATGCCTTTAGCCTCAGGTGATGGTATATCGCCCTTCAAGATGGCTAAGGGTGAAACTCTTGATCTCACTATTCAGTAAACGAGCGATGACCCAGCCGGTAGCGCCGTCTTTGAAGAAAATGTCGTAGCGTGTTGATGCCACAGCCATCTGATGAACTTCGCCCGAGGCGGCCATACACGTGCTGACCAACGTGCGTCCATGGTAGATCTGGGCTTGCACTTTGATCGCCGCATTGTTGTGAAATGTGATCTCGTTCTCTGACATTGGGTCTTGCTGCTCGCTACGCCGACGGTAACCAAGTCGGGAAGTGGTTTTAGGCGTATGATGATCGTACCCCCATCGCAGGCCGCGCACATCGGCCAGTCAGGGAGTATCTGTATCCGCCAGTTGGGGGATGTTTGCCGTGGCAATGAAGATGCGGGTAGCGACGCGCCAGTCCGCCGATCAACCACCGGCCGCTTTATTCCACGAGGTGGTGGCGCACGGCCAGCGCGACCGCTTCCGTGCGGCCGGCGACGCCGAGCTTGGCCAGGATGTGGCTGACGTGGGATTTGATGGTTGAAGGACTGACGAAGAGGCTCTCGGCTATCTCGGAGTTGTTCATCCCCCGCACCATCAGCGCCAGCACGGCCTGCTCGCGGGCCGTCAGGTCGCGGCCCACTACTGTTACCGGTTGCCCACTGGCGTGGATGAGCGTCTGGGCAACCTCCGGCGACAGCGTGCCCCGCCCGGCATGCGCGGCGCGGATCGCCTGGGCCAGTTGGGTGGCGGATACGTCCTTGAGGAGATAACCGATCGCCCCGGCCCGCAGCACTTTCTGCACCAGCCCCTCTTCGTTGAAGCTCGTTAGGGCGATCACCTGCACCGCCGGATACTCACGGCGGATGGCGCGGGTGGCCTCGACCCCGTCCAGCCCCGGCATAACCAGATCCATCAGCACCACGTCGGGCCTTACCCGTGCGCACTGCTGGATGGCCTCCTCGCCTGTGGCGGCCTCGCCGGCCAATTCAAGGTCATCGTGGACTTTCAGAAACATCGCCAGGCCGCGGCGAACCATAGTGTGGTCGTCCACCAACAACACGCGAATTGGGGCCGGCTCGTTCATGGCGCTTCTCCGTGCGCAGCTGACGGCCAGCGGGTCGTGATCTCCGTCCCCTCGCCCGACCGGCTGGTGATCGACACCGTCGCGCCGATGGCCGCGGCGCGCTCCCGCATCATCCCCAGCCCGTAATGCCCGGAATAGATTTGATTGGTATCGAAACCACGACCATCGTCGCAGATCCGTAGTTCCACGATCCCGGCCTCGTGGCGCAGATCGATCGCCACCCGCGTGGCCGCGGCGTGTTTGGCGACGTTGTTCAGCGCCTCCTGGCACAGGCGGTAGAGGGCAACCTGCACCTCGCCCGGCAGCGCCCCGATCTCGCCCACGGTCACAGTGACCGGGACGTTCGTTCGGCCGGAAAAGGCGTCGCCCAGTAAAGGCAGCAACTCGCTCAACTCGCTCTCGCTCAGCTCCAACGGCCGCAGATCGACCAGTAACCCGCGCATCTCCGCCAGAGCGCCCCGCGTCAGCCGCCGCAAATCCTCCAGCGACTCCCGCACTTCCTTCGGGTGTTGCTCCCACAGGCGCGGCAGCACTTCGGCAATCAGGCTGGCCGAGAAGAGCGATTGATTGACCGCGTCGTGCAGGTTCTGAGCCAGACGGCGGCGCTCCTCTAGCGAGGCCAATACTTGCCCTTGTTGATATTGTTGGGTGTTGACCAGGGCGATCGTGGCCTGATTGGCCAGCATAAGCGCCAGGTCGGCGTGGTGGGCGGTGAAATAATTCGGCTGCACACGAGCTACCCCCACGCCGCCGATGACCCGGCCCTTCGTGGCGAGCGGAACCCACATCCAGGAGTGGACGCCTTCTAATAACCCAGCCGCCTGCTCTGCCAGGAGCAACCGCAGAAAGCGCGCCACCGGGTCGGCGCCCCATACGTCGGCCGTGCGCTGCGGCCGGCGCTCGTTCACCAGCGCCGTCAGCGTTTCCATCCCACCCACCCGGACGCGAAAGGGGAGGGTTTCATCCAGTTGCTGCTTCCCACTCACGGCCTGGGCCACCAGATCCCAACCTTCCAATGTGAAGACCACGCCGTGGGTATACTCAAGAATCTCTCGCAATTGATCGAGGATCAAACCCGGTTGGAGTTCCAGTTCGGAAGCCAGCGTTTGGGAAATCTCTAAAAGTTTGACCTGTTCACTGACGTCACGGACTGAACTCAGGAGACACAAACGATCCCGATAGTTACATCCAGTCCCACGTAGATTAACGGTGAACGGCGTCCCATCCCGGCGCGTGTGGACGACTGTCGCTTCAAACGACTTACCGATTTGGACTGTCTGGAGCCACTGAGTAAAAAGCGCAAAACTATCGGGGTGCATAAAAGTAGCGGGGGACAGGCCGATGAAATCCTCATGGGTATAACCGTGCATCGAGCCCGCCGCGGGATTGGCCTCGACCACCAAGCCGGTTTCGACATCGTTGAGGATTAGCCCGTCACCAAGAGCCTCAAAGATGCGCCGGTACGGCCGTTCTGGGTCTTCGCTTGGCAAATTTGGCATTTCATTTCCCTTGAGACCTGGAGGAATTGTATCAAAATGTGACAGCGATAGAACTACCAAATCTAACGATCCAGGCCATGAGGACAACTATTCAACAACGCCCTTCACCTCGATGTTCAATGGAACAATAAGCACACAACGAGCGTCACACTAAGGCAAACACCTGTAAGGGTTCAACTACCAGGTTTTTGGCAAAAATAGTTGAAGGAGATGTGATGATGCGAAACCTTAAGTTATTGATAACGACATTCATGCTGGTGGCTCTACTGGCCGCCTGCCAACCCGCCGGCGGCCAGCCCGGCGCGCTCGAGCCGCCGGTCGGCGTGACGCCCGAAGCCTCGGTTACGCCCGACCCCGCCGCGGCCTTCATCGCCGCCGCCCGCGCCCACCTGGTGGGCGAGCTAGGCATCGACGATAGCGCCATTGCCCTCGTGTCGGCCGCGCCGGCCGAGTTCAGCGATTCCTGTCTGGGGCTGGGCGGCCCGGCCGAAAGCTGCCTGCAAGCCGTCACCCCCGGCTGGCTGGTGATGTTGGACGTGGACGGCCAGACGTATGAGCTACATACCGACGAGACCGGCGAGCAAGTGCGCCTGGCCTCCGACATCAGCAGCATCCCCGTAGACCCCGAAGCGGCCACGGCCGCGGCGATGGCTTATCTGGCCGGTCAACTGGCCGTGGACGAGAGTGTAATCAAGGTCGTCGCGCTGGAAGCGGCCGAGTTCAGCGACTCCTGCCTGGGGCTGGGCGGCCCGGCCGAAAGCTGCTTGCAGGCGATTACGCCCGGCTGGTTGTTCACGCTGGGGGTGGCCGGCCAGGAGTACGAGGTGCGTAGCGACGGCACCGGCCAGGTCGTGCGGATGGCCGAAGCGGCAGAGTAGGCGGAACTTCCAGTTCCGCGCGCTGGGCGAGCGTGGAGCTGGAAGCTCCACCTACACTTTATAGAGCGTATCCAGATACCGTTTCAGCATATCGCCGACCACGCCGCGCAGCGGCAAGGTGGCGGCCATACCATAGACCGGGGCCATGCCGCCCTCGGCCGCCGGATGGGCGCGGACGTGGGCCACGGCCGCGGCCAGATCATCGAGGAACCGCTCGGCTACCCCCGGCTGGGTATGGCGCAGCGTGACGCACAGGTGGACGCAGGGCGGTAGGTGCAGCCCGTTCAGGCTCCAGCCGTGGTGGGCCATCTCGTCCAGTACGCGGTAGATGTCCACCTCATCCGAGGTGAAGGCGTGGACGAACAGCGAGTGGCCCAGCAGACGCAAGCCGGGAATGGTGGCGATGCCGGCGCGAATCTCGGCCGCCGTTTCAAATATATGCCGCGCGGCCTCGCGATACCCCTCGCGGCCCAGCGAGATCATGGCCGCCCAGCAAGCCGCGCTGAGCGCCCCCGGCCGGCTGCCGGCCAGCGTGGGCGAGAAGTACAGGCCGCCCGGCCAATCGGTGGCGGTGAAGTACTGGTAACGCCGCAGCTCCGGCCCGCGATAGAGGACGACCGACGTGCCTTTGGCCGCATAGCCGTACTTATGCGTGTCGGCCGACAGCGAGGTGACGCCGGGCAGGCGGAAGTCGAATGGCGGCGCCGGGTAGCCAAGCTCGGCCGCCCAGGGCAACAGGAAACCACCCAGACAGGCGTCGGTGTGAAAGCCAATGCCGCGTTCCCGCGCCAGTTCGGACAGTTCGGCGATGGGGTCGCTGACGCCATAGGGGAAGCAGGGGGCCGAGCCGACGAGGACGATGGTGTTGCGATTGATGGCCGTCCGCGCTGCGGCCACGTCGGCCCGCCAGTCGCCATCGACCGGGATGCGCACCGGCTTGATGTTGAAGTATTGGGCCGCCTTGTCGAACGCGGCGTGGGCGGTGACGGGCACGATCATCTCCGGCTGGGTGATGCCCCGCTCGGCCCGCGCCCGGTCGCGGTAGGTCTTCATCGCCAGCAGGATGCTCTCCGTGCCGCCGCTGGAAACAACGCCACAGATGGCATCGGAGGTCTGTTCCGCCCCCAGCATGGCGGCGGTCATGGCGACGATCTCGGCCTCATACTTGGCGATGCTCGGCCAGACGTCGGCGTGCAGCGGGTTGGTCTGCGAGGTGAGGGCGTAGACCTGGTTCAGGAAGTCGACGTGGTCGTCGTCGCCATGATAGACGGCCCCGGAGACGAAGCCGTCGCGCCAGCGGGCCTGTTCCCGGTCGCGCAGTTCGCTCATTTCATGCAGGATGGCCGCCCGTTCCAGTCCGGCATCCGGCAGGCGGGCGTGGCTAACGGTGTCGTCCCGGTATGGTTTCAGCGACGCCTCCAGATCGACCATCAGGCCGTCGTACTGGGCCTCGATGCGGCGGTTGACGGCTGGAATGGCGCGCACGCCCTTCTCGACCTTGGGCGACAGGCGTCGGGTGAGATGATTGAGAGTTGACTTGAGAGACATGATTCAGGCTCGATTTAACCGGGCATAGAGGCCACGGTTTTGCTTGTAGAGCGCCCGGTACACGGCGAACAGTTCATCGTACAGGGCGCGGTTGGCTGGGTTGGGCGTGTAGGTGGCGGCAATGGGCACGGCGTGGTCGATGTCGGCCAGGGTGGTATGGCCGGTGGCTACGGCGGCCAGCAGGCCCACGCCGCGCACGTTGGTCTGCACCGGGTCGCGCACCTGCCGGATGGTGCGATCCAGCACGTCGGCATGAATCTGGCACCACACGTCGGAATTGGCCCCGCCGCCGACCATGCGGATGTTGTCCAGCCGCCGGCCAGCAAACTTCTCCAGGTAATAGTGGAGCCAGCGCGTATTAAAGGCCACGCCCTCGAAGACGGCCCGGATCAGATGCGCCCGCGTGGCCCGCAACGAGAGATTGTGGAAGCCACCGCGTACCAGCGGGTCATCGACCGGGGTGCGCTCGCCGTGCAGCCAGGGGGTGAAGATGACTTTCTCGCTGCCGGGCGGCGTGTCGGCCACCATCTGGTCGAAGATGGGGTAGACGTTGGGCGCGCGCGTTTCCCGCGCCAGCGCGTCATCGACATAGAGGATGTTGTCGCGCAGATAGGCCAGACAGGCCCCGGCCGTCTCCTGCTCGGCGGCGATGAAGTAGCGGCCGGGGATGGCCGAGGGCAGCGAGGCCATGTTGTGGAACAGGTCGGTCTTTTTGAAGGGCACGTGGCAGGTGAGCCAGGACGAGGTGCCGATGTAGAGGTGCGGCTCATAGTCGGCCACCGCGCCGGAGCCGACGGCCGCCGAGTGCATGTCGGGCGTGCCCAGGATGACCGGGATGCCCGGCGGCAGACCAAGATCACGCGCCGCGTCGGATTGCAGCGGGCCGAGAATATCCACGGCGCGGTGTAACGCCGGTAGTTTGTCCTTGTCGATGGTGGAAAAGCGAATCAGGTCATCGTTGTAATGGACGTTGTCGATGGCGCGGTTGTCGGTCAGCCAGTGGAGGGTGATCGATTCATGCGACGCGGCGAACCGGCCGGTCAGGCGCAGATTGAGATAATCCTTAGGCTCCAGAAATTTGTAGGTTTGGCGATAGACCTCCGGTCGTTCATGCTTGATGAACAGGATGTGGGCGATGGGATCCTTGCCGGAGTGGACGGGGATGCCGCCGGTGAGGCGCAGCCAGGTGACCAGCCGCCGCAGGCCATAGCCCTGAACCTTGGGGAAGCCGCCGGTGACCCGCCCGACGTGGGCCGCGCCGCGAGCGTCCATCCAGATGATGGCGTTCATCAGATGGCGGCCGTCGCGGTCGACGGCGACCGTGCCCGACCATTGGCTGGTGCAGCCGATGGCGACAATGCGGCCCGGCGCGTCCGGGTAATCGGCCAGCAGCGCCGCCGCGGCCGCCCGGATGGCCGTCCACCACTCGTCGGGGTCTTGCTCCGCGCCGCCGCCGGGCAGGATGGTCATCTGCGTGGCCTCGACCCGGCAGTCGACTACCTCGCCGCGCGCGGTGACAAGGGCGACTTTGGGGCCGGATGTGCCCAGGTCGATTGCCAGAATGAGATCGTCCATGCTCCATCCTCCACGTTAACCAATGGTAGCGCATCTCTGGGCGATCCCACAATTAGCCGTGTTCGTGCCTCATTTCACAATGTTGACATTGACCGCAAAGAGATCAATACTGTTTTGGGCTTGCGATAGAGTTGCTCTACAGGCTATAACCCGTCTTCCTCGCTGGTTACCTGATTGCGTCGTTGAACAGCTTACTTCTATCGAAAATCTGATCATTCACTAACCGAAAATCACCCTATAACAACCCGCGTTCTAGCGCGCGACGGGTGGGCCGATTGACTGGTCCAACCCTTTGCCTTTGTCGGGAGGTTTCTATGGCTATCCAGTTCGATATTGTTCGCCCGGATGATCTGTTGAACCTGCGCCTGCGCGGCGTGAATTTGCGGCTGAACGCGGCCGACCCCCAGGCTCCAATTCTGGAGGTCGAGGAACCGCAGCGGCCGGCCTATCTCGTCGTCACCTTCCCGCCGCAAACCATCGCCGAGCGGGCCTATTTCGAAGCGCCCATCGTCGTCATCAACCAGGACCCGGCAAGCGGCGTGCCGGCCGATCCCGACACCAACCCGCCCAATAACCAGCCGCCGGTGAATAGCCCGCCGCTCGACGCGCCGGGCTATGCCGACAGCGCCCGGCCGGTCGTCGCCATGCTCGGCCGCCCCAGCCGCCTGGTCTTCAAGGTGCCGGCCGGCCACACCATCCCGTTCACGACCGAGGGCGTGCTCGACTGGTCGGCGCTGGAACTGAGCGTCAACCCCATCGCCGCCATCGGCCGCGAGCCGACCAGCGAGGAGATCGCCGCCGCGCCGGGCATCCAGTCGCCGCAGGCCACGGAGACGGCGCTGGAAATGCCCTACCGGCTGATCCTCTCGCCCACGGCCGAGGTGGCCTGGAATCACCGCTCGGCGGCCTTCACCCATCACGGCCGGACGGAGATGTGGCACACGCGGATGCAGTTGCGCGCCATGGATGAGAATGGCGAGCCAATGGTCGAGGAACTGACGCGGGTCAACACCGCCCCCCTGCGCGCCATCTGGTCGCCCGACTACAACACCAGCCGCGGCCTGGACACCACCGCCCAAGACCCGGAATTGCAGCGCACGGCCATGGCCCCCAACGACCGCCACCAGATCGTCATCCTCACCTCGGCCTTCCACGGCTTTCTGGTCAAGAAAAAGATCAGCTTCCCGCTGATCCAGATGGTGGGGTTCAACGCTATAGGCCCGGCGGCCGGCAACGTCGCCGAATTCGCCAAACGCCCGTCGGCGTACCTGCCCAAAGGTAGCTACGAGGTCACCGTACCCTACGTGCCGGAACCGATTGAGGCGCGGCAGGTCATGCTGTCGCCGTTGGGCGGCTGGCTGAAGTCGCGTGGCCATTGGGATCCGCCCTTCGCCGCCCCGCCGCCCGACCTGCCCTCGCCCGACGATATTTTCGATGACATCTTCGACAACATCGGTGACATCATTGTGCCCGGCCTGCCACGGCCCCGCGCGCGCATCGCTAACCCAGTGGAGCGCATCGGCTTCCATGACCTCATCCTGCCCGACTTTATGATCAAGCAGGGTTCCGGCCAACTCGACCTGTCGGAGTGGGTCCACATCGCCACCCAGGGGCGCGACCATTACGTGCGCATCGTCTACGAGGGGGAGTTGTGGCCCTACCGCCACCGGGCGGCGCTGGTGAAGATCACCGAACGTAAATTTAAGGAGGTCGGCGGGATCGTCGGCGCCTACATGATCCAGCGCATGTTCATCGTCGTGCGCGAGCCGGAGAAGCGTTACAACGACCGCCGCCTGCCCTATCGCCGGGTGCGCCTGACGACCCTGGTCACACCCGACATCGCCGAGCCGGAGATCAAGCCCGGCACGGCGCGCTCATTCTGGGTCGAGGTGATGACGGGGACGGGCGAGGTCTACTTCCCGTTCCACGGCATCGCCGAAGACCACAACGGCCAGGAGTCGGATTTCGCCATCCCCATGATGTTCGTCTCCATCTCCGACCTGCCGGACAACGCGGCCACGGTCGCCAAGTTCTACAACGCCAAGGACATGATCGTCGAGCGGCAGGCCAACGTCCCCGGCCAGAAGATCACCTTCGCGCCCAAGAACAAAAACGGCGACACCACCAACGACAACACCGAACTGGTCACCGAGACGATCAACTTCGTCGTCGATCCGGTGGAGGTCGCGCCGCGAATGCTCATGGCCGCGGTCAAGATTCCCCAGGTCAAGGAACTCCTCGGCACGGATCAGCCCACGACCATCCGCTACTCGCCCGATTATCTGGCCAACGACTTCGACGGGGCCAACGGCGTCTTTGCCGAGATCGCCAAGCTGGATAACGGGACGTACAACGACGAAAACCCGTTCGCCGGCATTCTGGCCGACACGCTGGGGGCGACGTTCAACTCCAAGCAGGCCGGCGGCATCGCCACGCCCAATATGTCCATCTCGACGTTGACGCGCGAGCTGGGGCCGGTGGCCGGCAAGGCGGCCGACGCCCTCATCGACGCCTTCAAGCCGAGCGATTTCTTCGGCGATGGGCTGTCCTTCCTGTTCGGCACGTTCGATCTGGCTAAGCTCATCCCTACTGGGCCGCTGGGCCAGAACGCGCCGCAGATGAAGATCACCACTGTCGACATCCCCGGCGGCAAGGAGATCACCGCCTGTCTCAACTGGAACCCGCCGCTCACCGATGTCGATCTGGTCATCGCCGAGTTCAAGAAGGATTACAAGCAGGCGTCGCTGTTCGAGATCGTCGGCTGCATCGTGAAAGAGCTAAAGCTCGACGGCAGCCTGCTCAGCGAGCCGACGTTCGACATGACCGGCAAACTGACCAACTTCCAGGTCATCATCCTGGAATCGGTGACGGTCAACTTCCTCGAATTCGGCTTCGAGAGCCACAGCGGCGAGAAGATGGACGTCACCGTCAAGCTCGACCCGGACAAGCCGCTGGCCTTCGGCGGCGACCTGGAGTTTGTCGAGGAGTTGCGCAACGCCATCCCGCCCGACCTCTTCGGCGACGGGCCGTTTCTCGACATCAGCCCCACGGGCATCACCGCCGGCTTTTCCTTTGCCCTGCCGCCCGTGGCCGTGGGCGTGTTCGCCCTGAAGGACGTCAGCCTGGGCGCGGCCATGACCCTGCCCTTCACCGACGGCAAGCCGGTGTTCGACTTCAACGTCTCCACGCGCGAGAAGCCGTTCCTGTTGTCGGTCAGCATCTTCGGCGGCGGCGGCTTCTTCCGCTTGCAGATCGACACGGCCGGCTTCAAAATGATCGAGGCGGCCTTCGAGTTCGGCATCACCTGCGCCCTCGATCTGGGCGTCGCCAGCGGCGAAGTCCACGTCATGGCCGGCATCTACTTCTCTCTCCAGCGCAAGGATCCCGGCACCGACCTGACGGCCATCCTCTCTGGCTACCTGCGCATGGGCGGGTCGCTGGAAGTGCTGGGCATCATCAAGGTCTCGGTCGAGTTCAATCTGAGCTTCACCTATGACAGCGGCACGGAGAAAGCCTACGGCCGGGCGACATTGACCGTTGAGGTCGAAGTGCTGTGCTTCAGCGCCTCGGTCGAATTGACCGTCGAGCGCGCCTTCGGCGGCGAGAGCGGCGACCCGAAATTCGGCGAGATGTACGACACGGCCGACAAATGGAGCCGCTACGCGCTGGCCTTCGCTTAGGTGTGATCAGGTGCGACGCACTCCGGTGCGATGCACTTTCTGAAGTGCGTCGCACCTGATCCCACCCGGTAGTAGGAGTAACCCCTATGAGTCCACAACAAACAGTCCTATTCACCATCATCCCCCGCGGCATCACCACCGAGGTCGGCCCGTCGCCGGTGTCGGTCATCGTCTCGCCGCGCCTGATCGGCGACAAGCGGCTGGGTTCCTTTCCCGATTGGGTCACCTGGACAACCATGCTGCGGGAGCGCGGCCTGACGCTGACCATCCGTTGCGGGGCGGAAACCACGCGTGTCGCCATCGACCGGGAAATCTTGCAGCCCAAGCTGTGGCAGCAGCTTTTCAACGAGGACACCTTCGTCCGCCCGTTCGAGTACCCCGACTACGCCGAGCGCGGGATGCTGACCTATTCGGTGCGCGAGACGCTGAGCGCCCTCAAGATGGTCTATCAGGAAGCGGCCGTCGAATTGGCCCTGCCCACCGACGGCGGTCAGGGGCACGAGGGGTACGGCGGCAATCGCAACAAGCTGGCCGGGATGCTGGAAGGGCTGGACGTGCATTGGGACGGGCGGAAGGCGGCGCGCTGGCGGGCGGCCCTGCGCGACGGCAACAAGAAGCAGACCAGCCGCGTGCGCCGGTCGGCCAATCGGGTGCTGGATAGCGAGGGGCTGATCATCACCCAACGCACCCCCGACACCCCGTCGGCGTTGCAGAGCACCGCCCTGCCGTTCGCCGTGTTCCACCACATGCCCACGCCCGGCCGCAAGGACAACCCGGTGACCATCGACACGGCCGAGGTCATCGACTTCCACTGGGCGCTGACGTCGTTGAACAGCTACCCGGCGCTATTGCGCGCCCTGGGGCTGGTGTTCGATCTGGAGCTGCCGGCCGAGTTCGTGGCCGCCACCGCGCCGGCCAAGTTTGGCACACTGGCCGTGGTGGATACCTCATGGGAGTGGCAGGTGGCGACGAAGATGCCCGCCCTGGAGACGGCCTACGTCAACCTGCCGCTGGGCAACAACCGCCTGTTTCTCACCGCGCCGCACGTGTTGTGCCGCTCGTCGTTGCCCGCGGCCGACTGCGGCCCATCGCCGGCGACGTTGGCCGTGGGCCTGATCAACCTCGACCCGACCGCCTTCGGGCTGGCCCAGGTGGACGTGGACGGGGGAATGCACAAGACGATCATCGTCGCCGAGACGTTCCACAACCCCGACGCCAGTAGCAACACCGCGCCCAATCCCCAGCCGCAGGCCGCGCCGCACCCCGAAGTCTACGACCGCGACGCCACACTGCCCGCGCTGCGCTCCGGTGGCTTCTCGCTCTTCGCCGACGAGCGCGGGATGCAGTTGATGAGCCACATGTCGCAGTCGCAGACGTTCAACGAGGCGATCGAGAGCGGCGGGGCGCAGAAGCGGCCGTTCTTTGCCGAGGATTTGCTGCGCGGCTACCGGCTGGACGTGTGGGATTCCCACACCGCCGACTGGCACTCGCTCCACCGCCGCGTGGGGGTCTACCAGATCGGCGAACTGACCTTCGAGCCGGGCGAGGAAGAGGGCTTCGTGCAGACGGCGGCCATGCAACCCGCCCCCGGCGCGGCCGAAGGGGCGGACGGCACCGACCTCTACCTCCACGAGGCCATCGCCCGCTGGGCCGGCTGGAGCCTCAGTGTGCCCATGCCCGGCAAGCATCTGAGCCGCCACAGCGACCCGGACATGGCCGTGCAGCCCGAGGGGGACACGTCCGACGACTATCTGGAGAACCAGCCCGACACGCCGTTCAAGATGACGGTCGCCTACGACATCGCGCCGGGGTCGCTGCCGCGGTTGGCATTCGGCCGGCGCTACCGGCTGCGCGCCCGCGCCGTCGATCTGGCCGGCAACAGCCTGCTCCATAACGCCCCGCTGGCCGCCGCCCTGTCGCTGGTCATGGGCCTGCCGCGCAACCCCAACGGCCAGCCCTACCTGCGCTACGAGCCGGTGGACGCGCCGATGGTCGTCATCCGCGACCCGCTGGCCGTCACCGGCAACGGTTCGACCGTCGACCGGCTGGTCATTCGCACGTTCAACGACGGCATCGCGCAGGACGAAGCGGCAGCCGACCTGACGGCCAACGACCGCCACCTGCTGCCGCCGCGCACCAGCGTGGAGATGGCCGAGCGGCTGGGCATGTTTGATGACGCCGCCGGCAAAATCAAGGCCGACGCCGCGACCTACCAGCTTATCGTCGACCGCGATGCCGGTGAACTGAACACGCAAACCATCGCTATCGCCGGGCAGGAACCGCGCGACTTCCCGGTGGAGCCGGCTGAGGCGATTGACGCGCTGGTCTATCTGCCCGACGTATTGGCCGCTGTCTCTTATACACATCTAGATGTGTATAAGAGACAGGCCTACGGCCGGGCGACATTGACCGTTGAGGTCGAAGTGCTGTGCTTCAGCGCCTCGGTCGAATTGACCGTCGAGCGCGCCTTCGGCGGCGAGAGCGGCGACCCGAAATTCGGCGAGATGTACGACACGGCCGACAAATGGAGCCGCTACGCGCTGGCCTTCGCTTAGGTGTGATCAGGTGCGACGCACTCCGGTGCGATGCACTTTCTGAAGTGCGTCGCACCTGATCCCACCCGGTAGTAGGAGTAACCCCTATGAGTCCACAACAAACAGTCCTATTCACCATCATCCCCCGCGGCATCACCACCGAGGTCGGCCCGTCGCCGGTGTCGGTCATCGTCTCGCCGCGCCTGATCGGCGACAAGCGGCTGGGTTCCTTTCCCGATTGGGTCACCTGGACAACCATGCTGCGGGAGCGCGGCCTGACGCTGACCATCCGTTGCGGGGCGGAAACCACGCGTGTCGCCATCGACCGGGAAATCTTGCAGCCCAAGCTGTGGCAGCAGCTTTTCAACGAGGACACCTTCGTCCGCCCGTTCGAGTACCCCGACTACGCCGAGCGCGGGATGCTGACCTATTCGGTGCGCGAGACGCTGAGCGCCCTCAAGATGGTCTATCAGGAAGCGGCCGTCGAATTGGCCCTGCCCACCGACGGCGGTCAGGGGCACGAGGGGTACGGCGGCAATCGCAACAAGCTGGCCGGGATGCTGGAAGGGCTGGACGTGCATTGGGACGGGCGGAAGGCGGCGCGCTGGCGGGCGGCCCTGCGCGACGGCAACAAGAAGCAGACCAGCCGCGTGCGCCGGTCGGCCAATCGGGTGCTGGATAGCGAGGGGCTGATCATCACCCAACGCACCCCCGACACCCCGTCGGCGTTGCAGAGCACCGCCCTGCCGTTCGCCGTGTTCCACCACATGCCCACGCCCGGCCGCAAGGACAACCCGGTGACCATCGACACGGCCGAGGTCATCGACTTCCACTGGGCGCTGACGTCGTTGAACAGCTACCCGGCGCTATTGCGCGCCCTGGGGCTGGTGTTCGATCTGGAGCTGCCGGCCGAGTTCGTGGCCGCCACCGCGCCGGCCAAGTTTGGCACACTGGCCGTGGTGGATACCTCATGGGAGTGGCAGGTGGCGACGAAGATGCCCGCCCTGGAGACGGCCTACGTCAACCTGCCGCTGGGCAACAACCGCCTGTTTCTCACCGCGCCGCACGTGTTGTGCCGCTCGTCGTTGCCCGCGGCCGACTGCGGCCCATCGCCGGCGACGTTGGCCGTGGGCCTGATCAACCTCGACCCGACCGCCTTCGGGCTGGCCCAGGTGGACGTGGACGGGGGAATGCACAAGACGATCATCGTCGCCGAGACGTTCCACAACCCCGACGCCAGTAGCAACACCGCGCCCAATCCCCAGCCGCAGGCCGCGCCGCACCCCGAAGTCTACGACCGCGACGCCACACTGCCCGCGCTGCGCTCCGGTGGCTTCTCGCTCTTCGCCGACGAGCGCGGGATGCAGTTGATGAGCCACATGTCGCAGTCGCAGACGTTCAACGAGGCGATCGAGAGCGGCGGGGCGCAGAAGCGGCCGTTCTTTGCCGAGGATTTGCTGCGCGGCTACCGGCTGGACGTGTGGGATTCCCACACCGCCGACTGGCACTCGCTCCACCGCCGCGTGGGGGTCTACCAGATCGGCGAACTGACCTTCGAGCCGGGCGAGGAAGAGGGCTTCGTGCAGACGGCGGCCATGCAACCCGCCCCCGGCGCGGCCGAAGGGGCGGACGGCACCGACCTCTACCTCCACGAGGCCATCGCCCGCTGGGCCGGCTGGAGCCTCAGTGTGCCCATGCCCGGCAAGCATCTGAGCCGCCACAGCGACCCGGACATGGCCGTGCAGCCCGAGGGGGACACGTCCGACGACTATCTGGAGAACCAGCCCGACACGCCGTTCAAGATGACGGTCGCCTACGACATCGCGCCGGGGTCGCTGCCGCGGTTGGCATTCGGCCGGCGCTACCGGCTGCGCGCCCGCGCCGTCGATCTGGCCGGCAACAGCCTGCTCCATAACGCCCCGCTGGCCGCCGCCCTGTCGCTGGTCATGGGCCTGCCGCGCAACCCCAACGGCCAGCCCTACCTGCGCTACGAGCCGGTGGACGCGCCGATGGTCGTCATCCGCGACCCGCTGGCCGTCACCGGCAACGGTTCGACCGTCGACCGGCTGGTCATTCGCACGTTCAACGACGGCATCGCGCAGGACGAAGCGGCAGCCGACCTGACGGCCAACGACCGCCACCTGCTGCCGCCGCGCACCAGCGTGGAGATGGCCGAGCGGCTGGGCATGTTTGATGACGCCGCCGGCAAAATCAAGGCCGACGCCGCGACCTACCAGCTTATCGTCGACCGCGATGCCGGTGAACTGAACACGCAAACCATCGCTATCGCCGGGCAGGAACCGCGCGACTTCCCGGTGGAGCCGGCTGAGGCGATTGACGCGCTGGTCTATCTGCCCGACGTATTGGCCG
>OEOF01000037.1_pt1 | contig 22451 bp, 18 predicted proteins | sample 1539701 | NCBI WGS metagenome assembly OEOF01 (sample SAMEA3611561, study PRJEB23397) | activated sludge metagenome | biome: Urban; feature: Wastewater Treatment Plant; material: Activated Sludge | place: Slovenia | collected 2012-09-24 | reverse complement strand
GCAGAAAAGCATATTCCGGTTCAAAGTGAATATCCGAAGCACCACGCTTAACCGCGTCCATCAGCAAGGCACCGACCAGCCGCACCACAGGCTGTGTGTATTCGTCCCCCTCTGCGGATAGGCTTTGATAATCAATCTCACCCGTTTCTATCTCGCGTAGAATACCGTCTACCGAGAGCTCATAGCCATAAAACTGGTCGATATGCTCTTCCAGTTGAGCCTCGGCCGCTAATACGGGTTTAAGCTGTATCTGTCCGCCCAGCATCGCGCGCAGCTGATCCAGAGCCACCACGTTGAACATATCCGCCATCGCCACAATCATGGTTTTAGTGGCGTCTTCATAAGCCACCGGCAACAGATGATAGCGCCGGGAAAAGTCTTCCGGCACCATGCCCAGCGCGTCTACATCCGCGACTACCGTAGTTAAATCAATACTTTCCTGGCCGATGGTGTGCGCAACCAAATCGCGCACCATGCTCTCTGACACAAAACCAAGGCGCACCAGCTGGCGACCGAGCGGGATGTTATTTTGCTCCTGCTCAATAAGCGCGATACGCAACTGATCCTGACTGATCAGACCCTGCTGTATCATCAATTCGCCCAAGCGTAATTTACGTCTTTGCTCTGCCATTATTGGTTTCTAATCAATTATTTTAATTACTGAATCGCGGCAATACGCGCTTCCAGCGCGGCTTTATCGATGTTGCCTGCGTCCGGCGCCAGCTCTAGCGCACGCTGATAATACGGCAGTGCCAGTTTTGGCTTGCCCATATGGTCTAAACTCACTGCCAGATTAAAAGCGTTATCTGCACTTGCATTCAGCCTGTAGGCCTCAAAATAGGCCTGCTGTGCGGCAGGCCACTGATCTTGCTCGGCATACAGATTGCCCAGTGCCACGTGTAAATTTGCATCATCCGGCCGTTTGGCCAGCATGTTTTTGAGGCGGCTTTCGCTCACCTGTTCATTGCCTTGCGACTGGCTATCCAACAAGGCCGCCTGCGCTATACTGTTGCGAGGCTCTACTTCAAGTACCTTGCTGTACCAATCGTTGGCATCCGCCATACGGCCTTGCCGCGCCGCAATAGCACCCAACCCCAGCAGGGCATCCACATTGCGCGCATCGTGCTGCAACACTTGCTTGTAGAGCTTTTGTGCGTCAGCATCATTGCCTGCATTGTAAGCCTCATAAGCACTCATTAGCGTTGGGTTTACACTCGGCTGCGGCTTGCTTTTGCTTATATTAATTGAAGTGGCGTTTATAGAAGCGCTGGGTGAAGCGATGGATTCACCCATTTGCAAGGTTTTTGATTTGCCTGTTTTTCTGTTTGACGGTGCCGTAACAACAGCTGGCTCGCCAGCATCATCCGAATTCTCTGCCACGGCAAACTCGTCACCTTCAACAACCACCGGTTTTTTCAATGTTTTTTTATTCACATTTTGCTGCTGTTCAGCAAGCGAGGTTGTGTCTGCAGGCTCGACTGTTTCAGCGGGCGCAGAAGTGATGTTACTTGCGGTGTTTTCCGGCTGCGGCAACGGCGGTGCCGGTTGCGGGGCGGCAGCCAGCTGCCCTATTGGCCGCTGCGGAATCACGACATCTGGCGTAGCATCTACAAACTGGTAGAAATAAAGCCCCATCCCCAGCAAAGCCAGCAAGCCGGTACCCGCTATTATGGCCAGCCTCTTGTTGTTATTCTGTGCTTCGACACCTTTGGCCGAGAATACGTTGGCAGCACTTTTTGATGACAGATTGGTTGATGATGAATTTGAAGCGGACGGAGCGCTTGCTGTATTGCTACTGTTTTGCATGACAACACCGCTGGCCACCGCCGCGTTGATCGTGCCCGGCTCCGCAAGTGAACTGCCCGTAGGGCTAAGTGATAATTCTAAATCTGCACCTCGATTATTCAGCGCGTTGTCCTGGGTTTTATTTTCAGCTTGCGCTTGCTCAGTTTTGGCATTCTGGGCTTTATCCAGCGCTTTAATTAGCAGACTCATACATCACCCGATTCACTAATTAATTCGCTTCTTCTAACACATTTTGTAATTGTTGCGCTGGCAGGTACTTTTTATAGCTTTGCAGCTCATCGCTTTCTAGGCTGGCGTTAGATATGACGGTCGGACGCAGGAAAATCACCAACTCTGTTTTGCGAGTCGCATCATTTTTACCCTTAAACAAACTACCTACCCCAGGCACATTGCTGAGACCAGGAACTTTATCGGTGTTCCGAACAATCTCATCTTGCATCAACCCGCCTAACACCGCTGTGCTACCGCTATTGATCTGCAACATGGACTCCATCTCACGCACCTGAATGATTGGTATTTCACTTTTTATTGGCGTGCCTGTATTAAATTGACCCGTACGCAAATTAGGGTTCGGATCCTGCACCGAATCTATCACCCTTGTAATGCTTGGCCGGACATTGATGCCCACACTTCCTGTGTCATTGATTTGGGGTGTCACGCTCATCACGATGCCAACTGGCACAGTGTTTGGTGTGGTTGTAAACGTAGCTAAAGTACCGCCAACGGTGCCTCCCACAGTGGCTTGCTGGGCCTGAACGGTAAAATACACCAAGTTATCCACCACTTTAAGTACGGCGGTTTGGTTATTCAGTACCATCAGCTTTGGGCTGGATAACACTTTAGTGTCGCCAAATTGCTTAAGCAAGTTAATCGAGGCAGCGATATTCCCAATTCGGCTGGCCGTGTTTAAATAGCCAAAAACAATACCTGCATCAGTCCCTATGCCAAGCGCATTACTATTTTCCGTGCTTTGTATTACGTTGTTGTTAATATTGAAATTTTTCGACCCCAGCCTTTGACCAAATACAAAACCGCTATTTTTGTCGGAGTTGTTAAGCCTGCTCCAGTCGATCCCTGCCTGAAAACTGTCTTTTAATACCACTTCAACTATAGTGGCTTCGACCAACACCTGTTTTCTGGCATCATGCAGGACTTTGTCTATAAATTCTTGAACTTTTTCATGCTGCTTATTTGTTGCCCGCACGCTGATGACCCCCGTTTCCGGGTTGGCAATCACGTTAGCGGCAAACAATGTTTTGTATTCGGATCGCTGCTCTTTGCGCTGATCTGCCTCAGCCTTGTTGTTATCCACCTGAGCTTTATTTTCATCTGAGCTTGATTTTTCTGTCTTGGCGTCTTTTTCACCCAAGGTGCCGAATCTTGTCACAATCACTTCTTTGTCTGTTTCTGCTAACAAATCTTTGATATTTTGTATGAGCGATTCCCACAAATGGTTCTTAGCTTTACTAGATACCAGCGTGCGAGAGCTGTTATTAGCACCGTTCCCGCTAGTAGTAGTTGAAGAACCTGTACCGCCACTAGTCTGCGCAGAGCTAGAAATTTGACCATCAGCTCCGATGAAGCCTTCTGTATCTCGGTTAATGTTCACATAATCAACCTTATAGGTTCTGAGTACCGGCTGATCAGGCGTGATATGCAACACATTGCCATCCATCCGGTAGGTTAAATCCACCTGTTTGGCTAACCTTTCCAGAATGGCCGGCAAAGTTTGGTCGACCGCATTCAGCGTAGCGCGGCCGCGTATGGCAGGATGAATGTCGATGTTAATCTTGCTCTCGCGTGCCAGTGCAAACAGAATCTCTTTCACAGGCACTTCGTTCACCACCACGCTATAGGTTTGCGCTTTGGTAGTGACTTTAGGGGGGGGTAATTGTGGACTGCTTCTCACCAGCTTGGGAATGGGAGCAGCTGCTGTGTTATCTTGAGGGGCGTTTTGTGTGTCGGCCTTGCCATCGATATGACCTGTAGAAGGCGTCACTTTAGACTGGTGCGCGCAGGAAACAAGTATCAAACCAACAACTGCAACCAAGCCAACTCTGCCAAAATAAACTTTAATGTTGTTATTAAGCACGTCGTGCCTACTCCCAAAGATTTTTACACTTTGACAGTTATCGCATAATCTGCATTAAATTGCAATACTAACTTATTGAAAGTTTTATAATTTTAGTTGTACGATTAGCTTTTTTACAACTTTATTTGGTTTCTTGTAACACCCCTGCAATGGTGCGTAATTGCGGACGATTTCTCTGCAGTTCCGCAGGTAATTTTTGCAAAGCCTGCGTCGCCTCTAGCCGATTGGCAAAACTGCCGTACAGCACCGTTAAAAATGGCTGGTTATTCACTTTGGTTCGATAGACATAAATATTATCCAGCTCGATCTGCTGGCTTAGTACCTCCAGATCATTTTTTAGCTGCGTATCGCTACTGGCCCCCATCAGCTGAATACTCACTGTACTGGGCGGCTGGCTGGCAAGCCAAGCCGAGGTGGCGTTTAAGCGCTGTGTCAAGATATCCGTCTGCGGATTTGTTGTTGTGTTTGCAGAGGGAGCCGGGTTTACTTGCTGCGTTTCTCCGGGCTTGGCTTCCTCTGCCCTGGCTTCGCTTGCGGGTGCGCTCGCTTTCGTCTGGCGCTCTGTCACTGCGATTTCAGGCTTATCAGCTTGAGTAGCTGATTGTTTTTGCGTCCACATGCTTACTGCATAGCCAAGCGCCAAACCCAGCGCCAGCAAGGCCACCCAAATGAACACTTGAGATTGCCTGGCAATGGATTTTGCTTTTTCCACGCCAAATTCGCTATCAGCAATCGCCGCTTGCACATGCTTAGGTGTCACTAAATATACGTTTTCTGCAAACGCAGCCAGCAATGCTTTATCTGCCAGAATATTCACCCGCCGCACAAGGCCGTTGGCGGCATTGGCCAGTTTTTTGATGGCCGCAGTATTGAATAAGGGCGGGCCAAAATAACCAGCTGAGCGGAGCCTGAAAATAAGATATTCGCCAATTTCTTCTGTGCGCAAAGGTGCCAGATTAAAGCTGTGGGTAATACGTTCGCGCAATTGGCGAATATTCATTTGATTTAGATTCTCATCGAGTTCTGGCTGGCCAAACAGCACGATTTGCAGCAGCTTGTCATGCTTGGTTTCCAGGTTTGAAAGCAGGCGGATTTCTTCCAGGGTTGCCAACGGCATACCTTGCGCTTCTTCTACAAAAATCACCACTTGCTTGCCTGCCGCATGCCGCGCCAACAAATGCGTTTGCAGCACTTGCATCACCTTCAGGCGGTCTGCGTTTTTAGGTAATTTAAGCTGCAACTCAAAGGCTATAGCATGCAACACGTCTTCTGGCGCGACGCTGGGGTTAGCCAGATAAATGCTCTCAATCTTGTCGGGCAGCATAGTCTGCAACATCCGGCACAACATGGTTTTGCCGCTGCCGACTTCACCCACCACCTTGATAATGCCCTCACCGCTATTGATGGCGTAGATCAGGGCATCCAGCACCGCACCGCGATTGCCGCCAGTGTAAAAAACTTCAGTGTTCGGGGTGATTTTGAATGGCGGCTCCTTCAAGCCAAAATGGGCGTAATACATTCACACCCTCTCTATTTTTCTTCTTGAAGCTGTATGCGGCTGTACAATGTCGTGCGGTTAATGCCTAACATTTTAGCGGCCTGGCTTAAATTGCCATGGGTAATATGCATAGCGGCACTGACGTATGCTTTCTCCCATGATTTTAGTACTTGATCCAAGCTCACATTTGCTTCGTTTTGTAAGTGCTGCATGGCATAACTTGATAAATCGCCACTGTTAGTGACTATAGCCGTGCCGCTATCCATCTCATTTTGGCGCGATAAATCCAGCTCAGCGGAAAGCTGTGTTTCATTGACGGTTTGTCCGGCATATTTCGCGATTAGCCGAATGATGATATTACGCAATTCTCGCACATTGCCTGGAAAGTGATAACTTAGCCAGCGCGCTTTGGCTTTATCGTCCAGTTTAAAAGTTTGCTGACCAGTTTCGCGCGCATAAAACGCATTAAAGTGTTCCAGCAATATCAAACTATCCTCGCCTAAATCGCGCAAAGGCGGTACTTTAACCGCAAAAACGCCTAAACGATGATATAAATCCGACCTGAAATTGCCGGCACGCACTTCTGCTCGCAAATCTCGGTTAGTGGCAGCTACTACACGTGCTTTGCTCTTGCGCACCTGCGTTTCGCCAACACGCGTGTATTCGCCATTTTCTAACACGCGCAGCAATTTGGCCTGCATTTCCAATGGCAACTCGCCAATTTCATCCAGAAACAGCGTACCTTCGCCCACCTCTTCAAAGTAACCCGCATTCGCAGTGTTCGCGCCAGTAAAAGCGCCTTTAGCATGGCCAAATAAGATGGATTCCGCCAGCATAGGTGAGATAGCTGCACAGTTAATGGATAAATAAGGCTGTTTTGCGCGCTTGCTAAAGCGGTGAAAGTTACTGGCGACACGCTCTTTACCGCTACCCGATTCGCCCTCGATCAGCACCGGGAAAGGCGAATCTGCAAATTGGCGAATTTGCGTTATCAATGTTTGCATGGGCAAGCTTTCGCCTATCATGCCGCCGTTTTTATCTTCGGGTTTTTCAGTTAATTCAACACTTTGGACTTTTAACGAATTGAGCAGCAGCTCTTTTAAACGCTCAACATCACAAGGTTTGGGAATGAAATCGAGGGCGCCCAAGGCCAGTGCATGCTTCACATTCACATCATCACTTTGGCCAGAAAGCACGTGGATTTTCATGCTGGGCGAGTGCGCCAGCAACTCACCAATCATCTTAAAGCCCTCGTCCGGCTTGTGTTGCATGGGAGGCAGGCCTAAATCGACCAAGGCGAGCGACGGCGGCTCTTCGAGTTGTCTTAGTAGGCTTTTAGCCTGCGCGCGTGAATCGGCGACACACACTTCAAAATGCTTGCTTAGCACAAAGTGCAGGGTATCGGTAATGAGCGGGTCATCATCAATAATGATGAGCACCGGACGTAGCTCAGCCATTGATTTATCCTTTTAATTTGAAACGATTATTTTTGTTTGTTAGATACACTATAACCGTTATAAAGCAGGCTATCAATGGGAAGCAACTTGAAAAAGTGAGATGGGGTGGCAAAAGGGCTCGAGTCCGCGACCACTGGAATCATTCAAAGAATAGAAGAGGAGAGTTTTTTCTTGTTAATGCTTGAGCTATCCCAGTGCAGCAGCAGGCTCGTAGAATGCGAGCCCGAGAGCGGTAGCAACGGGTAGATTAGTCACCCTGCCCTGATGCACGTTCAGCCCGTTCAAAAGATGCCGGTCATACCGCAACGCTTGCAAGTCATGATCTGCAAGCGCCAGTACATAAGGCAGCGTGGCATTGTTAAGCGCATAAGTCGAAGTGCGCGGTACGGCGCCCGGCATGTTGGCGACGCAGTAATGGATCACACCATCGACCACATAGGTTGGTGCATCGTGCGTGGTCGGGCGAGCAGTTTCGCAGCAACCGCCTTGGTCAATTGCAACATCCACGATCACGCTTCCTGGTTTCATGCCCCTGACGATGTCGCGCGTGATGAGCTTGGGAGCCGCTGCCCCTGCTACCAGCACTCCGCCGATCACAAGATCGGCAATACTACAGTGGTGCTCGATTGCATCTGAGGTCGAATAAACGGTATTCAGACGATGACCGAATTGCCTGCGGAGGTTACGCAGAGCGTTGACATTGCGATCCAGCACCGACACGGTGGCACCCATGCCGAGCGCGACATCAATTGCATGCGTACCGACCACCCCGCCGCCGATCACTGTTACGATGGCTGGCTCTACCCCGGGCACGCCGCCCAGCAGGATGCCAAGTCCGCCATGTGTTTTTTCAAGAAAATATGCACCAGCCTGAACCGAAAGCCTGCCGGCCACCTCAGACATGGGCGCCAGCAAAGGCAAACCACCGCCGTCTGCAGTGACCGTTTCATAGGCAATGCAGGTTGCACCGGAATCAATCAGATCATTCGCTTGTTCCGGATCCGGCGCAAGGTGCAGATAGGTAAAGAGAATCTGTCCTGGCTTAAGCCATTGTCGTTCGATGGCTTGAGGCTCTTTGACTTTGACGATCAGCTTGGCATGTTCGAACACTTCCTGCGCCGACTTGATGATGGTTGCGCCTGCCGCTTGGTATTGCTCGTCACTGGCGCCGATCCCTTCACCCGCCCTGGTTTCGACAATGACCTCGTGGCCACGTGCCACCAACTCCCTTACATTGGCTGGCACCAGACCAACTCTATATTCACGCACTTTGATTTCTTTGGGGACACCGATTAGCATTTATTATTAGCTCCTCAAAATAATTGCCGTTTCAATCAAGAAGCCAAGCATTATCCAGCTTCTCTGATGTCAGATATCATATCAGAGTAAATCAGGCTTACGGTTGATTTTAATATGTCTAGCCAACAACGTAATGCCAGAAACCTTGCATAACCTTTGATTTTACCTGGTTAGTTTCCCCGTATTTTTGCATGTGATACATTATCACTGTAGCCTGATAATGATTATTTTTATTCGATCATGAACCTAAGTTCAAGAGCCTTTCTCCAGCTTGGAGATATTCCAAGCCAGTATACTTGTGAGGGGGCGGAGCAGTCTCCGCCCCTTGCATGGTCGGACATTCCTGTGGGCACAAAAAGCCTGGCTCTCATCGTTGACGACCCTGATGCACCTGACCCGGGCGCGCCCAAAATGACCTGGGCTCATTGGGTGCTATACAATATCACACCTCTCTCGGCAGGCTTAGACACAGGGGAATCAGGGCTTCCAGAGCTGCCAGCAGGCACGCTCAACGGCCTGAATGACTGGAATCAAACCGGGTACCGCGGACCATGCCCGCCAATAGGGCGCCACAGATACTGCCACAAACTCTATGCGCTCGACGTTGTCCTTCCAGTCCTGCAACCAGCGACCAAAATAGCATTAGAAAAAGCGATGCAGGGACACATCCTAGCGCAGTGTGAGCTGGTGGGATATTACAAGAAAAGAAAGTGAACGATGACCTTTGGCCCAAGCTGATCATCCTCTTAAGGTCTATTTTAAACAATTGAAATAAGAGGAGTTGGGGTGGCTGATGGGGCTCGAACCCACGACAACTGGAATCACAATCCAGGGCTCTACCAGCTGAGCTACAGCCACCATAGAAACCAAAAGTGCTTGGCCTGCCCGACAGGAATCGAACCTGTAACCCCCAGCTTAGAAGGCTGGTGCTCTATCCGGTTGAGCTACGGGCAGATTGAGTTACATGCTACGACTAAAGGCAAGACCAAAAAAACTGGTCGGCGTGGAGAGATTCGAACTCCCGACATCCTGCTCCCAAAGCAGGCGCGCTACCAGGCTACGCTACACGCCGAAGAGGCAGAAATATAGCGCAAACAAGGCGTTTGGTCAATTCCAATATGTTAAAATGCCACTTTATTTTTAATAATTAATTGAATTAAGCCGCATGACAGCACAAATTATCAATGGCAAGGCCATTGCAGAAGACTTACTGAGTAATATCAAAGCTAAAATTCAAGCCCGTGTTAATGCCGGCAAACGCGTACCTTGCCTCGCCGTGATTTTGGTAGGCGCCGATCCGGCATCTGCCATTTATGTACGCAATAAGCGCCTGGCGTGCGATAAAGTGGGCATTCGCTCGATTGCACACGACTTGCCAGCCAGCACTAGCGAGGCGGAGCTGCTTGCTTTAATCGATAGCCTGAATAGCGATCCGACAGTGGATGGCATTCTGGTGCAATCGCCTTTACCACCCCAGATCAAAGACGAACATATCATTGAGCGCATCAGTGTCGATAAAGATGTAGATGGATTTCATCCCTACAATATCGGCCGCCTGGCCGTCCGCCAGCCTACATTGCGCTCCTGTACCCCATTTGGCGTGATAAAGATGCTTAAGGCTGCGAACATTGAGTTGATGGGCCTAGACGCTGTGATTGTCGGCGTATCCAACCACGTTGGCCGCCCGATGGCCCTGGAGCTGTTATTGGCAGGTTGTACCATTACCAGCTGTCATCGCCATACCAAAGACCTGGCTGACAAAGTCAGGCATGCCGATTTAATCGTGGCAGCTGCGGGCAAACCAGGCCTGATTCAGGGCGACTGGATTAAAGCCGGGGCAATTGTGGTCGATATTGGTATTAATCGTCTTGCGGATGGCAGCATTTGCGGTGACGTCGATTTTAATGCCGCAAAAGTGCGTGCTGGCTACATCACTCCGGTACCTGGCGGCGTTGGACCGATGACTGTTGCAACGCTGATGGAAAATACCTTGTTGGCACTTGAGTTAAACGAGAAAAATAAGTAAAAATTAGATTTTGCATAACTTTTGTAATAGGTGTACACTCGCGCGGTTAAAAATTAATAACCTTTTAATTTACTTTTTTTAAGTAGCTGGCTGGAAACAACATGGCAGAAACCCTCAACAAAACATTTACGCCTTATCAGGCAAAACCTGATGAGGAATACATGAACAAAAATCAACTCAAGCATTTTCGCACCATTCTCAATGACTGGAAATCTGAGTTAAGTCACGATATTGACCGCACGGTGCATACCATGCAGGACGAGGTGACCATGTTTGCCGACCCCAATGACCGCGCCAGCCAGGAATCTGACATGGCGCTGGAGCTGCGTAACCGCGACCGCGAGCGCAAGCTCATTAAGAAAATCGATGATACGCTGCGCAGTATTGATGAAAATGAATACGGTTACTGCGAAGGCTGCGGGGTGGAGATTGGCTTAAAACGCCTGGAAGCACGTCCAACAGCTACATTGTGCATTGATTGCAAAACACTGGATGAGATGCGAGAAAAACAGGTTGCCAAATAGCAACCTGTTTTCAGTGTAGGCTAACCTTTAGGTTATGCCGAAACTAAAAACAGAAATATTTCGCGACTAGCTCCTACAAAAAAAGCCCGCGTTTGCGGGCTTTTTTCTCGCGCGTTGCGCACACATTCATTATCAAAATAACTGCCTTGCGAGTCAATATCCATGCGCCTTCCAGGGTCATCGTTTGCACAATGAAAAAGCGCCTAAATTTAGGCGCTTTTTAGATACTACCGAGTCTTACTCGTCAGCTTCAGCTTCGGCTTTTGGCTGCTCTTTCGCGGGGGCATCAATCAGCGCTTTTATGCTTAAACGCACTTTGCCTTTGTCATCAATTTCAACCACTTTGACTTTAACCACGTCGCCTTCTTTCAAGTAATCGCTCACCGCATTGACGCGTTGATGCGCGATTTGCGAGATGTGCACCAAGCCATCTTTGCCTGGCAACAATGAAACTACCGCGCCAAAATCGAGCAATTTCACCACTGGGCCTTCGTAAATCTGGCCCACTTCCACCTCAGCCGTAATTTCCGCGATGCGGCGTTGTGCCTCGGCACCCGCTTCTGCGCTGGTGCATGCGATTTTCACGGTACCGTCATCATCAATATCAATGGTTGTATCCGTTTCTTCCGTCAAGGCACGAATCACTGCGCCGCCTTTACCAATCACATCGCGGATTTTATCCGGGTTGATCTTCATGGTAATGATGCGTGGCGCAAATGCTGACATCTCAGTATTGGCGCCGCTCATGGCCTGTTTCATAATGCCCAGAATGTGCGCACGGCCTTCTTTAGCCTGCGTCAGCGCTACCTGCATAATCTGCGCCGTGATGCCGGTGATTTTGATGTCCATTTGCAGTGCAGTAATACCGTCTTCCGTACCCGCGACTTTAAAGTCCATGTCGCCGAGGTGATCCTCGTCGCCCAGAATATCCGTCAGCACCGCAACGCGGTTGCCTTCCTTAATCAAACCCATGGCAATGCCTGCCACATGGTTTTTCAACGGCACGCCTGCGTCCATCATCGCGAGCGAGCCACCGCAAACTGAGGCCATTGAACTTGAACCATTTGACTCGGTAATTTCAGACACGATACGCACGGTATAGCCAAATTCTTCAGGTGTGGGCAATGCCGCGACCAATGCGCGCTTTGCCAAGCGGCCATGGCCGATTTCACGGCGCTTTGGTGTGCCTACACGACCAGTTTCGCCAGTCGCAAACGGCGGCATGTTGTAGTGCAGCATAAAACGGTCTGAATATTCACCTTGCAATGCATCAATAATCTGCTCATCACGGCCAGTACCCAGTGTTGCGACCACCAGGGCTTGCGTTTCGCCACGCGTGAATAAAGCTGAGCCATGTGTACGTGGCAACACGCCAGTACGCACGGTAATCGGGCGCACAGTGCGTGTATCGCGGCCATCAATGCGTGGCTCGCCATTCAAAATTTGGCTACGCACGGTTTTAGCTTCCAAGTTGAAGAATTCATTTTTAATTTTGTTAGCTTCTTCAGTTGAAGTGTTTTCGTTGATTAATTCAGCCATCACTCGATTTTTGATTTCTTCCAGCTTAGCCGAACGTGCACCTTTAGCCTTGATTTGGAATGCCGCATTCACATCCGCTGCAGCCAATTTGGCAATTTTCTCAATCAATGCGGTATCTGGCTCTGGCGCAACCCAGTCCCAAGCGTCTTTACCCGCTTCTGCGGCCAGCTCGTTGATCATTTTAATCACGGCTTGCATTTGTTCATGGCCGTATACTACTGCGCCCAGCATCACTTCTTCTGATAACTCTTTGGCTTCCGATTCCACCATCATGACGGCAGTTTCAGTTGCGGCCACCACTAAATCCAATTGCGTTTCTTCCAGCTGCGCCTTGGTTGGATTCAGTACATATTCATCGTTGATATAACCCACGCGTGCTGCGCCCAACGGGCCAAAGAACGGAATGCCAGATAAGGACATGGCGGCAGATGCACCGATAATCGCCGGAATATCCGCATCAATTTCCGGGTCGGACGACATTACCGTCGCCACGATTTGCACTTCGTTATAAAACGCTTCAGGGAATAATGGACGCAATGGACGGTCTATCAGGCGTGATGTCAGCGTTTCTTTTTCTGAAGGACGGCCTTCGCGCTTGAAAAAACCGCCCGGGATTTTACCGGCAGCATAGGTTTTTTCCATGTAATCAACAGTCAACGGAAAGAAATCCTGGCCTTCTTTTACTTCGCTTTTGCTCGTTACCGCAACCAAAACGACGGTATCGCCATAGCTCACCATTACCGCGCCGTCCGCTTGACGGGCTATTTCACCTGTTTCAATGGTGAGCTCATGCGCACCGTATTGAATACTTTTTTTCACTTTATTAAACATTGTTTTTCCTTTATCTATCAATTGGTTGCCATTCACTACCCAATAACAACCTGCATTTAATACATCAAATTTACATCAAAAATGCTACCTTAAAAACACAAAAGCCGATGCATATCATGATGCAATCGGCTTTTTACTGCAGTTATAAAAGCGAGCCAGATATTAAAAAAACCGAATTTTGAAATCCAGGCACTTTTATTACAATTACTTACGCAGGCTCAAACGCTCAATCAATGTTTGATAACGGCTGGTATCTTTACTTTTTAGATAATCCAGCAAACGGCGGCGCTGACTCACCAATGCCAATAAACCACGGCGTGAGTGATTGTCTTTTTTGTTCGACTTAAAATGCTCAGTCAAATAAGTAATGCGGCTGGTCAACAGCGCTACTTGCACTTCCGGGCTGGCGGTATCGTTAGGTGCGCGCTGATATTCTGCAATAATTTTTGCGGTGTCTTGTGCTGTAATTGCCATCTTTTTTCCTTTAGTTAGCGTCAATGCAAAAGCAGGGGATCCGCTAAAGCATTCATTTACAATGAGCCCGTGATTCTAGACTATTTAAGCGCCTTTAACAAGGTTTTTTTAACGATTAATTTTTTGAATCAATCGCTTAGGCGCGATTTTTCCGTCGCTCTGCAAAAAACCCAAGCCTAAAAATTGCTTATTTTCGTCATAAATCCGCAACTCGCCCTCCGGCACTTTACCTGCCACCCATACCGCCTGGCCCTGCATCAGAAAATATGCGGCATCTGCGCTTAAAACGACTTCGGGCAAACCGGCAATAGCGGAATCCACGGGTAATAGCTGCACGTCGCGTGACTCTGTCGACATCGCTTCCAGCTGTTCTATGGTCATAGCCTGCGATAATTGATAACCTGCCGTCGCTGTGCGGCGCAAGCCGATTAAATGCGCGCCACAGCCGAGTGCCATGCCAATGTCTTCTGCCAGCGTACGGATGTAAGTACCCTTGCTGCAGGTAACAGTGATTTGCGCAACATCCGCCAAGAATTCATTTACAACAATACTTTTTATAGTAATTAACCGTGCCTGGCGGGCAATATCCACGCCCTCTCTGGCGTACTCATACAAAGCCTTGCCTTCAAACTTTAAGGCGGAATACATGGGCGGCATCTGGCTGATTTCGCCTGTAAACTGTTGCGCCGCAGTGGTAAATTGGTCTTGCGTGATATTGACTGGCCGAATTGATAATACTTCGCCTTCGGCATCACCAGTTGTTGTGGTTACACCCAGTTTAGTGGTTGCAACATAGGTTTTATCGGCATCCGTGACGTATTGTGCAAACTTGGTGGCCTCTCCCAAACAGATAGGCAGCAAGCCGGTTGCGAGCGGATCCAGCGTGCCCGTGTGGCCTGCCTTGGCGGCTTGGAACAGCCATTTTACTTTCTGTAAAGCTTGATTGGATGAAAAGCCAAGCGGCTTATCGAGTAGTAAAATGCCGTTGACGTTTCTTTTGATGCGTTTGAATTGCACGCTTTATGTACGCTTTTAAGAATTTGATTTGTTGTCTGAAGCGCGTGCTGCTTCGATCAATTGCGCCATTTTCATACCGATATCGATAGACTCATCGTACACAAAATGCAATTGCGGCACGGTGCGCAGCAGCATGCGCTTGGCCAGCTGCGTACGCAAAAAACCTGCCGATTTTTCCAGGCCTTTTTGCAGGCTGTCGCTGGCTTTCGCCGCACTGTAAAAGATTTTGGCGTGCGCCATGTCGCCGGTAACTTCAACCGCCGTGATCGTCACCATGCCCACGCGCGGGTCTTTCACCTCAAACTGCAGTAAATCCGCCAGCTCGCGCTGCATTTGCTCGGCGACTCTGTTTGACCTCGAAAATTCTTTAGCCATTAGAGCGTTCTAGCAACCTCGACAACTTCATACACTTCTAAAATATCACCCACTTCAATATCATTAAAGTTCTTAAGTGACAGTCCGCATTCAAAGCTGTTTTTCACTTCTTTCACGTCGTCTTTGAAGCGTTTCAGCGAATCCAGCTCGCCAGTGTGAATAATGACATTGTTCCGCAACACGCGTACTTTGGAGTTACGCTTGATCACACCATCCTGCACATAGCAGCCGGCAATGGCACCCACTTTAGAAATACGGAATACTTCGCGCACTTCCACGGTGCCAATCATATTTTCTTTTTGTTCCGGCGCCAGCATGCCACCAAGCGCGGCTTTCACTTCATCCACTGCTTCATAAATAATATTGTAGTAACGTACATCTACACCTAAATTATCAATCAGTTTGCGCGAGCCAGCATCGGCGCGCACGTTAAAGCCTATCAATACCGCATTTGAGGCACTGGCCAGGTTAACATCCGATTCGCTAATCGCCCCCACGCCGGTATGAATAATGTTCACTTTCACTTCCGAAGTTGAAAGTTTTTGCAAGCTAGTTGCAAGCGCTTCGTAAGAACCTTGCACATCAGATTTAATAATCAGATTCAGCGTTTGCACTTCGCCTTCCGCCATCTGGTCAAACATGTTTTCAAGCTTGGCTGCTTGCTGCTTGGCCAGCTTAACGTCACGGAACTTGCCTGCGCGGAAGTTGGCGATTTCGCGCGCTTTGCGCTCATCATTCAATACAATCACTTCTTCGCCAGCACTCGGCACGTCTGACAAACCAAGGATCTCGACTGGAATCGATGGCCCTGCTTCTTTAATATCGTTACCAGTCTCATCCAGCATGGCGCGTACGCGACCGAAGGTTGTGCCGGCTAAAATCATGTCGCCACGCTTTAGCATGCCGGATTGCACCAGCACCGTTGTTACCGGGCCACGGCCCTTATCAAGCCTGCCTTCAATAACCAAGCCCTTGGCTGGCGTGTTTTTGGGGGCTTTCAGTTCCAGAATTTCTGCTTGCAGCAACACCGCTTCCAGCAGTTCATCGATACCCTTGCCTGTCTTTGCGGACACTTCCCGGAACATGGTATCACCCCCGAATTCTTCGGGCACCACTTCGTGATTGACCAATTCCATCTTGACGCGCTCAGGCTGTGCTTCCGGCTTATCGATTTTGTTAATCGCCACCACCAGCGGCACACCTGCCGCTTTGGCGTGATGAATCGCCTCAATAGTTTGCGGCATCACGCCGTCATCGGCTGAAACCACCAGAATCACCACATCGGTTGCTTTCGCACCGCGCGCGCGCATGGCAGTAAAGGCCTCATGGCCTGGGGTATCCAGGAAAGTCACCATCCCACGCGGTGTTTCCACATGGTAGGCACCAATATGTTGCGTAATGCCGCCCGCCTCGCCTGAAGCCACACGGCTGCGGCGGATGTAATCCAATAATGAGGTTTTGCCATGGTCGACGTGACCCATCACTGTAACTACAGGAGGACGCGGTTCCAATACCGCCTCGATGTGCTCAGCTTCTTCCAGGAAAGTTTCAGGGTCATTCGCAGCAGCAGCCTGTGCTTTATGCCCCATCTCTTCTACCAGAATGATCGCGGTTTCTTGGTCAAGCACCTGGTTAATCGTTACCATCATGCCCATGCCCATCAGCGCCTTAATCACTTCTGCCGCCTTTACTGACATTTTGTGTGCCAGATCGGCCACCGTGATGGTTTCCGGCACCATCACCTCGTGCACAATAGGCTCGGTCGGCGCATTAAAAGCGTGCTCTTGCCCGTCATCATCCTTATGCGACTTATGCTTGCTTTTTGGTGAGCGCCAGCCTTGACCGGCACTAATGTCTCCGCGCGTTTTTAAGCCGCGTTTTTTACTTTCTTTATCGTTCCAGTCTTTATTATTGCTTTTGCCCTTTTTCGCATCTTTCGCAGCAGGTTTTACAGCACCTTCTTTAGCTACCGGTTTGTGCAGCGTGCCTTCTGACAGCTTTGCTGCCTTGGCCTTTGCCGCCTCAGCTTCTGCTAATTTTTTGGCTTCTTCATCGGCACGACGTTGCGCCAGTTCCTGCTTTTTACGCACATCTTCTGCCTGCAAGGCGGCCAACGTGGCATGGCGTTTTGCTTCCTGCTCCCGTAGCGCTATTTGCTCGGGCGTTAATACTTGTTTTCTAATCGTTGTGGATTTTGTTTCCGTCTCTGCCGCCTCAGCCACCACCGGGGCGGCCTCCTCAACAGCTACCGCTTCCGCTACAGGCTCCATCTCGACGACTTCCGGCTCCACCGGCAACACTTCTTCAACTGCCGGCTCTACTGGCAAAGCTTCAGGCTCAGCCTCACTGCGTACCAGCACACGCTTTTTACGCACTTCCACTTGAATAGTGCGCGCCTTGCCCATGCTGTCGGTTTTTTTAATCTCGGTACTGGATTTTCGTGTCAGCGTGATCTTGTTCTTTGGTGCTTGCGCAGCGCCATGCTCTCTACGCAGATACTCCAGCAGTGCCGTTTTATCTGCTTCCTCTAGTTTGTCTTCAACAGCAGATTTGCTAACGCCAGCACTTTTAAGTTGGTCTAGCAGCAAAGCGGTTGGCAGCCCTAGCTCTGCGGCGAATTGTGCAACGGTTGTTTGTGCCATTTACTGTCCTTGTCTTTCCACTTTGAGTTTCTCTACTTCTACTATTTAAACCCTGACTGCTGTTTAACCTTGGATTTTATTTAAACCAGGGCGCACGTGCCGTCATAATCAGGGTTTTGGCACGTTCCGCATCCATATTAGATAATTCTACCAACTCATCCACAGCCAGCTCGGCCAAATCTTCCATTGTAGCGATGCCTTTAGATGCCAACAAATGCGCGGTCTTGTCATCCATGCCTTCCATTGCCAGCAAATCTTCTGCGGCTTCTTCTACTTTTTCTTCTTTGGCAATCGCCTCTGTTAGCAAGGCGGCACGTGCGCGTGCGCGAAGTTCGTTAATCGTATCCTCGTCGAACGCATCAATCTCCGCCATTTCAGCAAGTGGCACATAAGCAATTTCTTCCAAAGTGCTGAAGCCTTCCTGCACCAAGATATCGGCAACCTCCTCATCAACGTCGAGCTTCTCCATAAACAGATGGCTCACGCTGGCGTATTCGTCCTGGTTTTTCTTGGCAGCTTCTTCCTCGGTCAGAATGTTTAATGTCCATCCGGTCAATTCTGAAGCCAGACGCACGTTCTGACCGCTACGGCCAATCGCCAGGGCCAATTGCTCCTCGTTCACCACTACGTCCATGCTGTGCGCATCTTCATCCACCACAATGCTGGAAACTTCTGCCGGCGCCATCGCGTTAATCACAAATTGTGCAGGCTCCATGCTCCACAGCACAATATCCACGCGCTCGCCGGCCAACTCGCTGGTCACCGCCTGTACACGGGAACCGCGCATGCCTACGCAAGTGCCTACTGGATCCAAACGCTGATCGTTGGTTTTGACTGCGATCTTCGAACGCAAGCCGGGATCACGCGCGGCTGATTTAATTTCCAGCAAACCTTCTTCAATTTCCGGCACTTCCAGCTCAAACAGGCGTTTCAAGAACTCCGGCGCAATACGCGATAAAATCAATTGCGGACCTCGGCCGCCACGCTCAACGCGCGACAGGTAAGCTCGCACACGGTCGCCCACACGCAAATTCTCTTTAGGAATCATTGCTTCACGCGGCAGCAGGCATTCGATACGACCCACTTCAATAATCGCATTGCCTTTTTCCATACGCTTGATCACGCCGGTGACCAAATTCTCGCCACGCGCCAAGAAGTCTTCTAGAATTTGCTCGCGCTCAGCTTCGCGCACCTTTTGCAGAATTACTTGCTTAGCGGCCTGCGCACCAATACGGCCAAATTCAATATTTTCGAGCGGCTCTTCATAGTAATCGCCTATTTTGCGGCCCTTCGCACGCTCATCTTCTTCATCAAACTGATAGGCAGAGTTTTCAAGCAAGTCGTATTCCACATATTGCCAGCGTCTGAATGTCTCATATTCACCAGTTTCACGATTGATCGACACGCGAATATCTGCGTTTTCTTCGTGATTTTTCTTGGTTGCAGAAGCCAACGCCAGCTCCAACGCTGTAAAAATCACCTCTTTGCTCACGTTTTTTTCGTGCGCCAAGGCATCTACCAATAATAAAATTTCACGACTCATTGCAATCTCCGACTATCAATATATTCTAAATTATCGTCATTAGTTCAAACTAAAATACCGGGCTCAAACGCGCTTTATCGATGTTGCTCAAGGCCATTTTATAAATAACACCTTCAAACTCCAGCAGAACATGGCTATCTTCCACGCCTTTTAAAACACCTAGGAAAGTCTTGCGCGGCAACGTAGTTTCTGTGGCGTTGGCACTTTCATCTTTTATGCCTACGCGCAGCTTAATCTGCGCGCGCTCACCAGCAAAACGCACGAAGTCTTTTTCTTTCGTCAAAACACGATCCATACCTGCTGAAGAAATCTCTAAACGGTCATAATCAATCTCATGCTCTACCGTCAGCACATTGCCTAGCTGGTTGCTCACCAACACGCAGTCATCAATGTTCACGCTGTCTCTGGTATCTTTTGGGTTGAGTTTATCGATAAACACGCGTAGCAACTTGCCTCGATTTGAAATCTCGAGATCTACCAACTCAAACCCAAGTTGTGCTACTGTTTTTTCAATTAAGCCATGCAAATCCTGCATTAAAACCAACCCCAAATACAATCTTTAACTCTGCATACCGAGCAGAAACAAAAAATGGGCATAAAGCCCATCAATCTATTTTTGTATTATACCAATAAATTCAAGCAATTGGAATGCGTGTGGGAACCGCGGTGCAAATTAAAAAACCCCATCATTTTCATGATGAGGTTTTCTAATTAAATAAATAGCTTGGCAGTGACCTACTTTCGCATGCGAAGAGCATACTATCATTGGCGCTGGTTCGTTTCACGGCCCTGTTCGAGATGGGAAGGGGTGGGTCCAAACCGCTATGGCCGCCAAGCATAACTGGTAATGTTGTGCTGAATGTCTTTCGACACTGGCCTGTAACAAATTGGAAGAAGTAAAGATTTAATGGGGTTTTGTAGTTGATTGCATGGTCTTGCTTTAGAACAACCGTTAATCCTGATTTTTAAGTGTCAAGGCTTAAGGTTATAGGATCAAGCCTCACGGGCAATTAGTATCAGTTAGCTTAACGCATTACTGCGCTTCCACACCTGACCTATCAACGTCCTGGTCTCGAACGACCCTTTAGCGAGCTTAAAGCTCGGGCAAGTCTCATCTTGAGGCGAGTTTCACGCTTAGATGCTTTCAGCGTTTATCTCTTCCACACTTAGCTACCCAGCGATACCATTGGCATGATAACTGGTCCACCAGCGGTGTGTCCACTCCGGTCCTCTCGTACTAGGAGCAGGTCCCCTCAAACTTGCAGCGCCCACGGCAGATAGGGACCAAACTGTCTCACGACGTTTTAAACCCAGCTCACGTACCACTTTAAATGGCGAACAGCCATACCCTTGGGACCGGCTACAGCCCCAGGATGTGATGAGCCGACATCGAGGTGCCAAACACCGCCGTCGATATGAACTCTTGGGCGGTATCAGCCTGTTATCCCCAGAGTACCTTTTATCCGTTGAGCGATGGCCCTTCCATACAGAACCACCGGATCACTATGACCTGCTTTCGCACCTGCTCGACCTGTCCGTCTCGCAGTCAAGCAACCTTATGCCATTGCACTATCAGTACGATTTCCGACCGTACCTAGGTTACCTTCGCACTCCTCCGTTACTCTTTGGGAGGAGACCGCCCCAGTCAAACTGCCTACCATACACGGTCCCCGATCCAGATTATGGACCTAGGTTAGAACCTCAACAACATCAGGGTGGTATTTCAAGGTTGACTCCACGACATCTAGCGACGCCGCTTCATAGTCTCCCACCTATCCTACACAAATCTTGTCAAAGTCCAATGTAAAGCTACAGTAAAGGTTCATGGGGTCTTTCCGTCTAGCCGCGGGTAGATTGCATCTTCACAAACATTTCAACTTCGCTGAGTCCCGAGAGGAGACAGTGTGGCCATCGTTACGCCATTCGTGCGGGTCGGAACTTACCCGACAAGGAATTTCGCTACCTTAGGACCGTTATAGTTACGGCCGCCGTTTACTGGGACTTCAATCAAGAGCTTGCACCCCATCATTTAATCTTCCAGCACCGGGCAGGCGTCACACCCTATACGTCCACTTTCGTGTTTGCAGAGTGCTGTGTTTTTATTAAACAGTCGCAGCCACCTTTTCACTGCAACCCTATCGTGCTTCATAAGTAAATTACTACACACTACCAGGGCGCACCTTCTCCCGAAGTTACGGTGCTAATTTGCCGAGTTCCTTCTCCCGGGTTCTCTCAAGCGCCTTAGAATTCTCATCCTGCCCACCTGTGTCGGTTTGCGGTACGGTCTTATACAACTGAAGCTTAGTGGCTTTTCTTGGAAGCTTGGTATCAATCACTTCGCGCACAAGTGCACTCGTTATCACGCCTCGTCATTGACTCCCCGGATTTGCCTAAGGAATCTGACTACACGCTTGAACCGGGACATCCAACACCCGGCTGACCTAACCTTCTCCGTCCCCACATCGCATTGTATAGAGGTACAGGAATATTAACCTGTTTCCCATCAGCTACGCATCTCTGCCTCACCTTAGGGGCCGACTCACCCTGCGCCGATGAACGTTGCGCAGGAAACCTTGGGCTTTCGGCGAGGGTGCTTTTCACACCCTTTATCGCTACTCATGTCAGCATTCGCACTTCTGATACCTCCAGCATGCCTCACAGCACACCTTCGCAGGCCTACAGAACGCTCTCCTACCACTCACAGTAAACTGTGAATCCGCAGCTTCGGTTACGTGCTTAGCCCCGTTACATCTTCCGCGCAGGACGACTCGACTAGTGAGCTATTACGCTTTCTTTAAAGGATGGCTGCTTCTAAGCCAACTTCCTAGCTGTCTATGCCTTCCCACTTCGTTTTCCACTTAGCACGTCATTTGGGACCTTAGCTGGCGGTCTGGGTTGTTTCCCTCTTGTCCACGGACGTTAGCACCCATGGACTGTCTCCCGTAATTGCACTTCTCAGTATTCGGAGTTTGCAATGGTTTGGTAAGTTCTTATGAACCCCCTAGCCATAACAGTGCTCTACCCCCGAGAATGATATACGAGGCACTACCTAAATAGTTTTCGGAGAGAACCAGCTATTTCCAAGTTTGTTTAGCCTTTCACCCCTATCCACAGCTCATCCCCAAATTTTTCAACATTTGTGGGTTCGGACCTCCAGTACCTGTTACGGCACCTTCATCCTGGCCATGGATAGATCACTTGGTTTCGGGTCTACACCCAGCAACTGAACGCCCTATTCGGACTCGCTTTCGCTACGCCTCCCCTATCGGTTAAGCTTGCTACTGAATGTAAGTCGCTGACCCATTATACAAAAGGTACGCAGTCACCC
>OEOF01000036.1_pt1 | contig 22512 bp, 27 predicted proteins | sample 1539701 | NCBI WGS metagenome assembly OEOF01 (sample SAMEA3611561, study PRJEB23397) | activated sludge metagenome | biome: Urban; feature: Wastewater Treatment Plant; material: Activated Sludge | place: Slovenia | collected 2012-09-24 | reverse complement strand
CAAGCAGTGCTACCAGAAAACGCCGTGTGCCTTGCTTCTTTAACATCAGCGGCTCCAGTGAACGCGCACCAGATTCTCGCCTGAAACGTGATCTACTTTCAATTCGCCCTGGTAAGCATGACGCACAGCTTCACCAATGCCGCGTGCAAGGTGGGTGTCTGTCGTCGTTACTAACATGGCGCCGCCTCGATTTTCCATCGCCATGATGCGTTTTAGCGGATGTTCAGCACGCTCATGTTCTGCATGATGCTGGATTAAGCGCCTGATTTCTTCACAATGGCTATTAAAAAATGGTCCTTGTAAAGTGATAAATCCTGCAGGTTGGTTGTCATGCACACGACGGCAGGCAGGGCAAGATTCTTTTTCTGCATCGGCAGAGGTTTCTATCCATTGCCAGCGCCCCTCATGATACACGGCGCCACATTGCGGGCAGATCGTTGGCTCGGATAATTTGCCTTTACTTTTGTAGGCATCGATATCCTGCTCAAAAAGCGGTCGGTCGTGGCTAACAGCGTGAACGCCTGATGGTGTTTTATTGATACTCATGGTGTGCTTCCTTTCGTTTCAGGTTTATTTTCTAACGTCTTCTACTGGCTTCATTTTTCTGTTCACGAGCCACTAGTTTACTGAGCGCGCCAAACTCTTTTGCCAGTAAAAGCAGCAAATCATCCAGTGTCACAATGCCCATCAGGCTTCCGCCGTCATCGACAACCGGTAAGCGCCTTACCCCTTTACCGGTCATGAGCTGGATAGCCTCTAGCACGCCCGTGCTATCCTTTACCACGGCAAGGCTGGCTACCATGATGTCGCCGACAGTAATGACGGCAGTATCAAGCTCTGTTGCAACCACTTCTACAACCACATCACGGTCGGTTACGATGCCGATAGGAACCGTCACATCTTTGCGATTTTCAATCACAACCACATCGCCTACATGGTACTGACGCATCAGCATGGCGGCATGCAGCACGGTCGCATCTCGCTGTACAGTGATCACTTCACGATTACAAATTGCTCCAATTGTCATGATGGTTCTCCTTGTTATTCAGTTGTTTTTTTGACACATATAGATCGCGCCGGGTCAGTGGCAGGTGCGGCATTCCGTCCACTTTGCGTTCGGCCAATATCTGGTAAATGCCCGTCGCGCCCTGTTCGAACTGCAGGGCGCTACCCGTCATATATAGCCGCCAGATCCGATAAGTCCGTTCGCCTACCAGGCGAATGGCTTCTTCACTCTTTGCATCAAGACGGTTCACCCAGTGCCGCAAGGTGAAAGCATAGTGTGGCCGTAAGCCTTCCACATCAAAAATTTCAAATTTTGCATCCTCCATGCGGCGCTGAATATTACTTACGATATCCAGTTCGCCATCAGGAAACACATGACGGTTGATGAACTGGGTAGAAGTGCTGTGACCCCAGTCAGGCTCGGCTGAAGTAATGCCGTGATTTAGAAACAGGCCGCCAGGCTTTAATACCTGATGTACGATTGAAAAATATTCCGGCAAATATTTCAGGCCGACATGTTCGAACATGCCGATGCTGGACACTTTGTCATAGGTGGCTTCACGGAGAAGGTCGCGGTAATTGCGCATCTCGATCGTGACCTGGCCTTCCAATCCTTGTCTTTTCACTTCCTCGCTTGCATACTCAAATTGATTGCGACTCAGGGTGATGCCATGCGCGCGAACGCCGTAATGCTTGGCTGCCCAGCAGGCTAGTGCGCCCCAGCCGCAACCGATATCAAGATAGGATTCGCCTTTCTGTAAGCGCAATTTGCGACAGATGTAATCCAGTTTACTGCGTTGTGCAGCCTCCAAATCCTGCTCGGGAATTTCAAAATAGGCGCAGGAGTACACCATATGATCATCCAGCCAAAGCTTGTAGAATTCATTGGAAACATCGTAATGAAATGCAATCGATTCAATATCATTCTGACGCATGGTATTAGCTGGCTTTCTCGCCTTTTTCCGTGGTTTGGACTTTTGATTGCCGAGTGAGAGCGCACGGAAAACCAGCAATAGCTTTTCCTGGAAGGGTAGCTTTAAATCTTCGAGATAATAGCGCAAGCCCATCGCTGCGTTAAAATCACCCGCTACTTCAACTGCACCGTCAAAATAGGCCTCAGCCAGGCGAATCGGGTCGTGAAACAGCACCAGATCGCGCAATGCATGAGAAGCGTGAAAGGTCAGCGTGAATGCAGAAACGCCATCACCGATTTGCAGCACAGTGTGATCCCAAAGTTTAATCGTAAACGCACCTTCATATCCCTTAAATATCCTGCGCAGGATAAGGTGCGCCGTGTTCGTGCTTTCTCTCTTTTGTTTATGCCTGTTATGCATCACTTGCGCTGTCATCGTTCATCTCCTCAGATTCTCGTTGTTTATGACATCACCACCTGTGTATTGTTTAGCATTTCCATGTCGTATTTGTTTGGGCGAACAGTCGCCATCACGCCTGAAACTAGCCTTGCAATCTCGGCTTCCTCGTCGGCAGGGATCACTAAAACCGGTTTGGAAGTGGGCGTATTTAATCTTGTTGAATGTGCCTGATTGGCCTCTTTATTCACGCCGAATCCAAGAAACCCCAGCGGTTCGCAGATCAGCGCACGTACCTGGGCTGAATGCTCGCCGATGCCGCCAGTAAAAACCAGGCCGTCGATGCCGCCGGACTTGGCGGCGTAGCTGCCAATTGCACCACACACCTGACGCGCGAAATATTCCACCGCAAACCGGGCGCTCTTGCTGTTGCTTTTTACCAGCGCGGACATGTCGCTATCTTCGCCGTCTGACAGCGCTAGCAAGCCCATCTGCTCATAAACCAGTGTTGATAGCTCAGTATCGTCATAGCGTTTGGCGAGTTCCAGCATGATGCCGGGATCGAGATCGCCGCTGCGGGTTGCCATGGGGATGCCGCCAGCTGGCGTATAACCCATGCTGGTATCTACCGAGCGTAGGTTTTTTAGCAGGCACAAGCTGGCGCCGTTGCCGAGATGCGCCACTACGATGCGGCCCTGTGCGATAGAGCCAAGGAGTTCGGGCAGCTGCCGTGCGACATGGGCATAATTAAGGCCATGGAAGCCATAGCGGCGGAGTTTAAGTGCTTGCGGAATCGGCAGGCGATAGGCCATCTCAGGCAGCGTGGCGTGAAAGGCCGTGTCAAAGCAGGCGATCTGGGGCACGTTAAACCGCACAGCGCACAAATCGGCGCCCAGCAGATTAACAGGCATATGCAATGGCGCGAGATGCGTAATACCCTCCAGTCGCGCACGCTCGTCCGCGTCGATGAGGCGTGCTGCGGCTGTTATTTCTCCGCCATGCACAAAGCGATGGCCGACGACCGTTGGTCGCGCGTTGCCTAAATCATGCAGCAATGCATCAAAAGCCTGCGCGTGCTGATAGTCACTATGACATACATAGCGAAAGTCTCGCCGCTCGCCATCGGGCAAAAATAGACTCGCCTTGAGGCTGGATGAACCGCTGTTGATGGTGAGTATGCTTAACTTGTCCATTAAATTGGCCCTTCATTTGACCAGCTCCAGTTATCTTCTTCCGGCAAATCCACGCCATATTCATAGGCATAGTTACGGCATTCAATCTGCCGGTTGCGCAGTTTCTCCTGCACATGCGCGCCAATCGTCTGCAAGGCGGGAATGCGGTTAATTGCCGCAATAGCCAGGCTGAAACGGTCAATTTCGTTCTGAATCGCCAGTTCCAGCGGCGTGTTGATGCTGCCTTTTTCCTTGTAGCCGCGCACGTGCAGATTGTCGTGATTGGTGCGGCGGTAAGTCAGGCGGTGAATCAGGTAGGGATAGCCGTGAAAATTGAAAATGATCGGCTTATCCGCTGTAAATAAACTATCAAAATCGCGATCAGAAAGCCCGTGCGGATGCTCACTGTTTGGCGTCAGTTTGTACAAATCCACCACGTTGACGAAACGTATTCTGAGTTGTGGAAAGTGTTTGCGCAGCAACAAAGTGGCTGCCAGGGCTTCCTTGGTGGGGATGTCGCCAGCGCATGCCATCACCAGATCCGGCTCGGCACCCGCATCATTGCTGGCCCATTCCCAAATGCCGACACCCTTGGTGCAATGCTTGATGGCCGCATCCATGTCCAGATATTGCAGGTGCTTCTGCTTGTCGCAGACAATGACGTTGATATAATCGGTGCTGTTCAGGCAATGATTAGCCACGGATAACAGACAATTCACATCGGGCGGCAGATAGATGCGCGTGACCTCAGGGCTTTTGTTCACGACGATGTCGAGAAAGCCAGGATCCTGATGGGTAAATCCGTTATGATCCTGTCGCCAGACGGTGGAAGTAATCAGCAGGTTGAGCGAAGAAACCGGCGCGCGCCAAGGCACCGCCTTGGACATGGCGAGCCATTTGGCATGCTGGTTGAACATGGAATCAATCACATGCACAAAAGATTCGTAGGTAGAGAAGAAACCATGGCGGCCAGTCAGCAGATAGCCTTCCAGCCAGCCTTCTACCGTATGTTCTGACAGCATTTCCATCACGCGTCCGTCGGGCGCGAGCTCGCCGCCATCGGCATCTTCCGGCAAATAATCTGCCAGCCAGGTTTTTTTACTGACTTCGTAGATATCATCCAGCTTGTTTGAGCTGTTTTCATCCGGTCCAAATACACGGAAGTTGCGCATATTGAGATGCATGATGTCACGCAGAAACTTGCCTAGCGGTTTTGTATTAGGGGCTGACAATTTACCTGGCGAGTCCAATTTAATTGCATGGTCAAGGTAATTGGGCATACGCAAGGCTTTGCGTAACAGGCCGCCATTGGCATGTGGGTTAGCGCTCATACGGCGGTTACCCTGTGGGGCGAGCGCCTTGAGTTCCGGCCGTAACTGCCCATTTTCGTTAAATAATTCCTCTGGCTTATAGCTGCGCAGCCAAGCTTCCAGCTGTTTCAAATGTTCCGGGTTTTCTTTCACATTGCCCAGCGGTACCTGGTGGGCGCGCCAGAAACCTTCTACCTTATGGTTATCCACTTCCTTGGGGCCAGTCCAGCCTTTCGGGCTACGCAGCACAATCATCGGCCAGCGCGGGCGGGTCGGCTTGCCGCTGGCACGGGCGGTTTCCTGTATGCTTTTTATCACTGCAACACATGCTTCCAGCGTTGCAGCCATCGCCTGATGCATGGTCGCGGGATCGCTGCCCTCAACGAAATAGGGCGTCCAGCCATAACCAATAAACAGGTTTTCAAGTTCTTCGTGCGAAATGCGCGAGAGGATGGTCGGGTTGTTGATCTTATAACCGTTTAGATGCAGGATTGGCAGCACCGCGCCATCGCGGATCGGGTTAAGAAACTTGTTGGAATGCCAGGAAGTCGCCAGCGGGCCGGTCTCAGACTCGCCATCGCCCACCATCACCGTGACCAGTAAATCAGGATTGTCGTAAGCGGCGCCGAAAGCATGTGAAATGCTGTAGCCCAGTTCGCCGCCTTCGTGGACTGAGCCCGGCATCTCTGGCGTGCAATGGCTGCCGATGCCGCCGGGGAACGAGAACTCCTTGAAAAACTGGCGCATGCCTTCTTCATCCTCGCCCTTGTTGGGGTAGATCTCACTGTAGGTGCCTTCCAGATAGGCCGGGCCTAATACGCCCGGCGCGCCGTGACCGGGGCCTGCAAGAAAAACAGCATTCAGGTCGTACTTATTAATCAGGCGGTTAATATGGATGTAGGCAAAGCTTAGCCCAGGGCTCGAGCCCCAATGCCCCAGTAAACGCTGTTTAATATGTTCCGGCTTGAGCGGTGCTTTTAATAACGGGTTGTCACGCAGATAAATCATGCCCGCAGCCAAGTAATTACAGGCGCGCCAATAGGCGTCGACAGCCTGGAACTCCCGCTCTGTAAGCGCAGAAGATGTCAGGGCGTCATTCACGTTCGGTTACCGGGTTAAGTTGTGCAATCATGAATGTTTCCTCTCCGCCTGACTGTCTCTTACCAGCAATACGGGGACGGGACTCGTCCGCACGATGGTTTCTGCATCGCTTCCCATCACCAGGCGTTCGACCCCGCGCAAGCCATGCGTACCTATTACGATCAAATCTGCCGGCCACGCCTTGGCCTGGTTTACTACCAATTTAGAAATACGTGCGCCAATGGCTTCAACCATTTCGCAATCTGCAGCCACGCCCGCTTTGATTGCGGCTGCTTCCGCTTTTTTCAGGACTTTTTTGCCATTTTTACGCAAAATATCGTCAATGTTGACCACATTGAAATCGCCTGTTGCATCCAGAACGGGAAAGTACATATCCACTACATGCAAAAAGCGGAGTTTGGCATTCTGATCTTTTGCAAGCTTAATGGCTTCGGCCATGCCGCAGTTGGAGGATGAACTGCCATCTACCGGGCAAAGAATCTGTTTGTACATATTAATTTCCTCTCAAAGAACTCATTTTTAGCGTAGATACGGAACCCACTTTAATTACTTATTGCTGAAGGAAAGCTGGTTAGCACGACCGGGGGCTTTCTCGAAGCTGGCGCAGTTTCATCCATCGGGTATCCAAGAATGACGGGCACAACTACTGAAAAGTCTTTTGGAATGCCTAGCCTGGTCTTTACCCTCGGTATATTCAAAGCGGGCAGGGCGCTACCAATGATGCAGGTGCCAAGCCCCATGGCGCAGGCTGCCAGCATCAGGTTTTCTGCGGCCAGCCAGCAATCTGCCTCGTAAAAAGTAGTCGCTGTTCTGCCGCAGATCAGGATGAGCGTGCCGGCATCATAAAAAATATTGAAATCCGGCTTCTCAAATATATCCAATATATGGCCGGAACGCGCGCGCGCATGCTGTCCAACTTGCGCAAGAAATAACGGCTTGGCCTCATCTGACAGATTCTGCATCAGCTTCCTGTCCTGAATGATGACAAAAGCCCAAGGTTCCTGATGAATGGCGGTAGGCGCTCGCACAGCCGCTTGCAGCAGGGTACGCACGGTTGCAATATCGACCGGCTGCGCTGTATAGCTGCGCACTGAGCGTCTTGCCAGTATCGTCTCAAAAATGGTCATCTCTAATCTAGGCAATGGCAACATCTGATTACCCCCTAATTTGCTGCTTATTTATTCTGCATGACATTTTCTGCACATTAGCAAGAATTTGATTATCAGGTAATCCGCGCAAGCACGTATATTGATAGCAAAACAGCACAAGTAGAGCATGCATTAACAATGGATTTGGTATGCATGCGATGGTTTATCGAAAACGATTCACTAATAATGGCATGAGCGCAAATAAAACCAGACTGAGCGCGTAGATGCCTCCTGAGAGAGGATCCTGGTTTTCGATGTATTCGCGAATTGTAATTCCCTGCAGGCCGAGCACAAACGTAAACTCTACAATGATCAGACAGATAAGCGCCGTTACCCCGATGATAAGTCTTGCTATGGATTCTGGAGGTACGGCAAAGCGCCTGCATACCCAATATGCGGTGAAAAATGAAACTAATAGCATGACAGGGATCTCGCACAGCTCAGCCATTCGTATACCTAACTGCGGCACTAGCCAGATGACGCGTACCGTGCCTAGCAAAAATCCCGCGCTGAATACCAGCGCGAAGTAAGCGAGCGCTGGCGCTATAAGCGGTTTAATGTTCATGTAATGATGACATCTTCGACCGGTCGGCGCAGGCTGTGCGGCGTGACTTGCCCATTACCGTAGCGAACAATTAAATGCACATGCTGTTGTGGCACGCCGAGCCAGGCGTGTAGCTGAGGTCGCAGACGATGCACTTCGACAGGCTGGTTAATGAAGGCATTGCGCACATTGTGTGCGGTTGCCTGTAATGCAAATCGCTCGTAGGCGCGGCCCGCGGCAACCCAGCATGCTTTGTCGTCGCGCGCCCCGACAAAAGCAATAATGCCGGAAGAGCTGCGAATCGCTTTGGCATCAATATCAGCCTGTTTCTTTCCGGATGCAATCAAACCAAAAAGCCTGCGACCCAGCCATCCGGGAATTGCAGGCTGTCCATTGACTTCGCCTGCCAGACCGTCTCCGGTAGCGATTGCATCGGCAGGGTTGAACCGAACCCAGTCGCGCAGTTCTTTAACAAAGGCAGGGTCGTCAAGCTGTGCAATGTTTCCTTGACGCACATATTCGAGCATTGCCTCCATTTGTTGGGGTGACTGTAAAATCAGTGGAGTTATGTCCTTTGAGGTTGCAGCGGCTATTAAAGAAGTTTGCGCAGATGCAGCAATCGGCTTGCCGTCATAAGGCGTACGGCTGCAGCGGCGATTAACAATTGCAGCGGATAGCTCATCATGCTTAGCAATAGCTGTGCGCTCAATTTCAATCACTACTGCATCTTGTGCAGAATCAAAATACGCATGAGCATGAAAACCATCAGCGGCTGCGACATGGATGAGGTTTTCGGCGGCACAGCCTAAGCTCTTAAATAGGTGACTATCATCGGGATCAACTGCCGGGCAACGTCGCTTATAGTCAGGGAAGATAGTGATTGAATGATCACGCAATAGAAACTTCCAGGGCTGAGAGTTGTGGCTGGATGCAGCCAGTGTCGACATTCTTACCCATTCGCGACGCAGCTGGGACATGCTTTTTGTCAATGTATTGTATGGTTGCCAGATGCGATCAGCCGCTATCTGATAGCTGTGATCAACTGCCAAGGCCGGGCCTCCAGGATAAGAAGCTGCCAGTACAGCGCACGATTGTATAAATTGTCGGCGGTTGATCATGATAATTTAAGTAACAGTCATTTACCTTGCTTCATCAATCATTTGCATGGTCTTTTCTTCAACCTCTTTCGCCACTTCAATGAGTGCAGCATCCTGGGATAAGGCGGACAGCATCTGCCCAGGCTTAATCAGGCCGATTTTTGTTTTCCCTTGCTCGGTAAACACGGAGATGCGGCAGGGTAGGGCCATATTAAGGCGCATGTCGGTCGACAGCACTTTTGCGGCCTGGACTGGGTTGCAGACCTCGAAAACCTTGCATTCCTCGGAAAATGCAATGCCTTTGCCGCGCAGCGTGGCACCTAAGTCATGCACGTGCAGCACGCCGAAACTATGGCGCTTAACTGCGGATTCAAGGTCTGTTGAGGCTTGGCTGAATGATTTGCCGGTTTCAACGATGTAGTACATGGAAGCTGCTCCCAGTTCTAATAACATTGTTTGATTTAAGTACAATCAAAGCCGATGCTAAATGTAACAAGAATTCGAGCATCATGTTATCCGCGCTGACACGTATATCAATCGCCAAAACGTCAGGGTTACAATCAGATTGCAAGTTTTGGATTGTTGAAAATATTTAAGGAGTTCCTATGAAATACATCATACTTGGCATCTCTCTTCTTTCATTGGTGGGTTGCACTACGCAGAAGAGCGCTACTGATGCCACCCCAAAAAATACAGCAGTCTCAGAAAAAATCCAGACATGCGCAGCCTGTCATGGCCCTGACGGAAAACAAGGCAAGGAAGGCGTACCTCCGCTGGGCGGCAGATCGTATGAGGAACTGGTCAAGGCGATGCAGAATGTGCGTGAAGCTTATTCTCCACAGCCATTGCTGGGGCATTCTTTGACAGATGCGGATATACACGACATCGCTACTTACTATTCCAGCATCAAGTAACGTTTTTTTGACGCGGCGAAGGCAGTGGAAGCAGGCTGAAATCAGCTGCTGGCTTCGCCCTCGTGGACGATGCGGGCAAGATCAAGCAAATTGGTGGCGCCTGTCTTATGCATGATTTTGGATTTATGGATTTCCACCGTGCGATGACTAATCCCTAGTTTACGGGCGATGTCTTTGTTGGGATGGCCTTGAATAGCGAGCAGCATCACATCCCGTTCGCGGTCAGTTAAATCTGCAAGGCGCGAGAGCGCTTCCTGATGGTAGGCATTTTCTGACAATATTCTTTCGGATTTCTGAATTGCCAATCGGACAGAAGCCAAAAGTTTTTCACGTGTGACCGGTTTGGTGAGAAAATCCATCGCGCCGGCCTTTATTGCCTGGACGCTCATGGGAATGTCGCCATGCCCGGTGAGAAAAATAACCGGCAGGTGTATATTGCGCTTCGAAAGCACTTCCTGAAGCTGCATGCCATCCATGCCCGGCATGCGGATATCGATAATGGCGCAGCCATAACACTCAGACTGGCAGCTGGCAAGAAATGCCTCGGCATTCTCAAAAGTGGCGACTGCGATATGCTCCTGCTCAATCATTAACGACAGAGCATCCCGTATGGCGGGGTCGTCATCAATGATAAAAACAGTCGCGGTGGAATTGTTCATGGCGCAAATGGTAACGTAAAGTGAAATATCGCGCCAGACTTGACATCCGGCTCAAGCCAGAGTTTTCCGCCATTGGCCTCGATCAGTGCGCGGCTAATGGCAAGCCCCATGCCAATACCGGTAGCCTTGGTGGTAAAAAAAGGATCAAAAATGCGTTTGGCTGTTTTTGCATCAAGCCCGGGGCCGCTATCCTGCACCGTAACATGCGCCATGTTGATATCCTGATTGGTGCGCGCGATAATGGTAATGTCAGATGAGGGCATGCCTGCACCTTGCATAGCTTCGACAGAATTTCTTAGCAGGTTTACCAGCACTTTTTGTATTTGCGTCCGGTTGCAGAGCACGTCAGGCATATCAGGATCCAGTTTCAATACCGATTGAAAATCTCCGTAGCCGTTACTGCGAACAATGTCCAGCGCATCTTTTACGATCACATTGATGTTTAGCTTTTCGGTGACCAATTCACCTTTTAGCAGAAAGGCCAGCAATTCGTGCAAACTTCGCCCGGCGCGATGTGCCTGATCTACGCAGCCTTGCAGCGCGCGCCTCAGTTTTTGCTGGTCAATAGATTCATTTTGCAGTGCATGCAATGCCACCTCGCCATAGGCCGATATTGCGCCTAGCGGCTGATTAAGCTCATGCGCAATGGCCGACGCCGTGCGTGCCGCCACCTGCTGTTTATAAACATGTTCAGTTTCTGTGCGCAGCGCCTGTAATTTTTTTTCATTAGTCTTGCGTTCTGTTACATCCCTCGCTATACCTATCAGCCGGGTCGCGTGCCCATCTTCGAAGTGCATGCGGCCTGCGACGGCTACCCAGCGTTCAATGCCATCCTTAGGGTTAGTCACGCGGTACTCCACCTTAAATTCACCATTGCCGGCGGGATTGGACGCGCGTTCAAGCGCTGATCGCCTGATTTCACGATCTATCGGGTTTATTGCCGCCACAAACTTTTCATAACTGATTGAATCGCCAGAGTCTTCGCCCCAAAGTTCACGCATTCTTTCATCCCAGTGAATCACGTCGTGTTTGGCATCGAAATCAAAAATGCCAAACCCTGCTGCCTGCTTGGCCAGCCGCAGCCGTTCTTCGCTGGCACGCAATGCCTGTTCTACCTGACGGCGCTTATCAGCAGGGTAAAAGGTAATCAGGGTGAATAGCTGCTGCTTTGTTTGTATGGGGCTTAAGCCGATATCGACAGCCAGCTCCTTGCCGCTGCGGCTAAGTGCGAACAGGTCCCGGCCGTGGCCCATCGAGCGTTTTTCGGGCTTGCTGTAAAAGGCCTGCCGGTATTGACGGTGAGCTTCACGAAACCTGAATGGCAATAACGCCTCAACTTCAAGGCCGCATATGGCATCTTCGGTATACTCCAGCAGCAACTGCGCTGCGGAGTTTGCCTGAATAACATGTCCGGTCGCGTCCACCAGCAGCATGGCATCGGCGGCGGCATTAAACAAGGTCAGAAAGCTTAGTTCTTCAAGCGGGTTTGTCAAGAATATCCTAATTTGTGAATCTGGATTGATGGTTAACACAGTCTAGTTAAAAAGCGCATACCTGTCTATAAAACTGCATCTATATAAGGGCAAGCCCTTACGTGCTTGCACGAATTTACTCGCTGTGACCAGTCAAGTAAATTGCAATCATCGACGGTACGGTCATGCAGCGTCTGGCTGCAATCCCCTTCCTCTTGGTACCGTCGACTTTTTTCATTGAAAGGAGATTGTGGTGGAGCTCTCAAAAGCGACGCAGAAAAAAGTAAAGAATCCTATATCGGTGAGCGGCATGGAGAAGGTTCCCGAATCGAATGACAATGATTTATGCACCCGCATTGCGGTGCGCGCTTATTACAAGGCGGAAACACGGGGTTATGAGCCAGGCCATGAGATTCAAGACTGGCTGGAAGCTGAAGCAGAGGAAGCGGAGCAGGGCAAATGAATGATCAATCAGATTGCACTCAGACAAGGCAAACTGAGATCACTCAGGAAAGTTATATACGTGACCATGGCCTGGAGTTTGATAGCATGGGTCTTGAGGGCAACAAGGGCAATCTGGCGGAGCTGCTGCTGCTTGAGAATGGCATGATTCTGGACTGCAACAAAGCGAGTGCCGAGTTGCTGGGCTGTGAGCCAGAAAAGCTAAAGTGGCAGCCAATCGCCAGGATATTACCGCAGTTGGCCAATATGCCGCTGGTAATGGATGAAAAAGTTAACCCTTATTTGCGCTTTCTCTCCATTGCAGGGCATCGCTATGAGGTGACAGCCGTGAATGGCAAACAGTTTGCCTGCGAGTTGTTTTTTAGCATGGTGGAAGATGTTGGCAGACACTGCCTGAAGATTACGATGCGGCCCATTAAGCATGCGGCGACGTTACGCCACTTAAGGACGTATTAAATGGCAACGATATTAAAGATCATTAAGATAATTAAGTAAATATAAGGATATAAAAATGAAAGCCGCAGATTTTTTGGTCACACTTGCGATAGGTGCCGCAATTTTCAATGTTGCGTTGCCGGAGGGTACGTTGATGTCTGTCCCGATGGCTGCACAAGAACAGCAAGCTGGTGATGTTACTTATATTACTGGAGGCATTGGTGCATCAGAGGCAGAAATGATGAGAGGCATCGCCAAAAACTATCCTTTAGAAATAGCTTTCGTGCAAAAACTAAAGCAACATGAGGAATTTATAGCGAGCGTGAAGGTGCAGATCCAGGATTTACATAAAAACGTAGTGCTGGATGTTGTTACAGATGGCCCTTACCTGTTTGCAAATCTGCCGCAAGGGAGGTATTTGATTATTGCCGAGCATAACGGAGACACAAAACAGCAGTGGGTGCGTGTTAACATTAAAAAACATCAGAAAATCGTGTTCTGGTGGCCGGTTCTGGAACCGCCTCATGAAGCAGATCCTGAAGATGATACATCGCAATGAGGGTTGGGGGTGATGGTTGCAACTTCGAGCTATAGCGCCTGTCTTACAGTAGCAAGTCAGTCGTAAGCAATAAATAGCATTATGCTACTAATAAAATATTAATAAGGAGAAAGTCATGGACATATTACCAAGTGATGTTAGTAAAGAGATGTTGGTCAACGATTTTAAAGTAGTGGTGGCAGATGCAGAGGCCCTGCTTAAAGCAACGGCTAACCAAGGAGGAGAGAAGGTTGCCGAGTTGCGAGTCAAGACTGAGGAATCTCTGAAGGCTGCTAAAGCCAGAATAGCTGAGGCGCAATCAGTTGTCGTTGCCAAGACCAAAGAAGCCGCCAAGGTGACTGATGAGTATGTGCATGAGAACCCATGGAAATCGATTGGCTTTGCCGCTAGCGTTGGCTTGATTGTCGGCTTGCTAATAGGCCGCCGTTAATAAATTTAGATAGATAAATTTATTATGGCTGAAGAGAGCAAAGGCTTGCTTGGCTCTTTGACTGCGTTCGCGTCAACTTTGGTTGATGTTGCACATACGCGGCTAGAGCTATTGTCCACAGACCTAGAGGAAGATAGGGAACGCTTGTTTTCGCTGGTGGCCTTGTATCTGGCCGCCATGTTTTTCTTTGCAGTGGGTCTGGTGCTGGCGGCAATTTTCCTTGTGGTTGCCTTCTGGGAAACACACCGCCTGATCGCATTAGGCTCACTGGCCGGGCTTTTTCTGCTGGCGGGAGCACTGGCAGGTGGTTTTGCCATACGCATGGCCAAAACCAAGCCTAAACTTTTCTCGGCGAGCCTGCTGGAGTTGCTTAAAGATAAGGAAAAACTTGACTCAGATTGAGATGATTCCTGCAGGAAAAACAGAACATGAACAAAAAACTCTTAAAGCTAGCACAACGGCGTGAACGCCTGGTTTCGGAGGCTGAAGCGCAACGTATGCAGTTGGTGCAGACCGTTGATACATTGCGCCCTGCGTTAGCAATGGCGGACAAGGGGCTTGCAGCAATACGGTATATCAAGGCACACCCGCTGTTAATGGCAGGTGGTGGCGCAGTTTTAATGAAAGCATTGCGGCCCAGCCGCATTGGGAAGTGGTTTGGCCGAGGTTTGTTTGCGTGGCAGATGGTACGTAAACTGCAAAATAAGTTTTTATAGGCCAGGAGTCGAAAATTGGATTTTGCGCCATCAGGAGAAAGAACCTGTCTTTATCTGACAGCGCAACTTGATGCCGTACTCGACAATATGGCGTGGCAGGCCGCCGGTTTTCTGACAGCAAAAGAGCGCATCATGATTGTGGGCATACTGCGTCGCGGCGCCCCGCTGGCTGAGATGCTGCATAAAAAACTGATGAGCCAGTTTGATTTGGCGAACATTTCCTTGATGAATTTGCAGATCAAACGCTATGCGGATGATTTGACGCTGCTGCACCCTGAAACAAAGCTCACTGAAAGCCCCATGCAGGCGTCGCTCGATCTCAGGGACACGACGGTATTGGTAGTGGATGATGTTATGTTTCACGGCCATTCCATGCTGCGTGCGGTGGAATACCTCGCAAGAAAACAGGCAGCCGAAATCCGCACTGCAGTATTGGTGGATCGCGGCGCGAACAAGCTGCCGGTCAGGGTTGATATCGCTGGCGTCCGGCTTGATGTGGCGCCACCCGACATTATTGAATGCAATGTACCGCCGTATGAGACGGAATTTAAAATTGATCTGCTTAAACCCATTATCAATTAAAGCGAGGTTTCATCATGTTTTATGATCGTGAAGAAGCTGCATTAAAGTTAGCGGAAAAGCTCAAAGACTACCGCGACAAGAGCCCATTGATTCTCGCTATTCCTCGGGGATCGGTTTTTATGGCAAAAATCATTGCCGAAAAACTGGGGGGTGATTATGACGTTGTGCTGGTTCGCAAGCTGCGCGCGCCGTTGTATGGGGAGCTGGCGATTGGCTCGGTGGATGAAAGCGGCTGGACCTACGTTGCCGACCACGCCGAATCTGTAGGCGCTGACAGCGAATATATCGAGGCCGAAAGACAGACACAGCTGGATACTATCTATAAGCGCCGCGCGTTATACACACCGGCGCATCCCCCAATCAGCCCCGTTGGGCGCATTGTGATTGTCATTGATGACGGCCTTGCAACGGGATCCACCATGATTTGCGCCCTACACGGGCTGCGCAACAAAAACCCGGCCAAGCTCATTTGCGCAGTGCCGGTGGCGCCACCAGACACCTTGAAAAAAATAGCCGGCCTAGCAGATGAAGTGGTCTGTCTTGCTGCGCCTGATAATTTCCAGGCTGTCGGACAGTTTTATCAACACTTTCCGCAAGTGGATGATGATGAAGTGATTGAGATTTTACAGAGCAGCAAGGTGAAAAGAAAATGAAACTACAGAAATGGTTAATCAATATCCACAAATGGAGATTTAATATGAAAAGGCTTCTGATTCTGGCAGCGATGTCTGTTACTGCTTTTACCACCCCGGCATTGGCCACCGATGTCGGAGTTTCGGTGACTATTGGTCAGCCGGGATTTTATGGCCGGATTGATATTGGCGATTATCCTTACCCTCCGCCAGTCGTTATCTATCGTCATCCAAGAATAATTGAGCGCGTATATGTGGAGCGCGAGCCGATCTATATGCGCGTACCTCCTGGCCATGCAAAAAATTGGCGTAAACATTGTCATAAATATCATGCTTGTGGCGAGCGGGTCTACTTTGTGCGGGATAGTTGGTACCATCATGAATATGTTCCGACTTATCGCGAGTATCATCGTGATCGCTATGACGAGCGCTGGGATGACCGTCGTGATCATAGAGATGACCGCTATGATGAGCGCTGGGAAGAGCGTAGACATGACGGACGTAAGGACAAAAGGAGACATGACTAGAAACATTAACATGCAGTAAAAATGATCTTTGGCGGCAGTCAGTCACAAAAAAAGAAATAATTAAAAAATGAAATTTAAAGATTATTACGAAATTCTGGGAGTCGCTCGTACAGCAACTAATGACGAGATTAAAAAAGCTTATCGTAAACTCGCGCATCAATATCACCCCGACGTTTCTAAAGACCCCGCCGGGGAAGCCAAGTTTAAAGAAATCGGCGAGGCTTATGCCACTCTAAAAGACAAGGAAAAGCGTGCCGCTTATGATCAGTTAGGCCGCCATTCATCTGGAGAAGAATTCAGACCGCCGCCTGGCTGGGCTGGAAGCCAGGCGGGATACCAAAGTGGCCAGGCATATTCGTTTGATGATATCGACTTGGCTGACTTGTTTGCAAGTTTCTCTAAGGGGGCTCGACACACACAGCACCAAGCCCATCATATGCCTATTCCCGGGCAGGATTATGAGCTGACAACCCAGATTTCACTCGAGGATGCCTATCATGGCGCCACGGTAGACCTCAGTTTTACCGTACCGGAATATGATCATCAAGGCCAACTGAGGCGCGTACCCCATGCGTTTAAAGCGCGTATTCCTAAAGGGGTGGTCAACGGCCAAAAAATGCTGCTGCGAGGCAAGGGCGGTAAGGGCGCTTATGGCGGCAAGGACGGCAATCTTTATCTGAACATTAATTTTCTTCCGCACCGGTTGTTTCGCGTCATTGATCATGACCTGTTGATTGATTTACCCATTACCCCTTGGGAGGCCGCATTAGGGGAGACGGTTAAAGTGCCTACATTACATGGCGCAGTGAATCTTAAAGTCCCTGCAGGCGCCAGAAGCGGGCAAAAACTCCGTATAAGCAAACGCGGCATGCCTAAACATAACCAGGAACATGGCGATCTTTTTGCGGTAATACAAATTGCGGTTCCCGCCAAACCAACGGAGCAGGAAATTGCGTTGCTCAAACAGTGGTCTGACATCTCGACATTTAATCCTCGCACACATTTTGTATATGAATCGGTCTGATAAAGCGAGATAATTGCCAAGAATATTTACAGGAGATTAATCATGACCTACCAGACCTTGATGGTGCATTTGCAGCTTGGGCGTTCAAATGCAGCTGCTCTACAAATTGCCAGTGAGCTTGCAGAACGCTTTCATGCAGATGTGATTGGCATTGCTGCAGGCCAGCCAACGCAGACAATATATGGCCAGGGTTATGCGCTTCTGGACTTCCTTAATCAGGAACATGAAAAAGTAACTAAAGAAATAGCCGATGCTGAAGCAGCGTTTAGAACGGCATTCAAGGACTATCCTAAAACCATTGAGTGGCGTTCAACGGTGACAATGGGCTCCTTGTCTGCATACATAGCGGGGGAGGCATGCAGTGCCGATATCGTCATTACGGAAATTGCACCGAGCGATTTTTATGAAGGCCCTAATGGTGTAAATGCGGGTGAACTTATCCTGCAATCTGGACGTCCCGTCCTGGCCGTGCCGGTTGCGACAAAAAAAATGAAACTGGAGCGGATGCTGGTGGGATGGAAAGATACGCGTGAGGCCAGACGGGCAATCGCGGATGCGTTGCCGCTATTAAAACAGGCCGAGCATGTGACTGTTGCAGCGATTGCGGCCGAGAAAGAGATCGGAGCCATCACTAAACGTCTTGAAGAAGTCGTCATCTGGCTTAAGCGGCATGGCGTTTCAGCCGAATATCTAGCCTCACCCTCGAGAGATGATGATGCGACGCAATTAATGTCCATTGCTAAAAAACGGGATATCGATATCGTGATTGCAGGTGCCTATGGGCATAGCCGCTTACGCGAATGGGTGCTGGGCGGCGTGACTAACAACCTCCTGCAGCGGGCGGATTTTTGTTCGCTGTTATCTCACTGATTTCGGACTGCTAACCGCGACTGGAAAACATCATGAATGTCGAACACTCCCAATTTGTATGGCTTGATGAGCAGCATGAAGTTTCTTTGGAAGGGCTTGCAGCGTTGTCAGGGTTATCCTTGGAAGAACTGCAACTTTTGGTGGAAAGCGGCGCACTTACTCCCATCAGCCAAACAGAAGAAAGCCCCCCTGAAGACTGGCAATTCAACAGTCAATGTATCGTTTCGATTCGTACACTTTCGCGGCTCAAGCGTGATTTTGAGCTAGAACCAAATTCATTGGGTTTAATGTTAGCTTTTCTGGAACGCATCCGAATACTGGAGTCTAAATTGCATGCGTTAGATCATATGGTTGAGAATAATTAAAAGTAGTGCTTAACGATTTATCGCCAGCAGAGCACGAAGAAAAGCGTCAACAAAACCTTATCTGATGACCTGATTTAGCCGCCCCATCAACATAGAAAATATTCATGCTAGACGAATTCATCCACGAACCGCGCGTTGCATACTCCTCTATGGAAATTGCGCTACGCAACGAAATCCTGACTTATGCCGGTGGCTTGGGTGTGCTTGCCGGCGATACGATACGGTCTGCGGCTGATCTCATGATACCCATAGTGGCGGTAAGCCTGGTGAGCCGTGCCGGCTATTTTCAGCAGCAGATTGATGCCCATGGCCGGCAGGTTGAGCAGGCAGTCTTCTGGGAGCCGGAGCGCTGGGCGCGTGCGCTCGATGCCAAGATTGCAGTGTCAATCGAAGGACGCACTGTATGGATAGGCGCCTGGCTGTATGTGGTCGAGGGTCATATGGGCGGGCGCCAGCCAGTGCTGTTGCTGGATACCGACTTGAACGAGAATCTTCCTGAGGATCGCGAGATCACGCATTACTTGTACGGCGGTGATACAGCCTACCGGCTCAAGCAGGAGATTGTGCTCGGGATCGGCGGCGTTCGGATGTTGCAAGCCCTCGGTTTCACAGTCCGTCATTATCACATGAATGAGGGGCACTCTGCTCTGCTTGGCCTGGAGTTGCTACACCGCTATGCCTATCCAACCGAGGATGTCAGGCCGGGTGAATCGCTTTATGACCTCCCCAGAGTACGTGACCTGTGCAGCTTTACCACCCACACCCCGATCGAAGCAGGCCATGACCGCTTTGCCTATGACTTGGTGCAGAGGGTGCTCGACAATGGCGTTGACATTGAGGGAATTAAGCACTTGGCTGGCGAAGACAATCTGAACATGACGCGGCTGGCGCTGAACTTGAGTGAATATGTCAATGGCGTTGCCAAAAAACATGCAGAGGTATCAAATGCAATGTTTCCCGGCTATCGGGTACATGCTATCACCAATGGCGTGCACCCATATACATGGGCGGCAGAAAGTTTTCGCCAGCTATACAACCATTACATTCCTAGCTGGTGCCATGAACCCCAGTTGCTGATGCGGGCCGATTGTTGCATTCCTGATACGGCGATCTGGGAATCGCATGTTCAAGCGAAACAGCATCTGATCGAGAAAGTGCAAACTCTCACTGGAATCTCGCTGGATCCAAAGCTGCCGATTATCGGCTTCGCGCGACGTATGACTGCCTACAAACGTCCGGACCTGCTGTTCTCCGACATTGAAAGACTGAAGGCCATCGCTCACCATTATCCATTCCAGATCGTACTGGCCGGCAAGGCGCATCCGCAAGATGAAAACGGTAAACGCCTGATTGAACAGTTGCATGCGCATACCCGCGACTTGGCTGGGGCGATTTCGGTCATCTACCTGCCTGACTACAACATTGAGCTGGCGCAGTTGCTGACAGCGGGAGCGGATGTGTGGCTCAATACACCGTTGCCGCCGCTCGAAGCCTCTGGCACCAGTGGCATGAAAGCCTCGCTCAATGGCGTGCCCAGTCTCTCGGTGCTTGATGGCTGGTGGATCGAGGGGTGTATCGAAGGCGTGACCGGCTGGTCGATTGGCGATGCAGCAGGAATGGCCGATAACGACGGGCATGAGTTATACGACAAACTTGAGCAAATAGTGCTTCCTCTCTATTACAGCAATGATCGGAGCAGTTGGATTAAAGTAATGAAAGGCGCTATCAGCAAAAATGCTTCCTACTTTAACAGTCATCGCATGATGCGCCGCTACGCGACGGAAGCATACATCCGATGAGAAGCGAGCCTGTCAATTCGTAGTGGCGTTGATGGGTTAAGAGTAATAGCGCTATCACTAAGGGAACAATCATGGCTATTGATCCAGTATGCGGAATGACGGTGGAAGAGCAGTCAGCCATTGCCAGCACAGTTTATGCAGGCAAAAAATATTTCTTTTGCTCAACACATTGTCAGCATGAATTTGAGGCCAATCCAACCAAGTATGCCGCTAGTACCGAAGCATGCCATAGCCACGCCCATCACCAAGACCACGATACAGCCGAAACCAAAAAGCAGACAACAACCCCAGGGCCAGCCAATATTAATAACGCTGGGACAGTATATACCCTGTCTCTTATACACATCTAATATTCATGCTAGACGAATTCATCCACGAACCGCGCGTTGCATACTCCTCTATGGAAATTGCGCTACGCAACGAAATCCTGACTTATGCCGGTGGCTTGGGTGTGCTTGCCGGCGATACGATACGGTCTGCGGCTGATCTCATGATACCCATAGTGGCGGTAAGCCTGGTGAGCCGTGCCGGCTATTTTCAGCAGCAGATTGATGCCCATGGCCGGCAGGTTGAGCAGGCAGTCTTCTGGGAGCCGGAGCGCTGGGCGCGTGCGCTCGATGCCAAGATTGCAGTGTCAATCGAAGGACGCACTGTATGGATAGGCGCCTGGCTGTATGTGGTCGAGGGTCATATGGGCGGGCGCCAGCCAGTGCTGTTGCTGGATACCGACTTGAACGAGAATCTTCCTGAGGATCGCGAGATCACGCATTACTTGTACGGCGGTGATACAGCCTACCGGCTCAAGCAGGAGATTGTGCTCGGGATCGGCGGCGTTCGGATGTTGCAAGCCCTCGGTTTCACAGTCCGTCATTATCACATGAATGAGGGGCACTCTGCTCTGCTTGGCCTGGAGTTGCTACACCGCTATGCCTATCCAACCGAGGATGTCAGGCCGGGTGAATCGCTTTATGACCTCCCCAGAGTACGTGACCTGTGCAGCTTTACCACCCACACCCCGATCGAAGCAGGCCATGACCGCTTTGCCTATGACTTGGTGCAGAGGGTGCTCGACAATGGCGTTGACATTGAGGGAATTAAGCACTTGGCTGGCGAAGACAATCTGAACATGACGCGGCTGGCGCTGAACTTGAGTGAATATGTCAATGGCGTTGCCAAAAAACATGCAGAGGTATCAAATGCAATGTTTCCCGGCTATCGGGTACATGCTATCACCAATGGCGTGCACCCATATACATGGGCGGCAGAAAGTTTTCGCCAGCTATACAACCATTACATTCCTAGCTGGTGCCATGAACCCCAGTTGCTGATGCGGGCCGATTGTTGCATTCCTGATACGGCGATCTGGGAATCGCATGTTCAAGCGAAACAGCATCTGATCGAGAAAGTGCAAACTCTCACTGGAATCTCGCTGGATCCAAAGCTGCCGATTATCGGCTTCGCGCGACGTATGACTGCCTACAAACGTCCGGACCTGCTGTTCTCCGACATTGAAAGACTGAAGGCCATCGCTCACCATTATCCATTCCAGATCGTACTGGCCGGCAAGGCGCATCCGCAAGATGAAAACGGTAAACGCCTGATTGAACAGTTGCATGCGCATACCCGCGACTTGGCTGGGGCGATTTCGGTCATCTACCTGCCTGACTACAACATTGAGCTGGCGCAGTTGCTGACAGCGGGAGCGGATGTGTGGCTCAATACACCGTTGCCGCCGCTCGAAGCCTCTGGCACCAGTGGCATGAAAGCCTCGCTCAATGGCGTGCCCAGTCTCTCGGTGCTTGATGGCTGGTGGATCGAGGGGTGTATCGAAGGCGTGACCGGCTGGTCGATTGGCGATGCAGCAGGAATGGCCGATAACGACGGGCATGAGTTATACGACAAACTTGAGCAAATAGTGCTTCCTCTCTATTACAGCAATGATCGGAGCAGTTGGATTAAAGTAATGAAAGGCGCTATCAGCAAAAATGCTTCCTACTTTAACAGTCATCGCATGATGCGCCGCTACGCGACGGAAGCATACATCCGATGAGAAGCGAGCCTGTCAATTCGTAGTGGCGTTGATGGGTTAAGAGTAATAGCGCTATCACTAAGGGAACAATCATGGCTATTGATCCAGTATGCGGAATGACGGTGGAAGAGCAGTCAGCCATTGCCAGCACAGTTTATGCAGGCAAAAAATATTTCTTTTGCTCAACACATTGTCAGCATGAATTTGAGGCCAATCCAACCAAGTATGCCGCTAGTACCGAAGCATGCCATAGCCACGCCCATCACCAAGACCACGATACAGCCGAAACCAAAAAGCAGACAACAACCCCAGGGCCAGCCAATATTAATAACGCTGGGACAGTATATACC
>OEOF01000035.1_pt1 | contig 22557 bp, 13 predicted proteins | sample 1539701 | NCBI WGS metagenome assembly OEOF01 (sample SAMEA3611561, study PRJEB23397) | activated sludge metagenome | biome: Urban; feature: Wastewater Treatment Plant; material: Activated Sludge | place: Slovenia | collected 2012-09-24 | reverse complement strand
AGGGTGGGTCAATTTTAAATGCAATTGGTGGGTCAATTATTAATGCAATTCAACAGCATTTGATTTAAAACCTGAGGGAGATATTTTCAGGCGCTCATCTTATTGAAAATATCCAGACATTGATAAATCCTACCATGTCACAGAAATGCCAAAATTCCACTAGTTTTTTACCGTCAATGTGTCAAAATATGACATATCGTTGACAAAGATTGGATATGTCGACGTCGAACAACAAAAACATGCCACACAAGATAACAATTAATTTTAAAAAATAGATTGCCTGTCAATCAATACACAAGAATTGAAATTACTGGGCATATGGTTGGGCTTCACACCAAGATCTTTCGTTAGCCTTAACTTTATTTCCGAGTAATCAACGTGATCCATATCTTAGCGGTCAGATTAGGAACCGAATGATCAATACGCAGTATTTCGATGATTGCACCGTACTAGTGGTAGATGACCAGTCCACAGGACGAACCATCTTGTCGCACATCATTAAAAGCATCAATCCCAAAATAAAAATCACCGAGAAAAACAACCCGGAACAAGCATTGGAATGGGCTACCCAACATACCGCTGACTTGGTATTTGTAGATTATGTGATGCCAGAAATGAATGGTGTGGATTTTGTGCGATTGCTCAAAACCTTGCCCAATTACGACACGGTTCCTGTCATCATGATCACCATCAAAAAAGATGCGGAAACCCGCTACGCCTCGCTGGATGCTGGTGTTGCCGACTTCCTTAACAAACCTGTAGACGTCTACGAATGTACTGCACGCTGCAAGAATCTGCTCACCATGCGTTACCAGACCCTATCGCTGCAGAATAAAAGCAGCTTACTTGAGGGGCTGGTACGAATCTCAACTGCCGAGATTCGCACACGCGAGAAAGAGACCCTGAAGCGGCTGGCGCGTGCAGGCGAATATAAGGATTTCAATACCGCCACCCACTTACAGAGGATGGCGTTGTACAGCCGTGCGATTGCCGTCGCAATGGGATTTAGTGAAGATGAGGCAGAAGCCGTCGAACTCTCAGCTCCACTACATGACATTGGTAAAATCGGTATTCCGGATTACATCCTACTTAAAAAAGAAACAATCACCGATGAAGAACTGAAAATCATGCGCACGCATCCTATCATCGGTTATGAAATTTTGCAGGACAGCCCTTCTAAATACCTGCAGATGGGAGGAGAAATCGCATTGGCCCATCATGAAAATTACAATGGGACTGGCTATCCTTACGGGCTCAAAGGCCAGGAAATCCCTCTGGTTGCCCGCATCGTAGCAGTTGCTGACGTCTTTGACGCCTTGACTACGGTAAGGCCATACAAGCAAGCCTGGCCGATGGATCAAGCCTTTAGCCTGCTTGCCGAAGAATCCGGGAAAAAGTTTGACCCCGAGATTGTGACAATCATGCTGTCCATCCGAGAAAAAATCGAACAAATCTATCATGCGCATGCTCCTGCTATCCACTAGGACATGTTTACAGCATGAAAGTTACCAGCATACGTAACGCTGCCAGCTTTAAGCAAACCGTATTGCTTATTGATGACCAGCCTACAGTTCTGGACATTCATGCCGCCATCCTAAAATCCCTTAAGGCAAACCTGAGAATCGTCACCATGACCAACCCGGAGGATGCTTTGGCATGGATGAAAAACAAACAAATTGATCTTGTCATCACAGACTATCGAATGCATCCCATGGACGGTGTTTCTTTTATCAAAGCCATCCGTCAGCATTCACACCAACCTCATACCTCAGTGATTGTAGTAACCATTATTAAAGACAAAATTGTGCTACAAGAATTGACTGCAGCAGGCGCTACCGCCTGCCTTGCAAAACCAGTTAACCCAGATGAGCTTAAAAAGTTGGCGCAAAGTTTGCTTGCAAAACACAGGCAATTAACAACTTTACCAACCGGACAAACGCAATGAATGCAGCAACTAAATTACGCAACTGGCTCAGGAGCACTACCAGCCAATGCGACAGAATCGAAATGGAGCAGGCCACCCTCAGGGTAGTAATCAGCTCGATATTCATGACCTATGTATTGTCCCACATGGTAACCAGTGACATAGTCACCCATGGCGAAAAAATTGGGCTTTACTACCTCATTACGTTCATCATTCTCGCGGGCATCATTCTCGGCTCAGTCATCCGCCACAAGAATAAGTCAGTTATCCGCAGATTGCTAGGTGCTTGGCTAGACGCTGCCGGAACAACATTATTTATGTCTTTAACCTCTGACATTGGGGTTGTACTAATCGGCGTTTACCTGTTTATTACATTTGGCAATGGCTTCCGTTATGGAAAGAAATATCTGTACCATGCTCAAATTCTTTCCATCATTGGCTTCGCCATCACACTAAAAGTAAGCCCCTTCTGGTCAACTCACCACACTATTGGCTTAAGTCTGATGACGATGCTTGTTGTCCTGCCACTCTATGTTGCACAACTCATTACTCGCCTGAACGATGCAAAACAAAAAGCAGAAGACGCCAGCAAGCGTGCTGAGGAAGCCAATCATGCGAAGACGCGCTTTGTAGCTAACATGAGCCACGAGATCCGTACTCCACTCAACGGCATTATTGGTATCAGCACTTTATTCAAATCCACCCCGCTGAGTTCCGACCAGAAGGATCTGCTCAAAACCTTGGAGAGTTCCTCCAAACTTCTACTCTCGATCCTGAATAACGTACTCGACTTTACCAAGATCGAAGAGCATAAGCTCAGCATCAACTTGGCGCCAATGTCTGTCGAAGAAACTGTCCAAGACACGTTGGAGATTTTCAAATCTCAAGCCGAGGCTAAAAACGTCAAAATCAATGCGAATATCTCAGACTCACTGGGGCTGGTAAAAGGTGATGTGGTGGTATTAAGGCAAGTTCTAGCAAACCTGATGGGTAATGCCGTTAAGTTTACCGAACAAGGAAGCGTCATTATTTCAGCAGTTCTGTTACATGGTGATGACGAAAGTTCAACCATTCGATTCTCTGTTGAAGACTCTGGTGTTGGAATTCCCGCCGACAAGCTCAGTAGTATCTTCGAGAGCTTTACACAAGCAGATGCGTCCACCACACGCAAATTTGGCGGTAGCGGTCTCGGCCTTACCATCGCAAAACACATGGTGGAAGCGATGGGTAGCAAACTGAATGTCCAAAGCACAGAGGGCGTGGGTAGCCGTTTCTGGTTCGACCTAACAATGCCAAAAGAAATTGTAGCCGCCCCCACACTTACCCCCATTGCCGCTGTCGAGCCTATTTCCAAAGCACGTGGCACGTCTATCTCCAAACCGCTAAATATTCTGATTTGCGAAGACGAAAGCACCAACCAGAAAATCCTGACTCGCTTGCTCGAGCTGCCCGGCCATCACGTAGATGTAGCCAGCAGCGCAGACCAAATGTTAGACATGCTGGAGCAACGCACTTTTGACTTGGTGATTACCGATCTGAATATGGCTGACATGAGCGGTACCGAAGCCATCAAGATTTATCGCTTTACCCGGCCAGACGACAAGTCCACACGATTCATCCTGTTTACGGCAGACGCGACCCTAGCCGCCCGTCAAGAAGCAAGCAACGCCGGCTTCGACGCCTTCTTGACCAAGCCTGTTGATGCCGCCACCTTGTTTAATACTATTGAAAAAATATTGAATCTTGCGCCTAATACCGCCACCATGTGGATGAATGCCGCGTTAAACAATAACCCTGTCAACATCCAAACAGATTTGGATCCTGATAATGTTTCACTCGACATTGAGACACTGATTGCATTGGAAAGAATCGGCTCCAATGACCAGTTGTTCATGCACCGGCTACTAAAAAACTATCTGGCAGACGCATTACAGCTGATTTATAAGATTGAAACTGCTGCCAAAGAAAGACATTACGGCGATTTGCAGGACTATTGCCACGCGCTCAAAGGTAACAGCCTCAGCGTTGGCGCATTACAAATGGCACGCACTATGGAAGAACTTGGGAAAATATCCTCAAACGTATCCGCAGCAGAGATACAGGAAAAGCTGAAAAAGCTGAACAGTCAGTTCGCTGACTTAACACTTGCAGTTGAAGACTACCTCAGGCGGCCCGAGGCAGTCTCCAGATCCCATTAGGCAATCTGCTTTTGTGTATGATGCTGGTCCATATGCGATAGGTCGCTGCCTACCTTGGCATTTTGAGCACGCACCAAGCGTTCCATTACTTTCAGATTACGTTCATCCAGACGCAACGCTGCATCTACCCATACTTCCGTAATTCTATATAGTTCATCATACATCAGCGGATTAATCATATGCTTGGCTCGGGTAATCGCTTGAGACGCGTTAAGTGACCGGTGATGCTTTTTCACCCAGTGCGTCAAGGTTACTTCGCCAAGCCCATCTTCTGCCAACACATCCACTACACCCATCCGATAAAGCTCTTCCCCGCTATAAACCTTACCTGAACGAACCATTTCTTCTGCCAATTGCATACCCACTTTGCGCGACAGGAAACTCAATGCACCCATGCCAGGGAAAAGATTGAACAACACCTCCGGCAAACCCATCATGGCACTCTTTTCTGCAATCAGCACATGTGCCGCCAAGGCAGATTCGAAACCACCTCCCATGGCTTGACCTTGCACAAGTGCCACTGTAGTTACCGGAGCTTGCATATTGTAAAAAGTCCACACATTGTCTACACACAGTTTTGCATACGCCAATAACGCCTCTCTTTTCTTGGCCCTAATCAGCTCTGCAAACGTATTCAAATCCCCCCCCAGATTAAAAATACCCGGAACATCGGATGCCAACACCAGATAATCTACCTGTTTGATGGCGCCATTAATTACCACTTGGCCTTGCATACTTTCCAGCGTTGACTGGTTTTTATGCAACTCCGCCATACAAATTTTATTAAAACATGGTCTTGGTTCGGGATTCATGTAATAAAACATCGTACGCAGTTCATCGTCAAACCGTGTACGTACTTGGTTATTGATTACGTTATTTTGGTAAAAATCCACTATACTGTTCATAACTTCCCCCGCTGGCTTGTTGTTAACTATTAAATTGCCGACACATGCTTGGCATGGGAATCACTATATGCTCATTAAATAAGCGCTGCAAGTGATTGATTTTTGATTGTTTTGCTTTTTTAATGTTAATTTGGCAGAATATTTTTGCTAGAAATATATAATTAATTTTACATTTCACAATAAGATTGAACTTCAACCTATTGACAATATTTGTTTTTTTGAATTACCAATAGCTATTACAGGGAGATGGGGGCAATGTATAAAAAAATTTTAGCCTGTGTGATTTTTACAACACCAATCACTACGCAAGCTGCAGGTTTTGCATTGATTGAGCAAAGTGGTAGCGGCATGGGTAACGCCTATGCGGGTGCATCCGCCATCGCGGAAGACGCCAGCACGATCTTTTTCAATCCAGCAGGCATGACTTATATTCAAGGCACGCAAGCGGTTGGTGCGTTACATCTGATCAAACCTAATGCCGAATTCAATAACCAAGGCTCTGTTGCTGGCGCCGGGAAACCATTGGGAGATGAAGGCCCTAATGCGGGTGATTTAGCGCTTGTACCCAACTTCTATTTCAAAACCGACATTACGGATCAACTACAGTTCGGCGTCGGGGTAAATGTCCCTTTTGGTCTTAAGACAGAATATGATAAAGAATGGTTAGGTCGCTTTCAGGCAAATATGTCGGAAGTAAAAACCATCAACATTAATCCTTCTATTGCTTTTAAAGTAAACGATCAGCTTTCCTTGGGCTTTGGGGTTTCAGTCATGCGGGCAGAGGCGACGCTTACCCGCGCTGTAAATTTTGGGGCCGCGGGACAAGGCAGCGTGAAGATTGAGGGAGATGACTGGGGCTTTGGGTTTAATCTAGGTGCTATTTACCAGGCTACAGCAGATACGCGTATCGGAGTGGCTTATCGCTCAAAAGTGGAGCAACACTTGGAAGGCGATGCCAAGTTTAGGCGACCTGCAGGCATCCCATTCGCAGCAGCACCGGATGGTGATGTCAAAGCAGATGTCACATTACCAGAAAGCTTCTCTGTCAGCGCTTTCAGCCACCTGAACGACACTTGGGATTTGATGGCTGATGTGACATGGACACGTTGGAGCCAATTTAAAGAGTTAGCTGTTTATCGAGATAGCGGTGCACTACTGACCCGAACACCAGAAAATTGGGAAAATACGATGCGTTACTCGATAGGGGTCAGCTACCGCTACAGCGACGCATTAAAATTGCGTGCTGGGCTGGCTTACGATGAAGAGGCGATCAAAGACGAGTTTCGCACCGCCCGTATCCCTGGTAACGATAGAAAATGGCTGTCTTTGGGATTGGGTTATCAAATAACTCCTGCTTCGAAATTCGATGTCGGTTATTCTCATCTATTTATCAGCGATGCAAAAATTGATGACAATCAAATACTGTCTGGCAATGGTCGCTTGCGCGGTGACTTTGAAGGTAGTGTTGACATCCTTAGCTTGCAATATACGCACAACTTCTAAATCATCCTAACAAGCATGCCCTGGAAGCCAATATCCATGCGGCTTCCAGGGCATCCTAACATCCCCATTCCAAGTTCAGTAAATGACAGAATTATCTTACAAAGTTCGTGATGGCTCCCGATTCCCTGTAGGCATTAGCCTTAAAGAAGACGGTGTGAATTTTTGCATTTTCAGCAGGCATGCATCACAGGTTGAACTACTCCTCTACGAAAACATAAGTAGTCAAGCTCCCTTCCAAACCATAAGGCTGGATCCGGTCCATAACCACAGCTTCTTTTTCTGGCATGTCTTTGTAGAAAGCCTCCCCACCGGAACTTGTTATACATGGAGGATGGATGGCTCCAATGACACAACTGAAACGGGTCGTATGTTTTTCCCCCATAAAGAGTTGCTGGATCCTTGGGCGCTCTCAATCAGCACCGTGGGCTGGAATAGACCGGTTGCATGCCAACCTGATTCCTCTGGAGGGGGAATGCGCGCGATCGTAGCTGACACTCCCCCGTCGACTGAATCTACACCATTTAGCCGGTTAGATGAAACTGGGCTTGAAGGTGCCATTATTTATGAAATGCATGTTTCCGGATTCACACTTCATCCAACAGCCAACGTTCAAAATCCAGGCACTTTCTCGGCCTTGAAGGAAAAAATTCCTTACCTTAAGGAATTGGGGATTACCCATGTCGAACTGCTCCCGATTATGGCATTCGATCCTCAGGACGTACCAAAAAATGTTGCCAACAGAGGCTTGAGCAATTACTGGGGGTACAGTACCCATAGCTATTGGGCTCCACATCCGGAATACTGCGTGGATATTTTGCAAGCTGTCCGCGAGTTTCGCGAAATGATCGATGCATTTCACGATTCCGGAATCAAAGTCATTATAGACGTCGTGTTCAACCACACGGCTGAAGGAGGCAATGGTGGCCCAATCATTAACTTCAAGGGTATGTTCAATGAGATTTTTTATCATCTGGATGCGTTTGACCGCAGTCATTATCTCGATTTCACCGGATGTGGTAACACCGTAAACTGTAATCACCCTATCGTTTCCTCATTTATAGTGCGGTGTCTGGAATACTGGGTGGAGACGATGGGTGTTGACGGGTTCCGTTTTGACCTGGCAAGTGTGTTTACCCGCGGCGAACTTGGGGTGCCTTTGAGTACACCACCGCTGCCATGGGCTATCGAATTTTCAAAAACATTATCTAACATTCCCTTGATTGCCGAGGCTTGGGATGCAGCTGGCCTTTACCACGTCGGTGCTTTCCCTGGAATAGCATGGTCAGAGTGGAATGGCCGCTACCGGGATGTCATGAGGAGATTTGTGAAAGGTGAATCTGGCCTAATCGGTGAAGTCGCTTCCAGGCTTACGGGAAGTGCTGATATGTACAAAAATGATTGTCGGACGCCTGCCAACAGTATCAACTTCATCACCTGCCATGACGGGTTTACCCTGAATGATCTGGTGAGCTACAACTTCAAGCACAATGAGCCAAACGGCGAGGACAACCTCGATGGCACTAATGACAATCTAAGCTGGAATTGTGGTCATGAAGGTGAAACCCATGATCAGGGAATACTCGAACTTCGTCGAAAGCAGGCGAAAAATATCATCGCCATCCTCATGCTCTCGCGTGGCGTACCTATGCTGCTAGCTGGTGACGAAGTGTTGAGAAGCCAAAAAGGTAATAACAATGCATATTGCCAGAACAATGAGGTTTCATGGTTCGACTGGAGTCTTATCGAGAAAAACAGCGACATGTTGCGCTTCACCAGGGAGATGATTGCATTCCGCAAACGCCACCCTAGCCTGACATCAAACGATTATTTTTCAGGTGGCCAATCAAAATCACAACATGGGATGTCAGATATCACTTGGTACGACAAAGACCTCCATGAGCCAAATTGGGCTGACCCTGCTACACAGATGCTGGCATGCACAATCGCAAGGGTTTCTGCTGAAGAGCGAGATATTCATATGATATTTAATATGTCGGAAACCGACATCGAAGTAAGAATTCCAACTTTATCAGGCAGAACGTGGGAACTGGCCCTAGACACATCCCGGCCAAGCCCATCAGACATCAAACCATACCCTACCAGCATCCAGGTTAACGATAACTATAAAGTTGAGAAGAGAAGCATAGTAGTGCTTGAAAGTGTCGATGCCATTCCCCAATAAAACCGGGTCTTCGGTGACAGGAGTGCTACTAAAGCGTCTAAACTCTATGGACGGATGTGATTGTAAATGTTGATGTAGTCACTCCCTGACTTATTCCAGGAATAATCCTGCCGCATCCCGTTCCTTGCAAGCTGATTGAAGTAGCGGGGGTATTTGTACCAAAGACCAATGGCTCTCCCCAAGGCGCTGTCCAACCCGTCTTCACTGAAATCGTTAAAGGTAAAGCCTGTTCGATCCTCATAAGACTTATGGCCATAGTTGGCATCACATACAGTATCGGCGAGACCTCCCGTAGCCCTCACCACTGGAACTGTTCCGTATTTCATGCCAATAATCTGGGTCAATCCGCAAGGCTCGAATGCGCTTGGGATAACGATCATATCTGCACCGGCATAGATGAGATGGGAAAGCTCTTCATTGAAGCTCAGTTCAATATGGCAGTCCGGGTTGTCGTTAAATCTCTGCTTGAGTGCCCAGAAATGGTCATTGATGCTTCTTTCTGTGCCTGAACCCAGCAGTACAAACTGTGCGCCATTTGCCAAAGCATGGAACAAGGCATGGCTGATGAGCTGCACACCTTTCTGCTGGTCAAGTCGACTGACCACCGAAACGATGGGTTTGAATTTGTCCTGCAACAAAAGCCTGTGGCGCAAAGCTTCCCTGTTAGCGTACTTGTTGGAAAAGCTATCGCTTGAATAGTGGTAAGGGATGAAGTTGTCTATTTCGGGATTCCAGCTTCCATAATCTATGCCATTGAGGACGCCGCCAAACTTGGCTGAATGCGCCCCCAGTGTAGATTGCAAGCCATGCCCAAGATCGGTATGCCGAATTTCATCGGCATACCTTGGCGAGACAGTGGTAATAAAGTTAGAGTAAACTATGCCACCTTTCATGAGGTTTGCCGCGCCCTGATGATGCTCATCGCCAAGCTTGTCCAAGCCCATTAGGTGCATACCTAATCCTGATTGGCGCAGAATATGTGATCCTGTGAGACCCTGATGGTGGACATTATGCAAGGTATAACATACGCGGCTGTGTCCCATACCGAGAGACTGGTATATCTCGAACAGCATGGGGGCGATCAGACCCGTTTGCCAGTCATGGCAATGGATGATGTCCGGCCTGCGGCCGCTTTTATACATGAACTCCAGTACAGCTCTCGAAAATAAGGCAAAACGCGCGGGATCATCGTTATGGCCATAATAGACCCCGCGATTGAAAAAGTTTTCCCTGGAATGCGGCCGAATGAAATAGCAGTTCAAACCATCGACCTCACCGCGGTAGACTTCGCAATGAATCCCACCCTCGTAAAAAGGCACCCAAAGGTCCGCCCAGTGCTGCGTGAGGTTTGAGATGCGCTCATACCGCATGCAGTCATACATCGGGAGAAATACTTCGACAGCCTCACCACGCAACTGAAGTTCACGCGCAAGACCATGTACTACGTCGGCCAAGCCGCCTACCTTGGCAGCAGGAGCGCATTCTGAAGCAACCATCGCGATATACATTTTCACCCTCTCCTCACTGGTAATTGCCGATGCAGCAACTTCGTTTACCTGAACACCGCCGGATCAATATCCGGAAAGATCTGATCCATTATTTCAAGCGCATGCAGACGGCGCTCGTCAATGGTACTGATTATACATTCTTCAAGAAAGAAGAAGCGAGCCAAATGGTCGCGCGTACTCCGCGTAGCATACTCTTTGGCCGTTTGCGTTTTCATGATGAACGCCCAATCCGAGGCCTGCGCCAGCAGCAGAGAACGTCCTGCCTGCTGCAAAGCACGAAAAATCAGGGACCCGGGCTTAGCTGCAGCGTGTTTCCTTGCCATGTCAGACATACGCCGCGCCGCTTCATGCAATTGCGGATAAATCCAGTCGTTGCCGGGATTGAGCCAGAAGGCATTGTACCCCCCATCTCCCCAACTAGACGCCGATGGCGTCGCCGCCTGCAGGCTTGGGTTGCTGGAAAGATACGCCGATGGCGTTGTCAAAGCGGCTATCTCAGGCTCGTCTGCCATGCGCCGCACCACGGTTTCCAGCCATTGCGGCCCTTCAAACCACCAATGACCGAAGAGTTCCGCGTCATAAGGCGAAACAATCAGCGGGGCTGGTCCCATCCGTTCCTGTTGGCTGGCCATCCGTTGCCGGGTACGCGACACGAAGTCATAGGCATGCGCCTCCACGCGTGCGGCGGCGGCTTCAGGTTCATAGGGCAACTTATGGTCCGTTTTGCCGGTGATTCTGAAATACTTGAACCCGGTCAGAGTGCGGGTATGACCATCCAGAATATAGGGTTTGATATAGTCGAAATCGAGATCAAAACCAATATCCCGATAAAAATCGCGATAGTAGCAATCGCCTGGATAACCTTCATCCCGACTCCAGACCTGACGTGAAGAGTCCGGGTCGCGACCAAATGCGACCAGTCCGTTGGGGCACGCAAGCGGGGCGGATAATCCATAATAGGGGCGCGGCGCGGCATTCATAATGCCGTGCGAATCGACGAAAAAGTAGCTGAAACCTGCTTCCTCTACAAAGCCTTCCAACCCCGGGAAATAGTTGCATTCTGGCAACCATACCCCTTTGGCGGACACGCCGACCATGGACTGGAACGTTCTGGCCCCGACCAGCAGTTGTGCACGTATTGCCGCCGGCTCGGTCTTGAGCAATGAAAGGAATCCATGGGTCGCCGACGAAGTAATCAGTTCGAGCACGCCATCCTGCTGCAACTGGGCAAAAACAGCCACTAGGTTGCACTGATAACGCTGCTCGAAAACCTCGGCCGTTTCTTCCAGCTTTTCCTGATATAGCCGCGCCAGGCCGGAGAAAACCGGATCTGATCGTGTCCGGCGCACTTCCTTAGCCGCCAACTGGCGCAGCTTATCGAGATGCGCCAGATAACGTGCCTGGAGAAACGGGTCGAGCAGCATGGTGAGTAAGGTAGGGGACAGTGAAACGGTCATACACGCCTTGAAACCATCTTCCTTCAAACGTTCCAGCACCAATAGGAGAGGGATATAGGTTTCGGTGATGGCTTCGAACAGCCAGTTCTCTTCTAAAAAGCTCTCATATTCAGGATGGCGAATATAAGGCAGGTGTGCATGCAGCACGAGACACTGATAGCCTTTGGACATTAGATTTACCCCTCGGCCTGTTTGCTACGCATGCGGTACATAAACTCTAGCAATTCGGGACCACGCTCCAAAGGCAGTTGGATACAGAAATTACCATCAGGCGCCAAATCGACACGCTCTCCGAAAAACAACAGATGGGTTCCGGGTGGACACGTTCCCTCGATGACCAGCCTGGCCTCATGGCTGAAAGAACTATCGACAAATGACGAAGACTGCGTGGATAGCCCCAGATGCATTTCGAGCGGCACGGGAGTGGAATAATGTCCGCCACCTCTGTTTTCTGGAATCCCGGCTCCTTCACCAGCGTAGCCAAGCACCTCCGCCTGGCCCAGCCGCATAGCGTCCTCAGGCAAATTCACCTGAGAAATCGCCGATGAATGGGCGTCAAACGTAACTCCCGTTGGCGCCACGCTTCCAGCAGGGGGTGCGTCCAGGGCTGGAAACTGGGGTTCTGCCAGGATTTCCCCCCGGGTTTTCCTGGTGAGCGCCCCGCACTTTTCGATTTCCCTCTGATCCAGCAAAGGAAACTCTCGGGATGCGTCATTCTCGCGTCCTGTTTCATCCAATGCAGGAAGCGTCAACTCATCCCGTAATGGGGAATACGGTTTCTGCTCGGCCCACGGAAATACCTCTTCAGACGACAATCGCTTCGGAAAAAGATTTCTCAGCAGGTGATCATTAGAAATTCGTGGAATGATAGCAGTTGCTGGTGCCGGCATACTGGGCACACTTGCGTCAGTCAGATAAAAATCAAATTCTGCAGAGGGGTACGCGCGCGGCATGATGACTTCATTTGAAGTCGACAGGGCCTCAAAAACACCTTCATCTGTCCGCAGGCCGATTTCAGCCAAATAGTGCTTGCCATCGCGCCACAGATTGACATACCAATTGTCACTTCCTTCCGTGACCTCGATATCAAACTGATCATGCAGGCCATTCATGCCCTGCTTAGGTGAAACGTCGCTGAATCGCAGCACCAGTTTAGCATTCAGTCCCTTCCCGGCCAACCGGGATAGGCATTTGGTCATGTCTGACGCGTGGATATACCAATAGGCATATACGTTCCAAGGATCGATTGCCATCAATTCGAGGCGGCTGGCCGCTGGGACAGGCCATGCTCGAAGGGATATTTCCTCTGAAATAACACGCAACTCTTCGGCGGTATAGGGCTTTGGGAAGTGTTTACTGCGGCTTTTTGGGGGGGCGGTCTTAGTAGCTCTTGCAGCTGCTACCGCGACAACCTTTTTCTCTCGAGTACTTGTTACCGTATTCTTTTGCATGTGGGTTCACTTGTTTCTTTTGCTTGTGGGCTTGCTTGGTTCCAGATTGTTTGCAAGGTTTTTGCAGACTTTCCATCAATCAACCTGGAGGCCAAACCCCAACCATTATTATTTTTTCTGGGGCCTGTTTTTTGTAGACGTCGACTCTCCAGTTTGTTTTTTTGCGATCGTTTTGGCTGCAGGAGTTACTGTCTCCACAGTGGGAGAGGCTGCCCCACCATTGGCCAGTTTCGTTGCCAACTTCAAATCAGATGGACGGCTGACTTTAGCTTTGACGGTTGATTTCTTTATATCCTCGTGCTGCAATCCGGGAATGTTTTCAGGTGCTTTCGGCAAGAGTAATTTTTCTGCCTGCGTCAGCAGGTCCTTCAGTTTTACAGCCCACGGTCCTTCTCCAAGCAGAAGCCCACTATCCTCCGCCTCGAGCAGCAGCGTTCTGGCCTCCGCCAATGTGGCTTTGTTCATCGTAGCCTGGCTCCCTGAGGCAGGCTTGGCCATAGACCAATACTGCGCAACAAGTTTGGAGAGTTTCCTTTTCAGGCTAAGATCGCCGGAAAACGCCGGATTGGATGTATATTCTGGCTTCAGCAATGCTTGCACCTGAGCAGGGTAACTATTTAAATATTCCGTGATAGAAACAGGCTGAATCGGAAATGCCCCCAGTTCACTGAATTCCATGTATGGGGAAAAAAACGACCCGAAGAACCCCTGCTCATCATAAGTACGGAACCATTCCCCGTTCTCTCCATCCGACCAGGTCGTCAGCAGATAAGGCGCAGAGTACGGGAGCGCAAGCATCACACCATTACGGACTTCGTCGGCAAACCATGATGCTTCGAGACCATATTGCTGCGACTGGGAGAAGCCTGCGTCGATCGGAACGACAGTGATACTGGCGTTGTGATGCGTAAGCTTATACGGCCGGTACGGGTCTGCTTCCCCTCCTTTCTGCAGGGTCAGCATATGGGCAGGCAGCAACAGGTATTCATAGCCTGCCGCGACCAAGGCCGGCACCATGTCTGCACAAAAAAACGCGGAAGGAGGAAAGTATCCTTTTAACACACGTCCAAAAACGGACGACATGAGCTCACGCTCCAATTGCAGTTGGTCTTCCCAGTCCTCCTGCGGAATGAATGGCAAAGGAGCATGCCTGAACCCTGTTCCGACAAACTCAATATTGGGTGCGCTCCGCAGACTCTCCAGCACAGACGGAATATCAACCAGCTTACGACAGGCGTTGATCAGCTTGGGGTCACGCAACTGCTCCAGCAGGACACTGGATAAGGCCACATGAATATGGGCAACCCCCGCGTACTTGTGTGCATAACGCCCAACCCGTTCATAGCACAGGAGGATGCGCCTGAGTTCCTCTGGATTCTCCCTAAATAACATATGAAGGTTGTCAAGCGGCTGATACAGATGCAGCACGAGAGCGTGCATGACAGAATTCATTGACACGGCGGAGTCCCCTATTACTTTTTTCCGTTCTGGTTAATCAAGATAATCAATTCAAAACTCTAATTAATTCGCTTTCGACTTCCTCGCGCGCGTTGCCGCGGGCTTCTTAACGTCTTCGATCCCAAGCACCACCGCAGCCATAGGAGGTAGTGTGATTTCAAGCGAATATAGCTGATTCATCCAAGGGCGCTCTTCCGCCTGGATTGGGGATGAGCCGTTGTGAAGCCCGCTACCACCATACTGAGACATGTCGCTATTGATCAGTTCACGGTAGCCCCCTGCTCGCGGTACACCGATGCGAAAATTGGGACGAGGTACGGGCGTGAAGTTAACTGCCACAACCACCACTTCTTCATCATTCCCTTTACGCAGGAAAACCAAGACGGACTTTTCAGCATCATTGCAGTCGATCCAGTCAAAGCCTTGTTGGTCAAAGTCGTTGCGGTAAAGCGAAGGATTGTCTGAATAAAGATGGTTTAGGTCTCGCACCAACACTTGCAGCCCCTTGTGCAAGGGATAGTCAAGTACATACCAGTCTAAAACCGCAGCGCTATTCCATTCTGTTCCCTGAGCAAATTCAGTGCCCATGAATAGCAGTTTCTTTCCCGGATGGACAAACTGGTAGACATATAAGGCACGCAGATTCGCATGACGCTGCCACTCATCTCCAGGCAATTTATTCAGCATCGAGCGTTTGCCGTGGACGACTTCGTCATGCGAGAAAGGCAGCATGAAGTTTTCAGTGAATGCGTACAGCATGCTGAACGTGAGCATGCCATGGTGGTATTTGCGATGAATAGGTTCGTGTGCCATATAGGCTAGAGTGTCGTTCATCCACCCCATGTTCCATTTCAGGTCAAAGCCGAGACCGCCGTCATAGGTAGGGCAGCTAACTTTCGGGTATGAGGTCGATTCCTCTGCAACCACAAGGACGCCCGGACACTGGTCATGCACAGCCACATTGAGTTCCTTGAGGAAGTCGATCGCTAGCAGATTTTCCCTTCCACCATACTGATTGGGAATCCACTCGCCTTCCTTGCGCGAATAGTCTAGATAGAGCATGGATGCTACGGCATCGACGCGCAGGCCATCGATATGCATGTCCTCCAACCAGAAAATGGCAGAAGATAGGAGAAAGTTCTTTACCTCGTTGCGCCCAAAATTGAAAATCAGGGTCGACCAGTCCATATGTTCGCCGAGCCGAGGGTCTGCATGCTCATAGAGGGGCGTACCATCGAAGCGGGCAAGGCCATGAGCATCCTTGGGGAAGTGGGCCGGAACCCAGTCAAGGATGACGCCAATGCCATTACGATGACAATAATCGACGAAGTAGCAAAAGTCTTCCGGATCACCGAAACGGCTGGTCGGTGCGAAATATCCCGTCACCTGATAACCCCAGGACAAATCAAAGGGGTGCTCGGTAATGGGCATCAACTCGATATGGGTGAACCCCATGTGCGTGACATAATCAACAAGGCGATGAGCCGCTTCGCGGTAGGTCAGAAACTCTCCTTCCTGTCCCCGCTGCCAAGAGCCCAGGTGGACTTCATACACCGACATCGGCGCATGTTGCCAGTCCCACGTGCGGCGCTTCTCCATCCACTTGGCATCACCCCATTGATAGGTGCTTGTACCGGCGATAACTGAGCCAGTGTTGGGGCGCAGTTCATACTGCTTTCCATAGGGATCGGCCTTGAGTTGCACTGCGCCGCTATCTCGGTTACGAATTTCATATTTGTAGATATGCCCAGGCTCAAGATCGGGAATGAATAGCTCCCAAACACCGCTCCCCCCGCGAACGCGCATCTGATGCCGACGACCATCCCAGCGATTAAAGTCGCCCACTACGCTTACCCGCTCGGCATTCGGCGCCCATACGGCAAACAGGATGCCACCTATGCCATCAACCTCGTGTTCCCGTGCACCTAAGAAATTATGCGCATGGCGATGCCGCCCTTCCCCGAACAAATGTAAATCAAGATCGCCGATCTGCGGCAGGAAGGAATAGGGATCGCGGGAGTAGTGCTCACGATGACCATCACTCCAGATCAGACTGTAGTGTGCGGGCAACGAAGCACCGTCACCATGCCACTCAAAAAAATCACTATCAGGCACGCGCTCCATCACTAAACCACCCTCTGCGATGGTAACCTTGGTCGCAAAGGGGATGAATGCACGGACCACAACGCCGTCACCATCCGCATGACGACCCAAGACGCTGAATGGATCATGGTGTCGTGCATCGCTGATACGTATGAGATCGGCCTTAAGTTGATTCTTTTTCATCTTGCTTATTTAATCCTAATACGAATGAGTGTAAATTAAAAATTGCAGCCCTAAAACCCCTCATGCGGCGTCATGATGCTCGTCCATCACCCGAATCACTCTAATGACCAGCGCAAACTATGCTCAACTCTACTCCGCCCCAAGTTTTTCGCAAGCATTATTGAGATTCTCCCAACAGCGGTCCAGATCAACATGCGACCGACCGACCCACGCCTCCCCCCAGTAGAAATTACAACTGGTTTCCGCACGCAGCAAATGCCACATGGCCTGCTCCAGCAGAAAATGCACATTCGGATCATGGCAATGCTTTTCACCGGCTTGCCAGCGTGCCTCATGGACCGCACGACTCGCTTCCTGAACTCTTGCCAAGCCATCCTGCTGGGTTTCTGAACCTGTCCATTGCAGAAAACCTTCGCCATGGTGCCATCCCGTATTCCATGCCCCGGTGGAAACACGCACCTCCCCATGCACACCATACTTGTCGAGGTAATCGTCAATAAAGGTGGGTTTGAAGATGCTGTGATCAATACGTGACGCATTAAGCATCTCGCAGTACACTCCCCAGAAGTTGGATTGCGCCTCGGGATTCCTGAACCAGCCTCCATTATCGCCATCTGTCGCGGTCGTAATCAATGGAGGAAAGTCACAGTCTTTTGTCCTTGCCTGCACTTCGTTCAGAAACCATTGGGCGTCAAATCCTGACTCCTGCGCATCAGAAATTTCCCGATCACGCACAACCACGACAATTTCAGCGCCATTGTGGCGAGCGATATGAGGGCGATAACGCAGCTCCTGCCAAGACATGGGGGTGACGGCTTCTACATGTTTGCTGTCCACCAGCACATAACGGTATCCGAGCCGAGCCAGCAACGGAATCAATTCCATGCTGAATCCCATTTCAGGCGGCCAGAACCCTTGGAAATTTCGCCGCCAGAATAGATGGCTGGCGATCCCTTGCCAGCGACGCAAATGCTCTTCCCTGTCAGCTTCAGGAATCAGCGGGAGCACAGGATGGTAATATCCAGTCCCTAGGATGCGAAAAATATTGAGGTTGTGAAAATGCCAGAGCAGGCTCCCACAATCCACGGTACCGTAAACCCGCTTCTGGAAATCGGGGTCGGATAGCGTTTCCAAAAGCGTTCCCGACAAAGACAGGTGAACCCTGGCGACATCTTCGTAGCCCCATAACGCGCGTGGAATCCTGTCCATAGCCAACAGTATTTCATTGGGTTCCCAGGAACCCTGGTCAAGCAACTCTTGAAGATTTCCTGCAGGCTGGTGGAGATTTAAGACCAGTGCGTGATGAATGTGATATTTCATTATGGAACCTCAGGCCAACGATTAAGTTGCGTATGGACTTCTCAATAGCATCGATCCTCAAAATCTCAACAAGATTTTTGCCTATTGAGCCTCGTTCATCCCCGACGAAAGGAACCGCTTCAACTGCACAATGAAGCCGCTTTGTCCAACACCCGGTAAAAACATATGACGGTATGTTAACATATCAGCATTAAAACGCCATCATTGAGAATACTTGCCGCAGACCACTCTACTAGCGTACACATTAAACAACCATTGATCACATGACAATCCAATTAAAAACGTTTCCATGATGGCAATACAAGAAAGTTTTTCTTTCGTTGCGGAGGACATTCCGCTCAGCATCTTATTGACCCAGAATGGGGCACGCATGGATGTGAGACTGCGGCTTGAAACAGATGAAGTCTGCCGCCTCCACTGGGGGTTGGTTCGTCGCGGAGACTGGCAATGCCCGCCTGAATCCTGCTGGCCGTCTGGAACCAAGGCCTTCGATGCGCATGCCGTGGAAAGCCCTTTCAACAGATCAAAAGTGCGGGGAGAGTCCATCGAGATCGATCTTGATCTCACTGAGGATTGGCGCAGCTTGGCTTTTGTGCTGTATTTCCCGGAAAAAAAACGCTGGATCAAAAACGGTCAAAGTGATTTTCAGATTCCCTTGCCACGCATGAACAAACAGGCTTCGGCAAAAGCCGTGCTGATGACTTACACCGGCGAAGGCCCATGGCAACACGGGGAAATCGATCTCGGTCAGGGAGACGTCCTGGCCAGTGCCGTGCTGGATACCGGCGATGAAATCCGCGCGCTGTTGGCCTGCAATCTCGCCTCTCCACTGGTGCTGCATTGGGGCATCTCCGAACATTTCCAAGGCGAGTGGCATCAACCGCCGGAGCAGATGTGGCCTGCCGGATCAGAGGCCTTCGACGCAAAGGCCGTGCGCACCCCGTTTGCAGAACGGGACGGCGTACAGTGGCTCGAAATGCGGTTCCCGAAACCCGAAGGCAAAGCACGTCTGCGCGGCGTGGATTTCCTTCTTTACCAACCGCTAGAAAATAACTGGATCAAGCATCACGGGCGGGACATGCACCTGCGCTTGATCGAACCAGACAAACTGGCCGCACAACTATTGGCCTCGGAAACACAACAGAGGCTCGCGGACGCGATTGTTGGTGCAGAACTGGGGAAAAACTCCTGGACACTGATGCATCGGTTCAACCTATGCCACGACCTGCTCGCAGGCGTAGAGGAAGACCCCAAGGCCTTAGCCCTGCTGTTTATCTGGCTGCGCTTTTCCGCCATTCGCCAACTCGACTGGCAGCGACACTACAACACCAAACCACGCGAACTAGCCCATGCACAGAGCCGCCTGACGGAGCGCCTTGCGGAGATTTATGCGAACCACCCCTCCAGCCGCCTCTGGGTGCGGCTGATGCTGAGTACCGTCGGCCAGGGCGGAAATCGCGGCCAGCAGGTGCGGGACGAGATTCTTGATATCATGCATCGTCATCACATCAAGGAAGTGGGTGGTCATTTCATGGAAGAATGGCACCAGAAGCTGCACAACAATACCTGTCTCTTATACACATCTAGATGTGTATAAGAGACAGACTCTACTCCGCCCCAAGTTTTTCGCAAGCATTATTGAGATTCTCCCAACAGCGGTCCAGATCAACATGCGACCGACCGACCCACGCCTCCCCCCAGTAGAAATTACAACTGGTTTCCGCACGCAGCAAATGCCACATGGCCTGCTCCAGCAGAAAATGCACATTCGGATCATGGCAATGCTTTTCACCGGCTTGCCAGCGTGCCTCATGGACCGCACGACTCGCTTCCTGAACTCTTGCCAAGCCATCCTGCTGGGTTTCTGAACCTGTCCATTGCAGAAAACCTTCGCCATGGTGCCATCCCGTATTCCATGCCCCGGTGGAAACACGCACCTCCCCATGCACACCATACTTGTCGAGGTAATCGTCAATAAAGGTGGGTTTGAAGATGCTGTGATCAATACGTGACGCATTAAGCATCTCGCAGTACACTCCCCAGAAGTTGGATTGCGCCTCGGGATTCCTGAACCAGCCTCCATTATCGCCATCTGTCGCGGTCGTAATCAATGGAGGAAAGTCACAGTCTTTTGTCCTTGCCTGCACTTCGTTCAGAAACCATTGGGCGTCAAATCCTGACTCCTGCGCATCAGAAATTTCCCGATCACGCACAACCACGACAATTTCAGCGCCATTGTGGCGAGCGATATGAGGGCGATAACGCAGCTCCTGCCAAGACATGGGGGTGACGGCTTCTACATGTTTGCTGTCCACCAGCACATAACGGTATCCGAGCCGAGCCAGCAACGGAATCAATTCCATGCTGAATCCCATTTCAGGCGGCCAGAACCCTTGGAAATTTCGCCGCCAGAATAGATGGCTGGCGATCCCTTGCCAGCGACGCAAATGCTCTTCCCTGTCAGCTTCAGGAATCAGCGGGAGCACAGGATGGTAATATCCAGTCCCTAGGATGCGAAAAATATTGAGGTTGTGAAAATGCCAGAGCAGGCTCCCACAATCCACGGTACCGTAAACCCGCTTCTGGAAATCGGGGTCGGATAGCGTTTCCAAAAGCGTTCCCGACAAAGACAGGTGAACCCTGGCGACATCTTCGTAGCCCCATAACGCGCGTGGAATCCTGTCCATAGCCAACAGTATTTCATTGGGTTCCCAGGAACCCTGGTCAAGCAACTCTTGAAGATTTCCTGCAGGCTGGTGGAGATTTAAGACCAGTGCGTGATGAATGTGATATTTCATTATGGAACCTCAGGCCAACGATTAAGTTGCGTATGGACTTCTCAATAGCATCGATCCTCAAAATCTCAACAAGATTTTTGCCTATTGAGCCTCGTTCATCCCCGACGAAAGGAACCGCTTCAACTGCACAATGAAGCCGCTTTGTCCAACACCCGGTAAAAACATATGACGGTATGTTAACATATCAGCATTAAAACGCCATCATTGAGAATACTTGCCGCAGACCACTCTACTAGCGTACACATTAAACAACCATTGATCACATGACAATCCAATTAAAAACGTTTCCATGATGGCAATACAAGAAAGTTTTTCTTTCGTTGCGGAGGACATTCCGCTCAGCATCTTATTGACCCAGAATGGGGCACGCATGGATGTGAGACTGCGGCTTGAAACAGATGAAGTCTGCCGCCTCCACTGGGGGTTGGTTCGTCGCGGAGACTGGCAATGCCCGCCTGAATCCTGCTGGCCGTCTGGAACCAAGGCCTTCGATGCGCATGCCGTGGAAAGCCCTTTCAACAGATCAAAAGTGCGGGGAGAGTCCATCGAGATCGATCTTGATCTCACTGAGGATTGGCGCAGCTTGGCTTTTGTGCTGTATTTCCCGGAAAAAAAACGCTGGATCAAAAACGGTCAAAGTGATTTTCAGATTCCCTTGCCACGCATGAACAAACAGGCTTCGGCAAAAGCCGTGCTGATGACTTACACCGGCGAAGGCCCATGGCAACACGGGGAAATCGATCTCGGTCAGGGAGACGTCCTGGCCAGTGCCGTGCTGGATACCGGCGATGAAATCCGCGCGCTGTTGGCCTGCAATCTCGCCTCTCCACTGGTGCTGCATTGGGGCATCTCCGAACATTTCCAAGGCGAGTGGCATCAACCGCCGGAGCAGATGTGGCCTGCCGGATCAGAGGCCTTCGACGCAAAGGCCGTGCGCACCCCGTTTGCAGAACGGGACGGCGTACAGTGGCTCGAAATGCGGTTCCCGAAACCCGAAGGCAAAGCACGTCTGCGCGGCGTGGATTTCCTTCTTTACCAACCGCTAGAAAATAACTGGATCAAGCATCACGGGCGGGACATGCACCTGCGCTTGATCGAACCAGACAAACTGGCCGCACAACTATTGGCCTCGGAAACACAACAGAGGCTCGCGGACGCGATTGTTGGTGCAGAACTGGGGAAAAACTCCTGGACACTGATGCATCGGTTCAACCTATGCCACGACCTGCTCGCAGGCGTAGAGGAAGACCCCAAGGCCTTAGCCCTGCTGTTTATCTGGCTGCGCTTTTCCGCCATTCGCCAACTCGACTGGCAGCGACACTACAACACCAAACCACGCGAACTAGCCCATGCACAGAGCCGCCTGACGGAGCGCCTTGCGGAGATTTATGCGAACCACCCCTCCAGCCGCCTCTGGGTGCGGCTGATGCTGAGTACCGTCGGCCAGGGCGGAAATCGCGGCCAGCAGGTGCGGGACGAGATTCTTGATATCATGCATCGTCATCACATCAAGGAAGTGGGTGGTCATTTCATGGAAGAATGGCACCAGAAGCTGCACAACAATACC
>OEOF01000034.1_pt1 | contig 23267 bp, 17 predicted proteins | sample 1539701 | NCBI WGS metagenome assembly OEOF01 (sample SAMEA3611561, study PRJEB23397) | activated sludge metagenome | biome: Urban; feature: Wastewater Treatment Plant; material: Activated Sludge | place: Slovenia | collected 2012-09-24 | reverse complement strand
GTCGTAGCAGGCTTTCAGGGCGCAGATGCGAACGGCAATATCACCACGCTTGGACGCGGCGGTTCTGATACGACTGGCGTTGCACTCGCTGCCGCATTGAAAGCGGACGAATGTCAAATCTACACGGATGTAGACGGCGTTTACACGACTGACCCGCGCATCGTGCCAGAAGCGCGCCGCTTAGACAAAATCACTTTTGAAGAAATGCTGGAACTCGCCTCACAAGGCAGCAAAGTATTGCAAATCCGCTCGGTAGAATTCGCAGGAAAATATAAAGTTAAGTTACGTGTGCTCTCTAGTTTTGAAGATGAAGGCGACGGCACGCTGATCACATTTGAAGAAAATGAAGGAACCAACATGGAAGAACCAATTATCTCTGGCATCGCATTTAACCGCGATGAAGCCAAAATCACCGTACTGGGCGTACCAGACAAGCCTGGCATCGCCTACCAGATTTTAGGCCCTATCGCAGAGGCTAACATTGATGTGGACATGATCATCCAAAACACCGGCGCAGATGGCACTACCGACTTCACCTTCACCGTACATAAAAACGAGATGAACAAAGCCTTGGCTATTTTGCGCGATAAAGTGCAAGGCCACATCAATGCGCGTGAAATCAGCGGTGATGACAAAATCGCCAAAGTGGCTGTGGTCGGTGTCGGCATGCGCTCACACGTAGGCATCGCCAGCCAAATGTTCCGCACGCTGGCTGAAGAAGGCATCAATATTCAAATGATTTCCACCAGTGAAATCAAAATCGCTGTGGTGATTGAAGAAAAATATATGGAACTTGCCGTGCGCGTACTACACAAAGCATTTGAATTAGAAGGGGAATAAGCCAATTTCTAATTGATTTATAGAGGCGTTTCGCGTAGTATCACGCCCTCAAAAGTAGTAAACGGAGAGCTGGCCGAGTGGTCGAAGGCACTTCCCTGCTAAGGAAGCATACGGGCTTAAATCTGTATCGAGGGTTCGAATCCCTCGCTCTCCGCCAGTTTTATCTTTAAGAAACACGCAGTATCGCGTATAATGCATGGCTTAGATTTTGAAACAAATCAAATGCGCCCGTAGCTCAGCTGGATAGAGTACTTGGCTACGAACCAAGGGGTCAGGAGTTCGAATCTCTTCGGGCGCGCCATATAAAACAAAGGGTTAGGCTTAATTGCTTAACCCTTTTTTGTTTTTGTGGAAATTTTTTGGTTAAAACCCTGAAATCCATTCTGAAAGCCAAGCCTTTTTGTATCAGCCTCCAGTGTAAGACATAAAGCGTATTACTGCGGGTTCGGCACGCTTTATATCAAAATCATGGCCTTTAGGCTTGATTTTTATGCCCTTGATGATAGCCTCTATAAGCGGCCTGTCATCATGTGGGCAATCTCTTAGAACAGGAATTAAATCCACTTTATTTTCATGGCCTAAGCAAGGAAACAGTTCGCCTTTGCTGCTGATTCGCACCCGGTTGCAGGATTCGCAGAAATTATGGCTGTGCGGCGAGATGAAACCAATTTTTGTATTGGTGTTGGGAACACGCCAGTAACGCGCTGGACCGCCAGTGGTTTCTACACTATTAATTAAATCGTAACGTGCTCTTAGCAGCCTGAATGTATCTTCATTGCTCACATAGCCCAAATTACGCTGGTAATGTACTGCGCCAAGCGGCATTTCTTCAATAAATGAAATATCGATGCCCTGCTCTATCGCGAACGCCACCAAGGGCAGCGATTCATCATCATTGACGCAGCGCATCAACAGGGTGTTGAGCTTGATTTTTTCAAAACCGGCCTGCTTGGCGGCGGCGATTCCGCGCAGTACTTTGTCGAGGTCGCCCACGCGGGTAATGCGACGAAAGCTGACTGCATCCAGACTATCCAAGCTGATGTTGATACGGTGTACTCCGGCCTGTTTTAAGGCCTGTGCCTGATGTTCCAGCTGAGAGCCATTAGTAGTAATGACCAGCTCATTTAAGCCCGGCAGCCGACCCACCTCATTGAAAAGCCAGAGCGCGTCTTTGCGCACCAGCGGCTCGCCACCTGTAATGCGTACTTTTTTTACCCCGAGCGAGACGAATGCCTTGACTATGCGCGAGCATTCTTCCAGTGTCAGCACTTCATCCCGTGGCAAAAAACGCACATCTTCAGACATGCAATACACACACCTGAAATCGCAGCGATCCGTGATCGACAGACGGATGTAATCCACCTTGCGGCCAAAGCTATCAATTAAAGCAGGCGTAGTATCGATTTTATGCATAACCGCTCAATTAAAACGTGTACATTCCCGTGATCCAGAACATCTCTTTGTCGCCCTTGCGTGCCGCCCCTCTTAGGCTAGCGCCATACACATCACTTTCATTAAAGTTGGCGTATTCGATTTTTCCAGTGATCTTATCGGTAAAGGGATAGAGCACGCTGGCATCAAACTCGGTACCATATTTGTCGCCAAACCTGCGGTTGACGGCCGTACTACCCAATGTTTCAAAATCCTTGTCAGAATGGAATACGTGATACTCTGCATACAGCTTGGCCTTTTGAATGCTGCCGGAAAGAGTCACGAAAGTATCTTGCATGCCTTGGCGCGGTGTCGCCAGGAATACGTCTGCCCAGCCTTGAAACAGGTGGTTAGTGCCCAGTGGCGTCTGGAAGGCATATTTACCACCATTGCTGGAAAGCTTCTCATGATCGAGGCGTAATGACCATGCCCCATAGCCTGCGCCGCCGCCAAGCTTGAAGTAATGCGCATCAATCAGCGAACTGCCACCACGATAGTCATCCTGTTTAGCATACTCGGCAGTGTAAAGCACCTTCCAGTCTTCGCTGATTTTACGTGCCCCGTCTAAGCGCAGGCCAAAGGTTTTGCTGCTGGCATCAGTCGTAGCAGTTTTAACGGAATCTTGACTGGCGCCTAGGCCATTACCGCCACTTACCACGTAGCTTGCTGCGTTTGGACCGCCAGCTGGTTGGCCGTTTTGCCCCAGGTTATCAACATCAATCAGGTAAGCGTAGCCCACCAAAGACTCCGTAGGGGAGATGCGGTATTTTGCATTCACCATGTCGATGTTGCCATCACGTAGCTTAGTGGTGATTTGACGCACTTTATCAAAGTGAGCGGCGAATATTTCGGTATCTGGAATGCTTTTATTAAGTACAGAGATGCCGTCAAACACCTGCATGTTTTGCCTGAAACCAATGTCGCCGATAAAACGGACATTGTCTAAATTGAGCTGTTGACGCCCCAGGCGTAGCTTGGTGTTTTTAATACCGGTCCAGTCGACATAAAGCTGGTTGATGTCGGTGTAACCCGGGTCGACGATGTTGGGGTATGCCACCTTGCCAGGCTCAGGCACGTTGTCACGGCGGTCATTAAAGTTGTCGTTAAACTCGTGCACATCCGTCAACTGCACACCAAAACTGAAGTTCTTGAACGGCGCAGTCTGCCAGCCGATTAAGCTGCGCAATGTCCAAGCTTCGCCCGTTTTAAGTTTGGGTGCTGTTGCTGCCGTGGATTGATAACCTTCCTGATCCACGTTCTCGTAACGCAACCTGAAGCTGGTCATCGGCTTGCCTTGCTGGATGGCTTCTAACAGCGTTTCAGGCGCGGCCTTGGCGGCCTCTTCGGCCGCAGCAGACAAGCTGCTCATTGCCAACAAGGCTGAAAATACAGAAATTTTTAATCGACGATTCATTGTTAAATCCTTTGCCTCAAGAGAAATCTCTATTTTATTAAAAACTGTTTTGTTAAATTACTTAATCGGGCGGTGTAATTTGCTTTATCGGCATGCTTCATATTGCCACTTCCTGATTATCGACAATTACTTCAAAAGCGCCGCTTTCAGGCCGATATTCATATAGCTCACCGCTTTGCATATCGAAATACCAGCCATGTAATGCCAATTTACCCTGATGCACACGGCTGCTGATCCAGGGATAAGACATCAGGTTTTCAAGAGAAACCAGAATGGCCGACTGTTCGCAAGCGTGCGTCAGCATCTGAATCGGCTTATCTTGAAACTCATGCAGTACCTGCTGGCGCGCATCTTCGGCAATGCCTAACCACTTGGCGATCAATTCTTCTTCGTTACAGGTTGGTGTTTTATGCTCCATCAGGGCGCGGATGCCGCCGCACTGCGCGTGCCCCATCACAATGATGTGCTCGACCTCTAAATTATGGACCGCAAACGCGATGGCTGAAGTCGTGGCTGCAAAGTAAGTTGCCTGCACATGCGGCGGAACCAGGTTAGCCACATTGCGCACCACGAACATATCGCCAGGGTCGCAATCCGTTAGCAAAGCCGGGTCGCAGCGCGAATCACAGCAGGCGATCATCAGCGCCCGAGGATGCTGGCCTTGCTGAATCAACTGACTGAACAAATCATGCTGTTCGCCCAGATAGTTCTGCTGGAAACGCTTGAACCCGGTTAGAAATTTTGAAACATCACGCATGTGTATATAACGCCCGTTAACGGAAACGTTTGCTGCGCACGACTTGATAAGGCCGTCCAACGTAACCGAATGGCGCGCTCCAGACGTGCACCATACGCGTGAACGGGAACACCAGGAACACCGTCATGCCAAAGAACAGATGCACTTTGAAAATAGTATCTACGCCGTTTAACAAAGATGGATCAGGGCGCAGATAGACGATACTTTGCACCCACTCTGCCAGCGCGATCATCACGGCAGGATTATCATGATTAGCATGGCCGATAGATACCGGAATGGTAGAAAGCCCAAGCAGCAAGGTAATCAACAGCCAAGTCAGGATGAACTTGTCTGAGCCGCGGCTCGCAGCAGATACACGCTTATTTAACATGCGGCGCACCCATAATATGGCTCCACCCACCAGGCACATCACACCAAAAATAGAACCTGCCCAGATCGCAACCATCTGGTGCGCCATATCGGAAACGCCCATCGCCTGAAACCAGCTATGCGGCGTGAGCAAACCGACAAAATGCCCGAAAAATATCGCGATAATCCCCACATGAAACAGGTTGCTGCCAAGCCGCATATTAGCCTTAGAAAGCAACTGGCTGGAATCGCTTTTCCATGTGTATTGCTCTCTATCAAACCGCAACCAGCTACCCAGAAAAAACACGCTGAGTGCGATATAAGGGTAAACGCCGTAAAGAAAATTATGTAGGGTCATTTTGCTCTCCTTTAAGCAGCCAGTTTAGTCAATGTTGCACGGCCTTCGACAATAGAAAGCAGCGCAGCATAGGGGCTTTCTGCTTTAGTCAGGTTCTCGGTCAGTACACTCAGCACCTTCTTGGCGTCAGACAAAAATACCGTCGCTTCGCTGTCATCCAGATAGGCGGTAAACTCCAGCACCAGCGGCAAATAGTCAGGCAGCTCGTTGGTTACCACTTCAACGCCGTAGTCTTTGTACAGCTCGCCCAAATCGATCAGCGCCGGGCCGCGGTTTTTGTCATCGCCAAACAGATGATGTGTCAGATGCAGGCTATGCTCCGCCGTCATATCAAAGGTTTTTACGTAATCCGCCTGCAACTCTGTGAGCGAAAAACTGGAAAGGTGACGTAAAAAAACGCTTAAAGCCTCACGCTCAGCCTTGTCGATATCGACGTTCTGTGCAACAAAGGTTTGCAGTTCAGGTAAATGATCGAGTAAATCCTGACTCGGGTATTCCAGCAGCGCGGATAATAATTTATACACTTGCATCATATTCTCCTAGTGGTTATCCCGAGTTGGGGCAAGCTCTTTGGGTTCAACCGTCTCTTTGCGGCGACGCGGAAACAGCGTGATCTTTGAAACGCCATGCGAGCTGTCATTGCCAAAACTGAAACCATTCTGACCCTGGAAGCCAAAGGCGTCATCCAGCGTTTCTTCTGTATGGCCGGTAGGAATCACAAAACGGTCTTCGTAATTTGCAATCGCGAGATAACGATACATCTCTTTAGCCTGATCTTCGGTAATGCCAGCCGCCTCCAGCGCACGTGTATCCGCTTTGCCTTCCACATGCACTGAACGCTGATAACTACGCATTGCGATCAAACGATTCAAGGCACTTTCAATCGGTGCGGTCTTGCCTGCTGTTAACAGGTTTGCCAGATATTCGATTGGCAGACGCATGGTGCCTGCAACTGGGATCGCGCCGTCCGGCCCTACTGGCAAATTGCCTTGGTCAATCTGCGATTGCACCGGCGAAAGCGGTGGCACATACCAAACCATCGGCAAGGTACGGAACTCAGGATGCATCGGGAATGCAATCTTCCAGTCCATCGCCATTTTCCAGATCGGCGAATTGCGCGCGGCGTCCAGCCAGTCTTCGTTGATGCCCTCGAGGCGTGCCGCAGCGATCACTTTGGGATCATTGGGGTCGAGAAAGATGTTGCGTTGGGCTTCATACAAATCCTGCTCATTTTCCATACTGGCCAATTCCTCAATGCGGTCGGCATCGTACAGCATGATGCCGTTGTAGCGGATACGCCCGACGCAGGATTCTGAACATACGGTCGGCATGCCGGATTCGACGCGTGGATAGCAGCCAATGCACTTCTCAGCTTTGCCTGACTCCCAGTTATAGAACACTTTTTTGTATGGGCATGAACTGATGCACATACGCCAGCCGCGGCATTTATCCTGATCCACCAGCACGATGCCATCTTCTTCACGTTTATAGATAGAGCCTGATGGGCAGGCCGCAACACATGATGCATTCAGGCAGTGGTTACAGATACGCGGCAGATACATATGGAAAGTGTTTTCAAACTGTCCATACATCTCTTTCTGGATATTATCCATATTCTTGTCTTTGCTGCGTTTATGGAACTCTCCAGCTAGGTCATCTTCCCAGTTTGGTCCCCATTTGATTTTCTCCATGCTTTCACCGGTGATTTGTGAAATAGGGCGTGCCGTTGGCGTAGCTTCAGATAATGGTGCATTTTGTAAATGTGCGTAGTTGTAGGTAAATGGCTCATAATAATCGTCAATCTCCGGCATGTCCGGGTTGGCGAAAATATTGAGCAATTTGGATGCACGGCTACCGGATTTAAGCTCTAACTTGCCGTTTTTAAGCTCCCAGCCACCCTTCCATACTTCCTGATTTTCCCACTGTTTCGGGTAACCGACACCGGGTTTAGATTCGACGTTATTGAACCAAGCGTATTCCACACCTTTTCTATTGGTCCACACGTTCTTGCAGGTCACTGAGCAAGTGTGACAGCCGATGCATTTGTCCAGGTTAAAGACAAAGGCGAATTGTGCGCGTACTTTCATAATGTTCTCCTTATGCCTTATTTACTTTGCGCCGATACCGACAGGGTTAAGTTGTGCTTCACGTTCAGGCGTGAGTGGACGTTCCAGCCAATCCACATCCTTATCCGCAATTTTATGCAGAGCCACCATGGTGTCGCGCTGACAGCCTACAGTACCGTAGTAATTAAAACCGTAAGAAAGCTGTGCATAGCCCCCAATCATATTGGTTGGTTTCATAATGACACGCGTCACCGCGTTCAAAATGCCGCCGCGTTTACCAGTAGATGGTGAGCCGGGCACATTCACATTTTTCTCCTGCGCGTGGTACATCATCGCCATGCCGCGAGGAATACGCTGCGAAACCACCGCGCGGGCAACCGTTGCACCATTATGGTTCACCGCTTCCACCCAATCGTTATCTTCAATCCCGACTGTTTTGGCATCGTCCTCTGACACCCAGACATAAGGTCCACCACGGAATAGCGTTAACATGCGCAGGTTATCCTGATAGGAAGAATGAATACCCCATTTGGAGTGCGGCGTAATCCAGTTCAATTCCAGATGTGGCTTAGAAGTTACACTCTTAGGTAACGCATTCAACTCGCCCAAGTCCACCATCGGTTTGTAGGTACAGAAGCCTTCACCAAAGTCCAGCATCCATTCGTGATCCTGATAAAAATGTGCGCGACCCGTGAGCGTGCGGAATGGAATATGCTCATGAATGTTGGTATAGCCCGCGGTGTAAGACACGTGCTCTGATTCAATGCCAGACCAGGTAGGCGCGGTAATGATCTTGCGCGGCTGCGCCTGAATGTCTCTGAACGTGAACTTATCCTCATGACGGCCGGCATATAGATGATGGTGATCCATGCCCGTCTTCTTCGACAACGCAGTCCATGATTTATGCGCCACCTCACCATTGGTTTCGGGCGCCATGCGCATCACTGAGTCACACACCTCAATATCTTCCGCCAGCGAAGGCATACCAAAGGAAACACCGGGCTCTTTCACCGTACTGTTATGTTTTTTCAGTTGCTCATATTCACTATCCGTATTCCAGTCAATCCCTTTGATATTGTTGCCGAGCTTGGTCATCAACGGGCCCAGCGCAATGAACTTACGGTAAGTATCGCCATAAGTACGCTCCACCAGTTTGATAATGGCCATGGTCTTGCCTGGAATCGGCTCACAATCTCCTTCTTTCCAGTTTTTTACTTCACCGAAAGGCTGCGCCAGTTCTGCAGCTGAATCATGCTGCATCGGTAAAGCCACCACTTCCTTCTTCGTACCTAGATGCTTTTCAGCTAGTGGCGCGAAAGTCTTGGCAATGGTTTTGAAAATCTGCCAATCAGATTTAGATTCCCAGCCAGGTGACACCGCCTCAGACAACGGATGAATGAACGGGTGCATGTCCGTGGTATTGAGGTCATTTTTTTCATACCAGGTTGCCGTCGGCAAGATGATGTCTGAATAGGCGCCGGTGGAATTGAGGCGGAAATTGATATCCACCATCAAGTCCAGCTTGCCGATGGGTGCATCTTCATGCCATGTCACTTCTTTATTACCACGCCCGGCCCCGGATTCCTGCAGTACGCCGTTTTGTGCACCGAGTAAATGTTTCAAGAAATACTCATGCCCTTTGGCAGAAGTACCAATCAGATTAGCACGCCATACAAACAGATTACGTGGCCAGTTGACTGGATTATCCGGATCGGCATACGCCACATCCAGTTCACCGGATTTCAATTGCCCAGCCACGTACTTAGCTACGGAAGCTTCGTCCGTTGCACCATTCTTGAAAGCATCTTCGGCCAATTCAATTGAGCTGCGATTAAAGTTTGGCATGGATGGCAGCCAGCCCATGCGTGCTGCCTTAACGTTGTAATCGGCAATGGAATTGCCACGGTTTTTGCCCTTGCCGGCAGGCGATAACAGGCTGTCAGCATTCAGTGTTTCATAACGCCATTGATCCGTGTGGAAATACCAGTATGAGGTCGAGTTGGTATGGCGAGGTGGACGGTGCCAATCCAGCGCGAAAGCAATCGGCGCCCAGCCGGCCTGCGGACGCAGTTTTTCCTGCCCGACATAGTGCGCCCAGCCGCCACCGGTTTGCCCCACGCAGCCGCACATATGCAACAGGTTCATAATCGAACGGTAGGACAAATCATTGTGGTACCAGTGGTTAATCGCCGCACCCATAATCACCATGGATTTACCCTTGGTTTTTGAGGCGTTGTAGGCAAACTCACGGCCGGTGCGCTCAATATCCGCTGCTTTAACCCCCGTCACTTTTTCAGCCCAGGCTGGTGTATAGGCCACATCAGCATCGTTGTAGTCTTTAGCCACATTTGCGCCACCCAAACCACGATCGATGCCGTATTGGGCGATTTGCAAGTCAAATACGGTAGCCACCAAGACCACTTCACCATTGGCTAATTTAACTTTGCGTACCGGCACATTGCGGTATAACAGATTATCTTCGCCTTGAGTGAAATGCGGAAAACCGACAGAAACCACATCATCACGCGCATCAATGCATGTCAACTGCGCCAGTGTTTCCTGCTGATTGGCGCCGGTTTTCTCCAGTAGATTCCACTTTCCTTCTTCGCCCCAGCGGAAGCCTATTGAACCGTTAGGCGCAACATATGCGTTACTTTTCTCGTCAAAAACAATGGTTTTCCAGTCCGGATTGTTGGTTTCACCCAAAGCCCCATCTAAATCTGAGGCGCGGAGAAAGCGATCCGACACATAAGCATCACCCTGCTTACGTAACATGACCTGCATCGGCATATCGGTGTACTTACGTGCATATTCCTGGAAGTACGGATCCTGATTCTGGATATGAAACTCTTTCAGCGCCACATGTCCCATGGCGAGGAAGGCCGCGGAATCCGTACCTTGCTTGATCGGCATCCATAAGTCAGAAAACTTGCAGAACTCGGCATAATCTGGCGCCATCGCCACGATTTTCGCGCCTTTATATCTGACCTCAGAGGCAAAGTGCGCATCAGGCGTGCGTGTCATTGGCAGATTGGCACCGGTGATGATGATGTAGGTCGAGTTGTACCAGTCTGCCGCCTCTGGCACGTCGGTCTGTTCGCCCCAGGTTTGTGGGCTGGCGGCAGGCAAATCGCAGTACCAGTCATAGAAAGAACCACAGGCCGCACCGATCAGGGAGAGGTATCGTGAGCCTGCGGCGTAAGAGATCATCGACATCGCTGGAATTGGTGAAAAACCGAAAATGCGGTCAGGACCCCATTTTTTGATGGTATACACATTGGCAGCGGCGATGATTTCATTCACCTCATCCCAGGAGGTACGCACAAAGCCACCTAAGCCACGCACTGCAGTATAAGATTTACGTTTTTGCTCGTCGGCCTGAATGGCCGCCCATGCGTCTACGGGGTCTTTGCCGGTTTTACGCTCGGCACGATAAAGGTCAATCAAGCGGCCGCGAATCAATGGATGCTTGATCCGATGCGGGCTATACAGATACCAGGAGAATGAAGCACCGCGCTGACAGCCGCGTGGCTCATGATCCGGCAAGTCATCCCGGGTACGTGGATAATCGGTCTGCTGCATCTCAAACGACACCAGGCCGTTCTTCACAAAGATTTTCCATGAGCAGCCGCCGGTGCAGTTGACGCCGTGAGTGGAACGCACCACCTTGTCGTGCTGCCAGCGGTGACGGTACACATCTTCCCACTGGCGGTCTTCATTGGTGACGATGCCGTGGTTGTTAGAGAATGTTTCTTTGACTTTATCAAAGAATTTCAATCTATCCAGAAAATGACTCATGTTTTGACTCCTTGTTATCCGTAGGACTTAATTCGATTTTACTGGCTTAAGGATTCTTGATCTCGCTACCTGCGCGCAGATAGAACCACCAATTCAATATCAGGCACAGCGCATAGAACACGGCAAAGCCGTACATCGCCATTTCTGGTGTGCCCGCTTTAATTTGTCCTTTAATCACTTCGGGCGCGATGAAAGAGCCATAGGCGGCAACAGCAGATGTCCAGCCCAGCACAGGGCCTGCCTGGGTGCGGTCGAAGATGACACCGACGGTGCGGAACGTGGATCCGTTGCCGATACCGGTTGCAGCAAACAACACTACGAATGTGACCAGAAACTCGGCAAAGAAGATTTCCGGGGTGGCGGAATGATAAGCCTGCATCATGATGTAGCCTGCATAAGCCGAAGCAGCCACCATCACTGCAGAGATAATCTGCGTTACGATAGAGCCGCCCACCTTATCAGAAATCCACCCACCCACCGGACGGATCAGCGCACCCACAAACGGGCCAATCCAGGCATAGGTCAAAGCAGAAGGTGCAGCAGGATTCTTGACATGACTCCAGGTTTGAGCAGCCGCGTCAAAAATATGCTGCTCGCCGAAAATCACGGTGATAGATAAGGGCAAAGCCATCGAAAAGCCGATGAATGAGCCGAAAGTCACCACGTAGAGCGCAGTCATCGACCATGTATGCTTGTTTTTGAAAATCGCAAACTGCTTGGCGATATTTTCTTTCATCGTACCAAATGCCGCGAGTTTCATCACGAGTAAGGTAGATACAATAATCAGCGGCATCGCAACCCACATGTTAAGCAGCCCTAAACCAGTCGGTGCAGGCAGGTAAAGATACAGGCCAACGATAGCGGGGACAAATGCCAGGGTATAGAGCCAGGTAATCTTAATGAAGGCCAGCAGGGTGTTTCCGGCATCTGGAGAAATCGGCAGCAAATTGTTCATCCCGAACCATGCAGCTGCTGCCAGCGGCACCAGCAGCAGAATCCAGACGAATCCTGCATTCTGAATATAGGTTGGCGTACCGGTGGCGATTTTTCCGAATATCCAGCCACTATCCTTGACCAGCGCCACGGAATCACCACCCAATGCGCCAAATACGCCGACAGTCATCACCAGTGGAATCAGAATCTGCATGGTGGTCACGCCGAAGTTACCCAGCCCGGCGTTAATGCCCAATGCTGTACCTTGCAAACGTTTGGGGAAGAATGTACTGATGTTGCTCATGGAAGCCGCGAAATTGCCGCCGCCTACGCCAGACCATAGCGCCATCAGCTGGAACACCCACAGCGGCCATTCCGGATGCTGCAAGGCGATACCGGTACCGATGGCGGGGGTCACCAGCATGAAAGTCGTCAGAAAGATGGTATTGCGCCCACCCGCCAACCGGATGAAGAACGAAGCAGGGATGCGCATGGTGGCACCGGCTAAGCCTGAAATCGCCGTCAGCGTAAACAGCTCGTCTTTACTGAACGGAAAGCCCAGATTGCTCATCTGCACCGTGATAATGCCCCACATCAGCCATACGGCGAACCCGCATAGCAATGCCGGCACTGATATCCACAAATTACGGTAAGCGGTTTTCTTACCTGTGGATTCCCAAAAGTGATTGTCTTCAACGTTCCAGTCTTTGATATTGGTTGACATGTGATTCCCCTTAGATTGGTACTGCTTGTTTTGCGGCCTGACGCTCGTGATGGCGGCCAATTTTGACTGGTCGTACTTCTGTCCAGTACATCCAGATGAGAGATACCCAGATAATGCCGAACATCAGCATGAAGGCGGATGAGCGCACACCGGTCAAATCCACCAGCGCGCCGAACATGATCGGCAGGAAAAACCCGCCCAGCCCACCGGCCATGCCCACTACGCCGGAAATTACCCCAATATTGTGTGGATATTCATCCGAGATGTACTTGAATACCGAAGCCTTACCAATCGCAAACGCAATACCGATGGTGAACATAATGACTGTGAACAGCGTGGCATTTAAGCCGATATGGAAGGTTTGCGGACCTTTCACAGTCATAATGGAAACGTCAGTTTGCGGATATGAGAGGAAGAACAGGCAGACCAGCGATACCCACAAGACCCACCAGGTCACGGTATGTGCGCCAAACTTATCTGAAAAATAGCCGCCGACCGCACGCAGTACGCCGCCGGGGATACTGAAAGCTGCCGCCATCATGGCAGCGGTTTTGAGGTCAAAACCATACTCACCGATATAATACTTGGTCATCCACAGCGCCAAAGCAACGTAGCCGCCAAACACAATGGAATAATACTGGCTGTATTTCCATACTTTTGGATCTTTAAGCACTGCCAGTTGCTCACGCACTGTGATAGTTTTGCCTGCCTTGTGTGCAGGGTCGCTATAGGTGAAAAACCAGAACAACAGCGCTGTCACCGTCATCAATACTGCATAAATCTGCGGCACCATGGTCCAGCCGTAAGCGACCACAATCAGCGGGGCGACCAGTTTGGTCACCGCGGCCCCGGTGTTGCCGGCGCCGAAAATGCCCATCGCCAGCCCTTGCTTGTTTTTAGGAAACCAGCGTGCGCAGTAAGAAATACCCACGGTAAAGGAGCCTCCAGCTACCCCCACAAACAGCCCGGTCACCAAGAACTGCCAATACTGAGTACATTGGGAAATGAGATAAATCGGAATCACGGTCGATAGCATCAGGATAAAGAATACGATGCGCCCACCGAACTTGTCAGTCCACATGCCAAGTGGCAAGCGGATCAGCGAGCCTGTAAGCACCGGGGTCGCAATCAGAATGCCGAATTCTGTTTCATTCAGGCCAAGCGTTTCCTTGATCGGAATACCGATCACTGCGAACATCATCCAGATCATGAAACACACGGTAAACGCCAGTGTGCTCAAAACCACCACTGACCAGGCCTTATATTGTTGTGTCGCCATCATTCCTCTCCTACATTAATTACATAATGCAAGATTAGGCTGATCGCAATTGTGTGCCTATTCTCCAGAAGAATGAAAAAGCAACTGCAAAAGAACTAGTTCTTTTGGCTAGTAGTAGTAACTTCTATTTAGAGTATAGTGGGCATGCGACACAATGTCGCACCCCCTGCATATGGGAAGAATAGAACATCCTTAAGGAGAATGAACATGTCAGCTGACAATACCTCGAAGATTGATATACCTCCTGATCTCGAGCGCCGGAAATTCCTGAACACCGCGGCAGCAGTGGGCGTCGCGGGGACTTTTCTCTCAGCCGGATTGGTCGGCTGCAAAAAAGAAGGCGCATCAGCCATCGGCGGCGCGACTGCGCCCGCCGTAGCCGGAAGTACGCACGAAGTGGCGCCTGGTCAGCTGGATTCCTACTACGGCTTATGGAGCGGTGGTCATACGGGCGATGTGCGCGTGTTGGGTCTGCCTTCCGGTCGAGAAATACATCGTATTCCGGTATTTAACCCTGATGCACTGGTAGGCTGGGGCATCACCAATGAATCTAAAGCCGTGATGGGCACCAAGGCTGACGGCAGCCTGAAATACCATGTGGCTGATACCCACCACGTGCATGGCTCCTATAAAGATGGCACTTACGATGGCAAGTATGCCTGGGTAAACGACAAAATCAACTGCCGTATCGCGCGTATGCGTCTGGATACATTTGAATGCGACAAGATTACTGAGATTCCTAATATCCAGGGCTTTCACGGCATTTTCCCGGATAAGCGTGACCCGGTAGACCAAAGTATCAATTACACCACGCGCGTTTTCTGCGGTGCTGAATTTGCAGCGCCGTTGCCCAACGATGGCCACGACATGGATAACCCGGAAAAATACCATGCACTGTTCAGTTGTGTAGATGCTGAAACCATGGAAGTGCGCTGGCAGGTAGAGATTCACGGCAATTGCGACCTGACCGCCACATCTTATGACGGCAAGCTTGCTGCTACCAACCAATACAACACTGAAGGTGGCGTAAAGTACGTGGACATGATGAGCGCAGAGAAAGATGCCTGCCTGTTCTTCAACATTGCCCGCATCGAGCAGGCGGTGAAAGACGGCAAATTTAAGCACTATGGTGATTCTAAAGTGCCTGTGGTTGATGGCACACCTGATGCAAATAAAGACCCTAAAACAGCACTGACTGCCTATGTGCCAGTGCCGAAGAACCCGCATGGCGTCAATGCATCGCCAGATGGTAAGTATTTTATTTGCGCCGGCAAACTGTCTCCAACCGGTACGGTGATCGATCTCAGTTTGGTGCTGAAATGGTTTGATGGCGAAATAAAAAATATCTCCGAAGTAGTCGTTGCCGAAGTCGAACTCGGCCTAGGCCCGCTACACACGGCTTTTGATGGCCGCGGTAATGCCTATACCACGCTGTTTTTGGATAGCCAGGTGGTAAAATGGAATCTGGAAAACGCCATTAAGTTCTACAAAGGCGACAAGAACGCCAAGTATGTGGTCGACCGTATCGACGTGCAATACCAGCCGGGTCACCTGAACGCTTCAATGTCAGAAACCAAAGAGGCGGACGGCAAATGGCTGGCGGTGGGTTGCAAGTTCTCCAAGGATCGCTTCCTGCCGGTTGGCCCGATGCATCCTGAAAACGAGCAATTGATCGATATTTCTGGCGACAAGATGGTGCTGGCATCTGAGCACCCGGTACGCCCAGAACCGCACGACTTCATCATCGTTAAGCGCGACATCATCAAACCACGTCAGGTTTACAATCTGGATGAGTTCCCGAATGCGGTGAAAGATCCGAAAGAAGCAGGTGTCTTCCGCAACGGTAATAAAGTGACCGTAAAAATTACCAGCATGGCGCCAGCTTTTTCTCTGAGCGACTTTAAAGTGAAAGTCGGTGACGAAGTGACGATTATTCTGACCAATCTGGACAAGGTAGAAGATCTGACCCACGGTTTTGCGATTGAAAAGTACAACATCAACTTTATCGTAAATCCACAGGAAACCAAGTCAGTGACCTTCAAAGCTGAAAAGCCGGGGATGTACTGGTGCTACTGCTCACATTTCTGTCATGCATTGCACCTGGAAATGCGTTCACGGATGTTCGTGGAAGCGTAATTTAGTGTCAATGGCATCATCCTGGGGGAGGCCTAGCCTCCCCTTTTTACCTTATAAAAGTTGGTAGTAGCTTTATGCGCTTGTTGAATTCTGTGCGTGCTGGAATAAGTGTGCTGATGCTGGTGCTTGCATCGGCCGCGTACGGCAATGCCTATGAGGCACCGCTGCCAGTACAGCTTTCCACAGACCCAGATTTATGTGCCCACGTCCCTTGCGGTGATGTTATCGCAGATGCCGATAGCTTTTCAGAACGTAAGGGCAAGCCCGCTTATGTCGAGGCCTATCGTAGCAAAAAAGACGACCATGGCGAGATTGATGACCATAAAGAAAACGGCGACTCTCAAGAAAAGGACGATCATCACAGTGAGGATGACGAGCGTGAGCTGATCGGTTACGTGTTCTTGTCCACAGACATCGTGGATATTCCTGCCTATTCCGGCAAGCCCGTGGTCACCCTGATTGGTATGGATACCAAGGGCATTATTACTGGCGCGAAAGTGCTGCGTCATAGCGAGCCGATTCTCTTGCTGGGCATTCCAGAGGACGAGTTGACCAAGTTCATCAAGCAGTATGTAGGCAAGTTTGTCGGTGACAAGATCGAAATCGGCAAGCCACGCGAGGGGCAGAGCTATATCGGCCTGGATGCCATTACCGGTGCTACCGTGACGGTGGTCGCCCAAAACCAGGTGATGATGCGCTGCGGCGTGCAGATTGCCAGACAGGTGGGCATTCTGAAACCTACCATACGGGCCCAGGCGAAATTTACCGATCTTGCCAAATCAACAACCTGGGACGATTTGGTTGCTGAAGGCGGCGTGCAACGTTTGCTGGTCAAGCGCGAAGATGTCGGCCTCGATGCCGCCGGCACACCCTACCTTGATTTGTGGTTTGGTTATCTGAATCAGCCAACGCTGGGCCATGCGATTCTTGGTAAAAGCAATTATGAAAGCCTGATGGCGCGCCTCAAACCGGACGAGCACGCGATATTTATTATCCGCACAGGAGGTAGTGAGTCATTCAAGGGTTCCGGTTTCGTGCGCGGCGGCATCTACGACCGCATCCAGGTGGCGCAGGAAATGGACACCTTCACTTTCCGCGACCTGGATTATCTCAACCTGTATGGAATCGAGGCGGCGGGGGCGCCAGCTTTCAATGAATCCGCCATCTTTATTATCCGTTCCAAGAGTTTCTCAGCGGCTTATCCATGGAAACTGGTGTTCCTGGCAAACAAGATGGACAAGATCACGGGTCACAGGACGTTTACCAGCTTCGACGCCGAATCCTGGCTGCCGGATGCTTATTTGCAGGGTGGTCGTCCGGTCATTATCGTACCGGATCCAACCTGGCTACGTATCTGGAAGGACAAGACTTTAGGAATCGTTGCTTTTACGGCACTATTGCTATTGATTGGTACGGTATATGCCAAACGCGACTGGCTGGTGCGACGCTGTACACGTAAGAATAAGCACTGGGTCGACGGATTCAAGTACTTCGGGTGGGTTGTCAGCATCGGCTTCGTCGGCTTCGCCATGATGGCGCAGCCTTCAATTACCCAAGTACTGACCTGGTTCCATGCCCTGCTGTTTCAGTGGGAGTGGGAGCTGTTCCTCACAGACCCGTTCATTTTCATCTTCTGGTGGTTCATCATCATCACGGTGTTTATCTGGGGGCGCGGTTTGTTCTGTGGCTGGCTGTGCCCGTTTGGCTCGCTGTCCGAACTGTTGTACAAAATAGGCGGCTGGGTCGGCCTCAAGCGCTTCCAGTTCCTGCTGCCGGAACGCATCCATCACCAACTAAAATGGCTGAAATACGCGATTTTCTATGGACTGCTGGCGGTGTCGTTCTTCTCTATGGGCTTAGCAGAAAAACTGGCGGAAGTTGAGCCGTTTAAGACCACGTTCCTGGTCGGCATGTTCAATCGCGCCTGGCCTTATACCTTATTCGTTGCAGCTTTGCTCGGTTTGTCTATATTCACAGAGCGTCCTTTCTGCAAATATCTGTGTCCATTGGGTGCTGCACTGGCAATCCCAACCACGTTTCGCTGGTTCGGACTCAAGCGCAAACCGGCCTGCACCACCTGCAGCGCTTGTGCCAAGGGCTGCGGTTCGCTGGCGATTAACCCGAAGGGAGAGATCGACCAGCGCGAATGCATGCTATGTCTGGATTGCATGGTCATGTATTATGACGAACATGCCTGTCCGCCGCTATCGCAGGAGCGTAAGCGCCGGGAACGCGCCGGGCTGCCGTTGACACCGGTCGGTGCGGATGGCCACTACATCCCGATTATGCCTTTACCCGCTGAAGAAAAACGTTAGGAAACAACGAATGAGCACCTCTGATCTAGATCCAGATCTGTTACCGCCTTATGCGGACACGGCTCACGCCTGGCTGCTGCATGAAGTGGTGGATCACTTATGGCCATGGAGCCAGCGTGGATTTCAGCATCACAAATGGGTGCTGGCGATAGGTGTTGTTCTGGCACTGGCGGTTAGCGTAGTCTGGGTGCTGGCCGGGCTGGGCAAGGCGACTGCCGGCACGGTGATTGGCTGGTGGGCAGGCTGGAGTGTGTTTGAGGTCATGATTCGCATGTACTCCAAACCTTATATCAAAGAAGGCCCCTGGTGGCAGCGCCATTACCGCCATGCAAGTATCATGGACATGCTGTGCTACGTCTCTTTCAAAAATCTGCTTGTCGGCGCCGCGCTGTTTGTTGGGTTGAAGGCGCTCGGCTTGCTACAAATGTGAGACTGATGTTTTTTTATCGCATTAATATTTTCTTCTTTGTGTGTCTGTGCCTCACAGCTTTAAGCGTGCAAGCTGCCGAGTGGCGTGTCGCGCCAGGGCAGCGTATTGCCGACGCCATCGCTCAGGCAGCACCGGACGACACCGTCCTGATTGAATGGGGAAACTATCAAGAAAACCTGATAATAGACAAGACCTTGCATCTGCAAGGCATCGGGCGGCCGACCATTTCCGGCGGACTGCTGGGCGACACCATCCGCGTAACCGCGCCGGACGTGACGATAGAAGGCATCATTATCACCAACTCAGGTGGCGATTTAGGCAAGCAAAATGCAGGTGTCTACATCCAGCCAGGCGCACACCGAACTCAAGTCCGCAACTGTGACCTTACCTACAACTTGTTTGGCCTATGGATACAGGGTGCCAACCATGTAGTGGTGGAGCACAACAACATTACAGGTAAACGCGATTTCTATTCCAGCCAGCGCGGTAACGGCATCCAGCTCTACGACACCGAGGGCGCCAGAATTATTAGCAATAATATCAGCTTTGTACGCGATGCCATCTACGTGGATGTCTCCCACCATGCGCAGTTTCGTAAGAATCGCTTGCACCACAGCCGCTATGGCACCCATTACATGAATTCATACAATAACGTATGGGAGAATAACGAGACATATCTCAACCGTGGTGGGTTAGCATTAATGGAAGTACGCAATCAGGAAGTACGCAACAACATTGCTTGGGGCAACTCCGATCACGGCATCATGCTGCGTACTATTCAGGATTCGGTCATTGAGAACAATATTGTTGCTGGCAATATGCGTGGCTTTTTTATCTACGATGCCGAATACATTACCCTGCGAGGTAATCTGGTGGTAGATAACCAGACCGGTGTTCACCTGTCAGCCGGCTCAACACGCAATTCAGTTGAGGCCAACGACTTCATTGCCAATCATGAGCAGGTGAAGTACGTTGCCTCGCGCGACGAAGCCTGGGGCGTGGAAGAGGGCAATTATTGGAGCAACTATCTAGGCTGGGATCGCGATGGTAACGGCCGTGGCGACATTCCCTATGAAGCGAACGACATGGTGGACAGACTTTCCTGGAAGCACCCAATGATGAAGCTGCTGCTTGGCAGTCCGGCAGTACAAAGCTTGCGATTGATCGCCCGGCAATTTCCTTTATTGCGTGCACCTAGCGTGGTGGACTCTGTTCCTCGCACAACGCCGCAACACACAGACTGGAGGCAGTGGCTTGGCAAATATTATCGTTAAGGGTCAAGGCGTTAGCCGGTATTTCGGTGCAGTCCGCGCGGTGGATGGGGTCGATCTCGATATCCGGTCCGGTGAACTGTTCGGCCTGATAGGGCATAATGGCGCCGGCAAAAGTACGCTATTCAAAATGATGCTGGGCCTGCTGCCATTGAGCTGCGGTGAGATTCGTATTGATGGAGAATCTGTCAGTAATAGTAATTTCCGCAATGTACGGCGTAAGATCGGTTATCTGCCAGAAAATCTGGCATTGTATGACAATTTAACCGGTTTAGAAACGCTACACTTTTTTGCCAGGTTAAAAGGTGCTGACGTGCAGCAATGTGCAAAAATGCTGGAGCGCGTTGGCCTTGCCGATGCCGCAAACCGGCGTGTGCGCGAGTACTCCAAGGGCATGCGCCAGCGCTTGGGCTTTGCGCAGGCTTTGCTGGGTGAGCCACGCCTGTTGTTTCTGGACGAGCCGACTAATGGTCTCGACCCGGAAGCTATCCGCGAATTTTTTTCCATCCTGCGCGACTTGCAGGCGCAAGGCGTCACCATGATTTTAACCTCGCACATTCTTGCCGACATTCAGGAGCGTGTGGATCGACTGGCCATCATGAAAAATGGCAAAATCCAGAGCTGCGGCAGCGTTCAGGCGCTGCGCGAAACAGTGAACCTGCCATTGATACTGGAAATAGGCGGCACAGTAACAGCTGATCAGGTGGCGCAGATGCTGGACGGCCTGCCTGTCGTTTCGATTGAGGCACGACTTGATCGTCTATGGGTGAAATTGCCGCGCGAAGCCAAGATGCAGGCACTCGCTCGGCTCATGACTATAGGTGACGGGATGCAGGACCTGCACGTGCGCGAACCTTCTCTAGAAGATGTATTTTTTGGATTGGTGGAATCATGATTGAATTCGCACAGATCGGCACCATTGCCGGCAAAGAATTTCGAGATCGCATCCGCAATCGCTGGGTATTGGCCATTGCGGTAGTGTTCGCTGCCTTCGCACTGGTGATTGCCTATTTTGGCGCTGCACAACAAGGTGCGGTGGGCTTTCGCTCTATTGAAATCACCATTGCCAGCCTAGTCAGCCTGGTCATTTATCTGATTCCGTTAATTGCCTTGATTCTAGGCTTCGATGCCATTGTCGGCGAGCGTGAACGCGGCTCGCTGGATTTATTGCTGACCATGCCCATTACCCGGCTGGAGTTGATACTGGGGAAATATTTAGGGCTATCCGCCGCGCTGGCGCTTTCCACCGTGGCGGGCTTTGGTCTTGCGGGCATTGCCATGGCAAATCAGTTGGATCTGTACGCGCTGCTGAACTACAGCGGCTTCATATTAAGCTCGGTGCTGCTCGGCATGACTTTCCTCAGCCTGGCGGTGATGATCTCAGTATTTGCCACCGACCGTGCCGGGGCCTCCGGTCTAGCCATTGCTTTGTGGTTTTTCTTTGTGCTGGTGTTTGACTTGCTATTACTCGGCGCGTTAGTTGCAACGGGCGGGCACTATGGCGGCGCAATCTTTCCGTACCTGCTATTACTCAACCCTGCTGATGTTTTCCGTGTATTGAATATTTTTAGCCTGGATGATGTACGCACTCTGTATGGCATGGCGACAGTCTTTCCCGAAGAGCTAGCCAACCCATGGTTACTAGGCGGCATTATGCTGCTATGGATTGCAGCACCACTTTCGATTGCCCTTTGGAGATTTAAACGATGAAATTTATGACAACAATGCTATTTAACACCCGCCACGCCTGGCTGCTGGCGGCTGCTCTGCTGGCTGCCTGTAGTCAGCAGGCGGCACAAAACATTGCGCCGGTTGAAATAACGCGTGAAACCGCGTGCAGCCTGGATGGCATGACCCTCGCCGATTATCCAGGCCCCAAAGCTCAAATTCTTTACGCTGAGGCCACAGCACCAGAATATTTCTGCGACCTGATGGAAATGTTCGATATCTATCTCAAGCCGGAGCAAGCGCGCAAAGTGGATGCTATTTATGTACAGGATATGGGGCAAACCCAGTGGGAGGAGCCGAAAGGACACTGGATTGACGCAAAAAGTGCCTTTTATGTTGTCGGCTCCAAAAAAATGGGCTCAATGGGACCAACATTCGGCTCATTTTCCAAAGAGGATGATGCCAAAGAATTTATCAACGCTAACGGCGGCAAAGTGTATAAATTTGGTGAAATCACGCCGGATATGGCCGCGCTTGATGGCGGCGCCCTGCACGATCAACACATGTAGCGCCTCAGAAAAAGCTGGTTTCCAGCGGTTATGCTACCAACCCATGCTCTACTGCATAGACTGCAGCCTGTACGCGACTGGCTAGATTGAGCTTGCGCAGAATGCCCTGCACATGAATTTTGACGGTAGACTCTGCCAGGTCAAGTGAACGGGCGATTTCTTTATTGCTGGCACCACGCGCCAGCATGACAATGATTTCGCGCTCACGCGGCGTGAGTTTTTCAAGTCTGGCCTCGCTGGCGCTACCCTTTTGCGGCATGCGCATGGCATCCGCCAGCTTACCGGCCATTTGCGATGACATCACGGATTCGCCTGCCGCGGCGCGGCGAATGGAATCCAGCAAAAAATCGGTCTCAATGTTTTTCAACAGATAGCCACGTGCACCGGCGCGCAAGGCTTCCAGCAAATCATCGGCGTCTTCAGACACTGTCAGCATAATAATTTGGCTCTGCGGCGCTTCTTCTCGCAACAAAGGGATGGCTTGCAAGCCACTGGTGCCCGGCATGTGCAAATCCAGCAGCACGACATCCGGCTTGAGTTGTTTGGCGCGCTTGACACCATCCAGCCCATCGCCCGCCTCGCCGACCACCTCAAACCCTTCCTGGCGCTCCAGCAATAACTTGATGCCACTGCGAAACAGCGTGTGGTCGTCAACAATCAGGACTCGAATCGGCTTCATATGGTCTGTTATTCTTGCAAGTTTTCAGGAAGTATAAGGCAAATACGTGTTCCCTTGTCAGGCTCGGCGTCAAAAGAAAGCTCCGCACCAATGCGGTGGGCGCGCTCGCGCATGATGCGCAAGCCGACATGACTGTCGCCTGCGTCACGCGATGCATCAAAACCAACGCCATTGTCCTGTATATCAATTACGCACTGTTCCGCACAGCCCAGTTTCACTTCCACACGGCTGGCTTTTGCGTGTTTACGCAC
>OEOF01000031.1_pt1 | contig 23545 bp, 18 predicted proteins | sample 1539701 | NCBI WGS metagenome assembly OEOF01 (sample SAMEA3611561, study PRJEB23397) | activated sludge metagenome | biome: Urban; feature: Wastewater Treatment Plant; material: Activated Sludge | place: Slovenia | collected 2012-09-24 | reverse complement strand
CGGCCGCGGCGCGGCCCAGCGTGCCCTTCTCGCCGACCATGACCCACACCTGTTCGTCGGGCAACAGGCCGGCGCTGGTCAGTACCCCGCCGTTGACGGTATCGACGATCTGGGTGCGGCGTTTGTCGCCGAACTTCTCGTTGACCTCCAGCAGTTCTTTCCTGATCTGCTGGCGCATCAGTTCCGGGTGGTCGAGCAGCTTTTCCAGCTCCTTGATCAGAGCCACCTTTTCTTTGTATTCGTCCTGAATCTTCTTGCGCTCCAGCGTCGCCAGCCGGCGCAGTTGCATATCGAGGATGGCCTGGGCCTGCTCCTCGGACAGCTTGAAGCGCTCGATGAGGTTGGTCTTGGCCGTGTCGGCCGAGCGCGAGCGGCGGATGAGTTCGATGACCTCATCCAGATGATCGAGAGCGATGAGCAATCCTTGCAGGATGTGGGCGCGCTGGCGGGCCTTATCCAGATCGTACTGGCTGCGGCGGCGAATCACCTCCAGCCGGTGCTCCAGATAGTAGCGCAGGGCTTGCTTGAGGGTCAGCACGCGCGGCTCGTTGTTGACCAGAGCCAACAGCGAGATGCTAAACGTCGATTGCAAGGGGGTCAGGCGGAACAGGTCGGCCAGCACGTCTTCGGCATCGACGGTGCGCGTCGTCTCGATGATGATGCGCAAGCCGCGCCGGTCGGACTCGTCGCGCAGGTCGGTGAGACCCTCGAGACGGCCATCGCGGTGCAGGTCGGCGATGCGACCCAGCAGGTTGGTCTTGTTGACCTGATACGGGATCTCGGTGATGATGATGCGCGATTTGTTGCGGCCCATCTGCTCGATGTGGGCGCGGGCGCGCACGACGACCCGGCCGCGGCCGGTGGCATAGGCGGCGGCGATAGCGTCGGTCTCGTCGCCGTCGCCGCGCTGCCGGGCGATGAGGCCGCCGGTCGGGAAGTCCGGCCCCTGCACGAAGCGCATGAGGTCGGCCACGGAGATGTCGTCGAGGCCGGCCCAGTTGTCGAGCATGTAGACCAGCGCGCCGACGATCTCGCCCAGGTTGTGGGGCGGGATGCTCGTCGCCATGCCCACGGCGATGCCCGATGAGCCGTTGACCAGCAGGTTGGGGATGGTGGCCGGCAACACGCTCGGCTCGCGCAGCGAATCATCGAAATTCGGCTCAAAGTCGATGGTGTTCTTGTCGATGTCTTCCAGCAGGTCAAAGCCCATCGACGACATGCGCGCCTCGGTGTAGCGCATGGCTGCCGCGGCGTCGCCGTCAATCGAGCCGAAATTGCCCTGCCCATCGACCAGCATATAGCGCATGGAGAAATCCTGGGCCATGCGCACCATCGCCTCGTAAACCGGCTGGTCGCCATGCGGGTGATACTTGCCCAACACTTCGCCCACGACGCGGGCTGATTTTTTGTAGGAGGTTTCGGGCCGCAGACCCATGTCGTACATGGCGTAGAGGATGCGGCGCTGCACCGGCTTCAACCCGTCGCGGGCATCGGGCAGGGCGCGCGACACGATGACACTCATCGCGTAGCTCAGGTAGCTCTCGCGCATCTCCTGATCGATATTGACCTGTTTGATTAAACCGACTTCCATAAATGGCACAATTCTTCGGCCGAACGGCGGCCGTGGGATTGAATATTTGTTCTAAATCGGCTCAACTATAGGCAATTTGAGGGAAGGTGTCAACGGCAAACAGGGGATTACGCCGCGCGGCATAGCAGTTGATCGGGGTTTCTAACCATTCCGAGAAGGGTCTGCCTACCAGTAATCCGGCTCTTCGATCAGGATGATGCCGTCCTCGATGCGCACCGGATAGGTCGGAATGGGGTCGGCCGCCGGTGGCCGCGTCACCCGACCGGAGCGCACGTCGAATCGGGCGCCGTGGCGGGGGCATTCGATCTGGTGATCGCAAACGTTGCCGTCGGTCAATGGCCCGCCGTCGTGGGTACAGAGATCGGCGATACAGTACAAGTCGCCGTCGATATTGAGCAGGATGACCGACTCTTCCGCCAGATCGAAGTGCAGGCGCGCGCCGGGCGGCAGGTCAGCCACGGCGACAACCGGGATTAATTTACTCATGGGAACGCATCGTGCCGGGATCGGGGATGCCATACGCCCCGGCCTTGAGAACTTTGAGCGCCAGCAACGCGCACTTGACGCGGGCCATGCTGAGCGGAACGCCCACCAGCGCCAGTAGCTCTTCGCTGGTGAAGGCCCTGATCTCGTCGAGCGTCTTGCCCTTGATCTCCTCGGTCAGCAGCGAGGCCGCCGCCTGGCTGATGGCGCAGCCGTCGCCGCTCCAGGCCACCTCGGCCACGCGATTCTGCTCATCGAGGCGGACATCGATGCGAATGACGTCGCCGCACAGCGGATTGTCTTCCTCGTAGGTGAAATTCGGCTGTTCAACCGCCCCATAATTCAAGGGGTGTTCGTACAAGTCGATGATCTGCTCGCGATAGATGCTGGTGTCCATGATGACTCCTCCGGCGTTCTACTCTCAGACGCTCGTTGACGAGCCTACTCAAGTCTAAACACGGAACGAACGCGATGCAAGGCCGTGACCAACTGATCGATCTCGGCCTGCGTGGTATGGACGTAAAAGCTGGCTCGCGCCGAGGCATTGATGCCCAGCTTGTGATGGAGCGGCATGGCGCAGTGATGCCCGGCGCGAATGGCGATGCCGTCCTTGTCCAGTATCTCGGCGATGTCGTGCGGATGAACGCCCTCCAGCGTGAAGGTCGCCAGGCCGCCGCGCTGCCCAGCGCGCGGGCCAAGCATTGTCAGACCGGGTATCTCGCTGAGCGCTTCCAGCGCGTAATCGGCCAGCGCCACCTCGTGGGCATGGATGTCATCCAGCCCCAGCGCCAGCAGATAATCGACGGCCGCGCCCAATCCAATAGCCTCGGCAATGCGCGGCGTGCCGGCCTCGAACTTGAGGGGCAATTCGTTGGGGATAAAGCCGTCGAACGTGACGCGACGGATCATGTCACCGCCGCCCATGAACGGCGGCATGGCTTCCAGCAGGTCACGCTTGCCGTAGAGCACGCCGATGCCGGTCGGGCCGCACATCTTGTGGGACGAGAAGGCCATGAAATCGCAATCGAGGGCCACCACGTCGGCCGCGCGGTGCGGCACGAGTTGCGCGGCATCGACCATCGCCACCGCCCCCACGGCGTGGGCCGCGTCCACCAATGCGCGCACCGGGTTGATCGTCCCCAAGACGTTGGAAGCGGCGGTGAACGAGAACAGCCGTGTACGTTGGGTCAGGAATTCATCCAGCCGCTCCAGGGCCAGCGTGCCATCCTCACGGATAGGCAGATAGCGCACCGTGGCCCCCCTCTCGGCGGCCAGGATTTGCCAGGGGACGATGTTGGCGTGGTGCTCCATCTCGGTCAGCAGGATTTCGTCGCCCGCCCCCACGTTGGTCCGACCCCAGCTATAGGCCACCAGATTGAAGCCCTCGGTGGCGTTGCTGACGAAGATGATCTCTTCCGGCGTGGGCGCGCCGATCAGCCCGGCGACCTTGACCCGCGCCGCCTCATAGGCCGCCGTCGCCAGTTCGCTCAGCCGGTGGATGCCGCGATGCACGTTGGCGTGATAGCCCCGGTAATAGTCGTCCATCGCCCGCAAAACCGGCAGCGGCTTTTGGGATGAGGCGGCGCTGTCCAGGTAGACGAGCGGCACGCCGGGATAGACTTCGGTATTCAGAATCGGGAAATCGGCCCGAACGCGCTCGATGTCGTACATGGTGGTTTTTGTTTCGCTGGTCAGTAGGTCAGCATTCAGTCTGCACTGACTACTGACCTACTGACCTAATAGAAAAGGTCAACTCTTCGTCCGTGACGGGTTCTCAATCGGCACGCCGACGAGATTGCCCCATTCCGTCCAGGAGCCGTCGTAATTGCGGACGTTAGGATAGCCCAAAAGGTAGGTCAGAACAAACCAGGTGTGGGAGCTGCGTTCGCCGATGCGGCAATAGGCGATGACGTTGCGGTCCGGCGAAAGTCCTTTCTCGCCCTCGTAGATGGCGCGCAGGTCATCGGCCGTCTTGAAAGTTCCGTCCTCGGCCACGGCCCGGCTCCAGGGCACGCTGGCCGCGCCCTTGATGTGACCGCCGCGCAACGCCCCTTCTTGCGGCGAACCGGGCATGTGGAGCAGCTCACCGCTGAATTCCTGCGGGCTGCGCACATCGACCAGCGGCTGCCCGGCGTTGACGTGGGCCAGCACTTGATCGCGGAAGGCGCGAATCTTATAGTCGGCGCGGGCGGCGGGCTTGTAGTCGGCCGCCGGATAGGACGGCTTGTCCTTCACCAGTTCGCGCCCCTCGGCGATCCATTTCTGACGGCCGCCGTTCATGATGCGGCAATCCTCGTGGCCGAACAGCTTGAAGACCCAGAAGGCGTAGGTCGCCCACCAGTTGTTCTTGTCGCCGTAGAACACGACAGTCGTGTCATTTCCGATGCCGCTGCGCGACAGCAGGGCGGCGAATTGGTCTTCGTCCAGGTAATCCCGCCGGATCGAATCATTCAGGTCGGCCACCCAGTCGATGTGGACGGCGTTGGGGATGTGGCCGGTGGCATAGAGCAAGACATCCTCGTTCGATTCGACGATTCTGATCTTGTCAGTCCGCTGTAGATTGTCGGCCACCCATTGGGTACTGACCAGTACGTCCGCTTTTGCATATTCATTATCAGCCACGTTGTTTATCTCCTTTTCGAATTGCACAATGTTTTGAACGTTGCAACAGGGAATAACGGCAAACGCCGGCTATCGTCGCGCTCCTATCCGGGACAGGAGCGGGACAATAGCCGGCGGCAAGCAGTAACGAGGGTGAGGGGAAAGTGAACGTCAGCCCACTTTCTCAAGAATTCGGTCGAAGATTCGCGTGCGTACCCCTTCAAACGGAATGCGCTGCATCACCGGGTCAAAGAAACCCTGGATGACCATGCGAATCGCCTCCATCCGCGGGATGCCGCGACTCATCAGGTAGAAGATCTCTTCCTCGTCCAGTTTGCCGACTGTCGAGGCATGGGTACATCGCACGTCATCCGCCTGAATCTCGAGGCCGGGGATGGAATCGGCGCGGGCCGTCTTGTCGAGCATCAGGTTGCGGTTGGCCTGGAAGCCGTCGATGCGCTGCGAATCGGGCAGAGCCTTGATCATCCCCTGCCAGACCGAGCGGGAGTTATCCTTCAGCGCGCCCTTATAGAGCAGGTCGCTCGTTGTGTCGGCCGCGTTGTGGTTCTGCTGCGTGTCCAGATCGACGTGCTGGCGGCCGTTGGTGAAGAAGATGCCCGACATGCGCGCCCAGCCGCCGGGCGCGTCCAGTTCGGCCGTCTGGAACGCTTTCGTCAGGCGCGTGCCCATGACGCTGGTGATCCAGTCCAGCTTGCCGTCGCGGCCGACCCGGCCGCATTCGTGATTGAATTGCCAGACGTTAGAGCCGAAATCCTGCAACGAGGCGTAGTGCAGGCTGGCCCCATCGCCGACGATCAACTCGATCGCCCCGTTATGCAGGGCCTGGCCCTCGCCGCGCGCCGGGGAGGCATACTCATCGATGAAGGTCGCCTCGGAGTTCGTGTCCAGCACAACCAGGGTGTGGGTGAACGTCCGGCCGCTGGTGGCCCACAGGGCGCTGTGCAGCGGCGCGGCGGCGGTCACGTTGCGCGGCACGTAGAGGAACACGCCGCCCCGCCAAAACGCGCCGTGGAGCGCGGCGAACTTACCCTCGTCGATGCGCACGGCCTGGGTCATAAAGTAGCGGCGCACCAGATCGCCATGATCGCGCACGGCGGTGTGCATGTCGCAGAAGATGACCCCCTGCGCCCGCAACTCGTCGCTCAGTTCATAGGTCTTCAGGACGCCGTCGGCTTCCACCAGGACGCCGCCGGCAGCCTCTTCGGTCAACTGCGCCCCCAGATGGGCGGGAATATCCGTCGCGCTGACGCCATTGCCGTTGAGCGACACGCCGAACGAATCCAGCTTGAAGCGCCGGATGTCGGTGCGCCGCCACGCTTCATCCTGGGTAGTGGGAACCGGCAGAGACGCGTAGATTTCCCAGGCGCGCAAGCGCAGGGCCAGCATCCACTCCGGTTCGGCAAGCGACGCCGACAACTTCAGGACGGCATCGCGGCTAAAGGGCAACAACTCAGCCAATGCTACCCTCCATTTGCAGTTGAATCAGGCGATTCATTTCGATGGCGTACTCCATCGGCAATTCCTTGACCAGCGGCTCGATGAAGCCGTTGACGATCATGGCGTTGGCCTCGTCCTCAGCAATGCCGCGGCTCATCAGGTAGAAGACCTGCTCCTCGCCGACCTTGCTGACCGATGCCTCGTGGCCGATGGTCACGTCTTGCTCGTTGATCTCGATGTAGGGATAGGTATCCGACCGGCTGTTCTCGTCCAGCAGCAGGGCATCGCAGACGACATTGGACTTGCAGTCGAACGCGCCCTCGGCCACCTTGAGCAGGCCACGATAGGAAGCACGGCCGCCCCCCTTGCTGATCGATTTGGAGATGATCCGGCTGCTGGTGCGGGGCGCCATGTGGACGACCTTCCCGCCCGCGTCCTGGTGCTGGCCCTTGCCGGCAAAGGCGATGGACAGGATTTCGCCGTGCGCGCCCTCGCCCATCAGATAGACGGCCGGGTATTTCATCGTCACCTTGGAGCCAAGATTGCCGTCAACCCACTCCATTGTGGCGTTTTCGTAGGCCATCGCCCGCTTGGTGACCAGATTGTAGACGTTGTTCGACCAGTTCTGGATGGTCGTATAGCGGCAACGGCCGCCCTTCTTGACGATGATCTCGACCACGGCCGAGTGCAACGAGTCGGACGAATAGACCGGCGCGGTGCAGCCCTCGACGTAATGGACGTAAGCCCCCTCATCGACGATGATCAGCGTGCGCTCGAATTGGCCCACGTTCTTGGCGTTGATGCGGAAATAGGCTTGCAGCGGCATCTCGATGTGGACGCCCGGCGGCACGTAGATGAAGCTGCCGCCCGACCAGACGGCCGTGTTCAGCGCCGCGAATTTGTTATCGTTGGGCGGGATGATCGTGCCGAAATACTCTTTTACGAGGTCGGGGTATTGGGCCAGGCCATCGTCCATGCCCAGGAAGATGACGCCCTTCGCCTCCAGCTCTTTCTTGATGCTGTGGTAGACCACCTCGGATTCGTATTGCGCGGCCACGCCCGACAGGAACTTCTGCTCCGCTTCGGGAATGCCCAGCTTGTTGAACGTGTCCTTAATGTAGCCGGGCACGTCCTCCCACGAATCTTCCTGCTGGGCCGAGGGCTTGATGTAGTAGAAAATGTTGGCGAAATCAATGCCGGACAGATCAGCCCCCCAGTCCGGCATGGGCCGATCCAGGAAGTTGCGGTAGGCCTGAAGACGTATGTTCAGCATCCATTCCGGTTCGCCCTTCATGGCCGAAATGGAACGGACGACTTTCTCATCCAGTCCGCGCTCGGCCTTAAAGACGTAATCCTCGACATCGGCAAAGCCATACTTGGTGGCGTAATCATCATTGACGCCGGCCAGCATTTCGTTTTCGGTTACGTCGCGTTCCAGGAGTTGTTCAGTCATCTATGCCACCTCCGCTGTGCCATACTTCTCGCGCAGCCAGTCGTAGCCGTTCTCTTCCAGATGCAGGGCCAGCTCAGAGCCGCCGCTCTCGACGATGCGGCCGTCGAGCATGATGTGGACGTGATCGGGCTGGATGTGGTTGAGGATGCGCTGGTAGTGGGTGATGACCAGCACGCCCATCTGATTCAAGTCGTGCAACCGGCCCGCCCCTTCGGCCACGATGCGCAGGGCGTCGATGTCGAGGCCGGAGTCGGTCTCATCCATGATGGCGATCTTCGGCTCCAGCATCGCCATCTGCAAGATCTCGGCCCGCTTCTTCTCGCCGCCGGAGAAGCCTTCGTTCAGATAGCGGCCGGCGAATTTCTGGTCGATGCCCAGGATGTCCATCTTGTCGCGCAGCAGGCGGCGAAATTCGGGGATGGGCATGCCTTTGTCGTCGGGGTTGAGGGCCTTGCGGCGGGAGTTGATGGCCTGGCGCAAGAACTTGGCGACCGTCACGCCGGGCACGGCCACCGGATATTGGAAGGCCAGAAACAGGCCCTCGCGCGAACGCTCGTCGGCTTCCATCTCCAGCAGATCCTTGCCGTCAAAGGTGACCTGCCCTGCCGAAGGCTCGTAGGCTGGATGGCCGGCCAGGGTGTAGGCCAATGTACTCTTGCCCGAGCCGTTCGGCCCCATTAGGGCGTGAATCTCACCCTGTTTCACCAACAGGTTGATGCCTTTTAAGATGCGGTTTTCTCCAATATTGACGTGGAGATTATTGATTTCCAACGCAACAGTCATCGTACAGTGAGCTCCTCAAAGCGATTGCGGGGAGTGATTCAGATGGCTTGCCCGCAAATTGGTTTTGTTATAGGCGGCCTGCTAGGGACAGGCAGTCAAAATTATAGCATAGCGTTATTAGAGCGTCAATATTTATCATAATGATGATAAAAATACCATAAATTGACATCATTGATAGGAATTGCTATAATGCCACGGGGAATGATTTTAAGTGTGGGTATAATGTCCAGTAAACTTATTATCCCGGTCGGGTAAGGGTTCAATCTCTTACCCAACCAAAGCGACCAGTTCCCTATAACAAGCCCGGACGATTATCCCACCAACAATGATGCGTATGCAAGCGGACGAATATAGCCGGCCCAACCACAAGAAACGGACGACGCGCGATATCATCCTTCATACGATCAAGTCGTCGCCGCAATCGACGGTCGAGGAGTTGGCCGGAGCGGCCGATATCTCCCCCGTCACCGTTCGCCATCATCTAAACGCGCTCCAGGCCGAAGGGACGATTGAATCGGCCACGATTCGCCGCAAGGTCGGCCGCCCCTACTACGTCTACTCCCTGAGCGAGCGCGGCCAGGAACTGTTTCCCAAGCGCTACGTCCGCCTGACCAGCCGCTTGCTGGATGAGATGAAAGATCGTCTCCCGGAGAAGCTGTTGGCCGAAATCTTCGAAGGGGTTGTGGATACCGTCCTGCGGGAACATCGCGGCGAATTTGAGCATCTGGCGCTGGAGCAACGGCTGGACTATCTGGTGAAGCTGCTGTCCGAGGAAGGCTTCCTCTCGACGTGGGAGCGGACACCGGATGGCTATCGGCTGGTGGAGTATAGCTGCCCTTACCTGTCAATCGGCAGCACCCACGCCGAGGTATGCAATTTCGACCGGCAATTGATGAGTGGCGTGCTGCAATTGCGCGTCCACCAGGAAAGCTGCATGCTCCACGGGGCCAGTTGCTGCCAGTTTACCATCGACACCGGCGGGCAACCGGCCACTGTCATCAAAACTGTCAAAGAAATGAACTAACGTTTAGCGAGGCAAGAATGATCGCCAGTAAAGAAGAACAACTGATGGAGTCTCTCCGCTCCGTAATCGACCCGGAGATCGGCTTGAACATCGTGGAGTTGGGGTTGGTGCGGGCCGTGGAAGCCGACCCGGACACGGACAAAATGAAAATCACCATGATCCTGACCACGCCGTTTTGCCCCTATGGGCCGCAACTGATCGAGCAGGTACGTATGGTGGGCAATCAAGTCATACCCGGCGGCGTCCTGGTCGAGATCGGCATGGAGCTGTGGGATCCGTCGATGATGGAAGAAGGGGCCGGCGGCGATTGGGGGCTGTTTTAGCCCGCGACCACGTACGACATGCAACGGTTCAAAAAGCCATCCATCGCGGGATGGCTTTTTTGTTGCCGGCCGCCCGTGGGTTTACGGCCATGGCGGCAGTATAATCAACGCCATGTCGGCTCGTCCCGCCCCCATCTTCATCGCTTGTCTGGCCGCCGGCGCGGCGCTATTCCTGCTGTTGCGCCTCATGGTGGTGGCAACGGCCCAACCGGAAAGTTACCCGCCGGACGCGCCGAGCGCCACGTCTCCGGGCGATTCTGCCGCGGGTATGGTGGACGTCATCATCCGGATGGAGCAGGCGGCCGATCTGTCGGCTTCGGCCAGGATTGGCAACAGTGTGGAACGTCGGGGGGCCATCATCGACCAACTGAAGAGCGTGGCCGCGGCATCGCAAGCGCCCCTATTGGCCGAGCTGACCACCTTCGCCAGGGCCGGCCGGGTACAGAATGTTCGCTCCTTTTGGATCATCAATGCCATAGCCGCCACGGTGACCCCGGAACTGGCCGGCGAGCTGACCGCCCGGCCCGGCGTCGCCAACGTCGCCCTCGACCAGCAGCACGAGGCGTTCGGTGAGCCGGCCGTCGCCATGACAGACTCCGGCGGCGCGCCTGACTTTCGCTTCGCCGGGTTGGCCGACGCGCCGACGGCCGAGGCGGGCGAGGCGGCTAATTGGTCTATCGACGCCATGCGCGCCCCGGCCGTCTGGAACCTGTTGGGCAACGACGGCGCGGGCGTCACCGTCGCCATCGTCGATACCGGCGTCGATTGGCAGCATCCCGCGCTGCGCCAGAACTACCGCGGCGGCCGGGGCGAGACGGCCGTCCACCACGGTAACTGGTACAACACTGTGCAGCCGACACAAACCGTTCCCGTCGATTTCCACGGCCACGGCACCCACGTCGCCGGCACGGCCGTCGGCCATAAGGGTATCGGCGTCGCCCCCGGAGCCAATTGGATCGCCGTCGCCATCGCCGACGAGCATGGCATCATCCGGGACAGCAATATTCATGCCGCCTTCGAGTGGCTGCTGGCCCCCGGCGGCGATCCGGCGCTGGCCCCCGACGTGGTGAATAATTCGTGGGGATCGTCCGGCGCGCACGCCGCCTTCCTGGATGATGTGCGTGTGCTGGATGCGGCCGGGATCGTGGCCGTCTTTGCCGCGGGCAACAGTGGGCCGGGTGATGGCTCGATCAACGCCCCCGCCAGCTATCCCGGCGCGATCAGCGTGGCCGCCACCGACGCGACGGGGGCCGTCACCTGGTTTTCGTCCCACGGCCCGTCCCCCCTGACCGCCGAGCCGAAGCCGCTGCTCAGCGCGCCGGGGGCGCAAATCCTGTCGTCCTATCCCAATGAACGCTACGCCCTGATGAACGGCACGTCAATGGCGACCCCCCACGTGACCGGCGCGGTGGCCCTCATGTTGTCGGCCGAACCGCGTCTTTCGCCGGGCGACGTGAAGAGCAGGCTGGCCGCCGCCGCCGGCAACCCTGTCCACGACCCGGCGCGCGGTTGGGGGCAATTGGATGCCTATGCCGCCGTCGCTCCGCTGGCCGCCGCCGGCACATTGGCCGGGCGAATCTCCGATCCCACCGGCGCGCCGGTCGCGGCCACCATCACCGTCACCACGCCGGCCGGTCGCGCGGTGACGCTTGTCACGGACCCCCAGGGGCGCTACGAGGTGAAGGCCCTACCCGGTCGCTATGATTTGCAAGCCGCCGCCTATGCCTACTCGCCCGGCGTCGTGCGGAAAGTAGAGGTCATTCCCGGCCACGTGGTCGTGAACGACGTTGAACTTGAGTTCTTGCCGGCCGGCAATCTCTCGCTCCAGCTCAGCCACGCCGGGAGCGGGGAACAGCTACAGGGCGCGTTGCGGATTACCACGGCCGACGGCCGGCCTGTCCCGGAGCCGGCGCGACAACCGGATGGCCGTTATGCGATGAGCCTACCCACCGGGCAGTACCAGGTCACGGCCCGAGTGCCCGGCTTCCGCCTGGGGACAGTCGGCGTGACGATCGCCGCCGATCAAACTCACGCGGTCGATGTGGCGCTGACACCGGGGCCGCGTTTGCTGCTGATCGATTCCGGCCCGTGGCAATATCGTTCGCAAGCCGCCTACTACGATCAGGCCCTGGAAGACAACAACTATTTCGCCGACCGCTGGTCGATCACCAACCCCTACGCCCCATTGCCCACCGTGCAACAGTTGGCGGCTTATGATGTCATCCTGTGGTCGGCTCCCAACGACTCGCCCGGCTATCTGGGCGCCAATGGCGTGATCAGCGACTATCTGGGGCTGGGTGGGCGGCTGCTCATTGCCGGGCAGAACGTCGCCAATTACGACGGCGTCAACGGCTCGATGGCTCTCTGGTGGTCGCGCCATCTGAAAGCCAAATGGCTGGCCGATTCATCGCCGGCTGATCCGCTGCATGGCGCGCCGGACACCCCTTTTGCCGCGCATCAATTGACCCTGAACGGGGCCGACAGCGCCGGCAACCAGACCGCCCCCGACCGCGTGGCCCCACGGGATGGCTCGCTGACCCAGCCGGTCTTGCTCTACCCCGACGGCACGGCCGCCGCCCTGCTGTCGCGGCGTTGCGAGCCGTTCCGGCTGCTCTATTTCGGCTTTAGCCTGGAGGGCGTCTCCGGCCGCGCCGCCCGCGCCGCGCTCATGCAAACCACTCTCGACGTCCTGCTCGGCCCGGATGATCCCCTGGCGGCCATCTGGCAGCCGGCCGAGGTGACGGATTTCGCGCTGGGCGGCGACCAACACGCCTATACCGCCACATTGCGCAATCTCAACCCCGTGCTGACCCAAACGTTCGCCATTGAGGCCGGTGGCGGGTGGTGGCCGCGGGCCGTCCTGACGCCCACGCTGACTATCCCGCCCTGTGGCGCAGCCGATACCGTCGTCACCGTTGACGTGCCCGCCGGACAGCCGCCGGATAGCCACCACGAGGTGGCCCTGACGGCGCGCGGGCCGAATGCTGTTGATTCCCCCACCCCGATCGCTCTGTCGATTAACCACAAGACCCCCGGCTACGTGCTGATCGTTGACGATGATCGCTTCATCCACACCGAAAGCGTGTATAAGCAAGCGCTCGATGAGTTGGGAATGGCGTATGACGTCTGGGAAACCGGCTGGCCGTTTGATTTACGCGGCAGTCCATCGTTCGCCTTCTTGCGCGAATACGAATTGGTGATCTGGTTCACCGGCTACGACTGGTTCCAGGCGCTGACGCATCAGGAAACCGCGGCGATCACCGACTATCTGGAACACGGCGGCCGGCTGTTCCTCAGCAGCCAGGATTTTCTCTTTCGCCACCACGATTCCGCGCTGGCCCGTGACTATCTGGGTGTAGTCTCTTATCAGGAATCCATCACGCCGACGGTGGCATTCTTCGACGAGCGCTTGGGCGCTCCCCCCCAACTAAGCAGCAGCCAACCGCTGACGTATGGGGCGTATCAGAACTATAGCGACGGACTGGCCCCGTCGGCAAACGCCCGGCCGTTCCTGTGGCACAATCAAGGCGCGGTCGCCGCCACCGCCGCCGGCGGAACGGCGGCCAACGGCCGGCCGTGGCGCGCAGTCTTTTGGGCCTTGCCGTTCGAGACGCTACCAGCCGGGCAGCAGACCGCGGCGATGGAAGCGGTCCTCGGCTACCTGAGTGACCTCGGCAATAGCACTTTCACCGTTGACCGGCGCAGCGGCCCGGTGTCGGAGTCGCGCGTCTATTCGCTCGTTGTGGCCAATGAGGCTGACGTTGCGCGGCGGGTCTGGGTCACCAACACGCTGCCGATCTCGCTGAGTTTCCGCGGCAGCGCCGGCGATTGGACGTATGATCGCGCCAAACGTCAGCTAACCTGGTCGGGGGTCATGGCCGCTGGTGAAGAGCGTTCGCTCACCTACACCGCCGCCGCAGCGCCCACCAACGACCAGGCCCACCGCATTGACAATAGCGTCACCATCGGTTACGCCCCCCTGTCGGCGGCCGAGTCGACCGCCCCATTCAACCACCTAAGCCTCACCAAAACAGCCACAACCTGGATCGACGCGCCCGATCTCACGACTTCCTCGCTGTCGGCCGCCGCGTCGGGCTACATCGCCATTTCGCCCAAGGGGGAGCCGTTCGCCGCCCAACTAATCACTTACACGATGGTATTGAGAAATAGCGCCGCCACCCCGACGCGGCCCATGACCGCCACGCTCACCATGCCCCAATCGTTGGGGGCCATCGAAGAGTCGGTAGCCGCGTCGCAGGGTGAATTTCGGTTGGAAGCCTGGCGGGCTATCTGGCGAGGCACACTGTTGCCGGGCGAGACCATGACCGCCTCAGTGACGCTGACCCGCACGGCCGAGATCAACGGTCTCTATCCGGCCGTGGCCTATCTCGATGACGGCACGACCACCACCACCTTGCACCCGGTCTTCTTCGACCCCCTCGCCCACCGTACTTATTTGCCGGTCGCGGCCGGCTGGCCTTAATCCGGGTCTGGTTCCGTCGTCGCCACGTCTACCGGGCGGGCGTTGGTCAGTTTGATGAGTTCCCGTGTTACTACGCGAAGTTGCAGGCCGCGCTTACCGGCGCTAACACAGATGACGGGCAGCGCCTCAGCCGCGCGATGGATGTAAACGGCAAACGGCTTATTGAGCAGCGCCACGGCCGAAATGCCCCCCACCTGCAAGCCGGTCAATTGCTCGGCCTCGCGCTGCGTCGCCATCTTGAGCTTCTTCGCGCCGACGGCTGCCGCCAGCTTCTTCAGGTCCAGGTGGGCATCGGCCGGGATCATCACCAGCAGCGGCTTCTTGCTGCCCTCGGGTGGCATGACGACCAGGGTCTTGTAGACCTCGCCCGGCGACAGGCCCAACGACCGGGCGATCTCCTCGGCATCGCGCATTTCATCGGAATAGGCCAAGACGTCATAGCCGATCCGTTTGCCCTCGAGGGCGCGCATGGCCTGGGTCTTTTCGGTCATCGCTTACTCCTGCGGCGCGAAACCGAGAGAAACCAATGCGTCGCGGATAGGTTGGTCGTTAGCCATGACAAACGCCCCGGTCAGCCAGCGCCCATCGGCCCCCAGAAAGACGTAGCGGTTGCCGGCATGGCGGCCCTCAATCGGGATGAGCAGTTGATTGACGTTGCTCATGCGCACGATGGAGTTGAAGCGGATATCGTTTGGGTAATAGATTTCCATGACCAGCGACGATTCGTTGTAATCCTGCAAGGTCTCATCGGATAGCCCGATTGGGATGAGATCGAGGTTGGAGAAATCGGCAAAAGCCAGATCCAGCGCGGCGGCCAGTTCGGCGAAGCCATCATCGCCCGGCCGGAATTCCGTGGTCTGGCCGTTATCGCGGATGATGATACGCGCCGGTTCGTAATCGGGCTGAATGGGCAGAATCCACAGCCAGTTGCCGGTGTTCAGCGCGCCGACCAGATAGACGATCAGCAGGATCGCGCCCAGGAACATCAATAGGGGTTGAAGGATGCTACTGCCCTGTTTGTTATCATTCATAATCTATCGTCGCCTTCCTACAGCTTTCCCGCGGACCGGCCGGTTCTGTTTGGCGTTCGTGCCCGATACTCCTAAAATTGACGATCTAAATACCGGAGCCGCTCAATTATAGCGATGACCCGCAGGAGTGATGATGCTAGTTTCAACCCCGGACTGGGTTAAAGATGCCGTATTCTATCAGATTTTTCCCGATCGCTTCGCTCGCGACGACCAGGACGACAGCGCGGGGGCGGCCGGGGCGGGCGTGGTCTTCCAGCAATGGGGCAGCGAGCCGACGACCTATGGCTTTCAGGGTGGCAACCTGGCCGGAGTTGAGCGCCGGTTGGATTATCTGGTCGATCTAGGCATTAACGCCATCTATTTCAATCCCATATTTTCCTCGGCCGCCAACCACCGTTATATCGCCCACGACTTTTTTCAGGTCGATCCGTTATTGGGCGGCAATGCCGGATTCGACCGCTTCCTGGCCGCCGCGCATCGCCGGGGCATCCGCGTCGTGCTCGACGGCGTGTTTAACCATTGCAGCCGGGGGTTGTTCCAGTTCCATCATTTGCTGGAGACCGGAGCCGAATCCCCTTTTGCGGAGTGGTTTCACGTCCACGAGTGGCCGGTGAACGCCTACGTGCCCGGCCAGGCGCCCAACTATAGCGCCTGGTGGGGCATCCCGTCGCTGCCCAAATTCAATACCGACAATCCGGCGGTGCGGGAATACCTGTGGAGCGTGGGGACGTATTGGCTGGAGCGCGGGATAGACGGCTGGCGGCTCGACGTGCCGGACGAGATCGATGACGATGCCTTCTGGCAGGAGTTCCGGCGGCGTTGCAAGGCCGTCAATCCCGACGCCTACATCGTCGGCGAGCTATGGAAACCGGCGCAACGCTGGCTGAAAGGGGACCAATTCGACGCCCAGATGAATTACATGTTCACCCGCGCCATCTTCGGCTACTTGATCGGCCGCCGTCTCGACCAGACGCAGACGATCACGATGGGCTACGGCCGCGTCCAGATGCTCAACGGCCAGGGCTTCGCGCGCGAACTCAACCGTATCTTCAACGAGATGTACCACCCGGAGATCGTGCTGGCCCAATTGAACATGCTCGGCAGCCACGATACGCCCCGGTTTATGACCCTGGCCAAGGAGGATCTCGTCACCGCCAAACTAGCCTTTCTAACCCAGATGACCGTACCGGGCGCGCCCAACATCTACTATGGCGACGAGATCGGCATGACCGGCCGCACCGATCCCCATTGCCGCCGCGCCTTTCCCTGGCACGCGCCTGACGCCTGGCAGACGGGGCTGCGCGAGGAAGTCCAGCGTCTCATCGCCCTGCGCCATCGCTCGGCCGCCTTGCGTCGCGGCGCGTTCAAAATTCTCCTGGCCGATCGCACAACCTGTGTCTACGAACGACATCTGGGTGAAGAACGGGTCGTGGTGGCCCTCAATCCGTCGCGCCAACCGACAACGTTCGTCCTCAGCGGCGCGGGGGCCGGGCCGCTGGCCGAAGAATCGGTCGGCGCGGCGCTGGGCGAAACCATCGCCGACGGCCAGACGGTGACGATGCCGCCGCGCAGCGGGCGCGTGTGGGCCAGCCTTGCCGATTGATCAATTCTGATGCGATTCCTATGTGGTCGGGTAGATCCACAGGTTATAATGATTGCAGTCTGTCGTTAGCACTTCCAAGTTGGGCCAATGAGAACTGAACTGATCGTCGGCGATTCCGCTTTTACCACCCTATCGGCCGAATGGGACGCATTGGCGACCCGCGGCATGACCGATACCCCATTCCAGACGTTGGCCTATCAGCGCGCCTGGTGGAACCACGTGCGGCCGCCGGACGCGACCCTCCTGACGGCCGTAACCCGCGACGATGATGGCCAACTCGCCGGCATCGGTTGCTTCTTTCTGGTGGGCGACACGCTCCATTTCAACGGCTGTGTCGAAGAGACCGACTATTTGGACCTGATCGCCTCCGCCGAACAGGCCGAAGCGGTTTGGCAGGCTACGCTGGCGTGTCTGACAGCGGCCGATGCGCCGCCCTGGCGATGTCTCGACCTTTGTAACGTGCCCGCCGTCTCGCCCACCCGTACCATCCTCCCCGCTCTGGCCCAGGAACCCCATTACAAATTTAGCGAATCCATCATCGAAGTCTGTCCCGTCATCCCCCTGCCGGCGACCTTCGATGCTTACCTGGAGACGCTGGATAGCAAGCAACGGCGCGAGTTGAGCCGCAAGTTGCGCCGCGCCGAAGGGGCCGAGGTCGTGACGACCACCATTGACGGGACGACCGACATCGACCGCGAAGTCGATAGCTTCCTCGATCTGTTGCAGAGAAGCACCTTTGAGAAGCGCGACTGGCTGAACGAAGGCCGGCGCGCGCTCTTCCACGAGGTGGCCCGCGCCGCGCAGGCCGCGGGGACGCTGCAACTGATGTTCACGGCGGTCGAGGATCGCCGCGCCGCCACCTTGTTCAATTTCGATTACAAAGACCGCATCTGGGTCTACAACTCCGGCCTCGATCCCAACGCCTTTGCCGCGCTCAGTCCCGGTCAGGTGCTGACGGCGGCGGCCGTCGAACGCGCCATTCAACTTGGCCGGCACGAATTCGATTTCCTGCGCGGCAGCGAAGAGTATAAATACCGCTTTGGCGCGCAGGATACCCAAATTTTTCGGTTACACATCGAGCGAAGTGGCCTATGATGAATTCCGGTAACTTGCGCGTGGCGATGCTGAGCGTCCATACCTGCCCCCTGGCGATGCTGGGCGGCAAGAAGACGGGCGGGATGAACGTCTACGTGCGCGATCTGAGCCGCGCCTTGGGGCTTATGGGGATCGACGTGGACGTGTTCACGCGCTCGCAGGATGATTGCGTGCCGATGGTCAACCACGACCTGGGCGAGCGCGCCCGCGTCATCCACGTCCCCGCTGGGCCGCAGGCGCCTATCCCCGTGGCCGACGTGGGCCACTACCTGGACGAATTCGCCGCCGGCGTGGCCGCCTTCGCCGCGGCCGAGGGCCTGCATTACGACGTTATCCATAGCCATTACTGGCTCTCCGGGGTGGTAGCCGAAAAGCTGGAAGCCTATTGGGGCGAAACGCCCATCGTCCACATGTTCCACACGTTGGGGCACATGAAGAATCGCATCGCCACCGAACCGGGCGAGCGCGCCCCACAAGAGAGGCTGGACGGCGAAAGCCACGTGATGACCGTGGCTGACCGCCTCATCGCCGCCACACCGGCCGAACTGGCTCAACTGAACTGGCTCTATGGCGCGCCGATGGATAAGGTCATCGTCATCCCGCCCGGCGTTGACCTGCAGCGCTTCCAGCCCATCCCCAGCACCGAAGCCAAGAACCGGGTCGGCATTCCTTGCGGCGACAAGAATATCATGTTCGCCGGGCGCATCGAACCGTTGAAGGGCATTGATACGCTCATCCAGGCGATGGCCCTCATCCGGCAGCGCTACCCCGACGTCATGGAGAACACCTGCGTGGCGATTATCGGCGGCGACCCGTGGGCCGATAACCCCGACGCGGAGATGGCCCGCCTTCAAGCCTTGCGCGAGGAACTGGGCATCAATGATCTCGTCCTGTTCCTGGGCGCCAAGGATCAGGACGTGTTGCCCAACTACTACGCCGCGGCCGAGATGGTCGTCATGCCTTCCCATTACGAGAGCTTCGGCATGGTAGCCCTGGAGGCGATGGCGATGGGCCGGCCGGTGATCGCCTCCGAGGTCGGGGGGCTGGCCTATCTGGTGCAGGATGGCGTCAACGGCTACCACGTCCCCACTCGCGACCCGGAAGCGCTGGCCGAGCGCATCTATGAGCTGTTGACCAACGTCGATTGCCGCGAGGCGATGGGTATCGCTGCCCGACAATACGCCGAGCGCTTCGATTGGGCCATTATCGCCGGACGGATTTTGGCCGTCTATAACCGTTTACTCGATCCGCTGACCCGCGACCACTCTCCCGCCTTGCTCGATACCCAATTCACTATTTAGCCGCCGGCTTCGTTTGTGATTTATTTCACAAATCAGGATGTTTGTCATGCCTATTCCATGACAAGTATCACTATGCCAATCGCTTCCGTGGCGCTATCGTCATAGCATAAGGAGGTGGCGTATATGGGGCTCTATACGGCACTATTCGTTGGTATGATTGTTGGCGCGGTTTTGGCCGTCCGTTCACGGCCACTGGCCGCTGCATTATGGCTGGCGGCCCTCAGCGGACTGACGGCCATTCTCCTCTATCTCTTCGGCGCGCCCGAACTGGCGGTCATCGAATTAAGCGTCGGCGCAGGACTGATCACCGTCCTGCTGGCCTTCGCCATCAGCATGGCCGAGGATGAGACCATGCCGGTTTCACTTGTGCCGCGGCCGTTCGCCTGGCTTTTGGTGCTGGTCGCCGCCGGCTTGCTCGGTTGGCTGGTGTTGCCGCAACTGCCGGGGATCAGCGCCGTCGTGGCCGCCGAAGCGCCGTTCTTCGTCCAGGTCTGGGAAAACCGCCTGCTGGACCTCATCGTCCAAATCGCCGTCGTCATCTCCGGCGTCATGGGTGTGCTGAGCCTGCTGGGTGAGACACGCCAGCCCAAACCGGCAACGGAGGCGTCGCGATGACCCTGTTACAACTTTCCTTTCTCGGCATCATCCTGTTGTTGGCGATTGGCCTGTACGCGCTGCTCGTCAGCCGCCACCTCATCAAAGTGATTATCGCCCTGCAAATCATGGTCAAAGCGGCCATCCTGGCCCTGGTCGTGGCCGGGGAGGCCGTGGGGCGCATCCATCTGGCGCAGAGCATCGCCATGACGGTCATCGTTGTCGATACCATCGCCGCGGTGCTGGCCTTGGCCCTCGTCGTCCAGATCAAGCGGCGCACGGGTAGTCTGGACACGGCCGAACTGGCGACGCTACGCCACTAGTTTCGGATTAAGAATCTTTAGCTACGGATTATACGGAAGGGCACGGATAGACACGGATAAGATATTGGTCATCCGCGTGAATCTGCAAAGTCTCCGTGGACGACACGTTTTTTACCGGTTGACTTTCCAATCGAACGACAGGAAGCGTTATGGCATCCTCGCTTATCCTCATCGCGATTGGCGCGCCGTGGGTCGGCGCGCTCCTGGTCTGGCTAATCGGCGACCGGCACGAACGCCGGCAACACGCTCTGGCGGCCGTGGCCTCGGTCGTCGCCGCCGTGGCGGCGCTCTTGCTGCTGCGCCCCGCCGCGTGGGGCATCACCGGCCAGGCGGCCGTCCGCCTGCCGTTCGGCCCGTTCGTCGGCGATCTGACCTTCGTGGCCGATGGCCTGGGCGTCTATCTGGCGGTCATCGCCACCGTGGTCGGCAGCCTGACGGTCATCTTTTCGGCCGGTTATATGGACGGGGCGGCCCAGTTGGGCCGCTATTATGCGCTGGTGCTCATCTTCATCGGCGCGATGTGCGGCCTTGTCCTCAGCGGTAATCTGCTGTTTCTCTTCCTCTTCTGGGAAGTGACGGCCTTCTGCTCCTACGCCCTCATCGCCTTTCACAATGATGACCCCAAGGCGGTGGCCGCCGGCATCAAAGCGTTGATCATCACCCAACTCGGCGGGGCGGGGCTGCTGATCGGTATCGTGCTGGCCGCGGCCTATCTACCCGATCTCCAGGTGAGCACGCTGTTGGCCGCGGCCGGGGAGTTGCCGCCCGGCATCCTGGCGGTGGTCGCCTTTGGCTTTCTGCTGGCCGCGGCGGCCAAATCGGCCCAGGTCCCGCTGCACATCTGGCTGCCGGACGCGATGGAAGCGCCGACGCCGGTCAGCGCCCTCATCCACGCGGCGACGATGGTCAACGCCGGCGTCTATCTGCTGGCCCGCTTCTATCCGGCCTTTGCCGGTGTGCCCGGCTGGGCGACGACGGTCATCGTCATCGGGACAACCTCGGCCTTGTTAGCGGCCCTGCTGGCGACGACCAGCAACGACCTCAAGCGCGTCCTGGCCTATTCGACCGTCAGCCAGTTGGGCTACATGGTCGCCGGTGTCGGCATGGGCGCGCTGTTCGAGAGCCAGTTCTACCTGTTCAGCCATGCCCTCTTCAAGGCGCTGCTGTTCCTGGGCGCGGGGGCCATCATCCACCACCTGGGCACGCGCGACATGCGCCGGATGGGCGGCCTGTGGCGACAGATGCCCCAGATCGCCCTGCCGTTCCTCATCGGCGCGGCGGCGCTGGTGGGGCTGCCGTTTTTTAACGGCTTCTGGAGCAAGGAGCTTTTGCTGGAAACCGCTATGGAAGGCTACCCGCTGAGCGTCTACCCGCTGCTGGTCGTCGGCGCGGGCATCACGGCCTATTACGCGGCGCGCCTGTGCCGGATGGTCTTCTTCGCCCCGGCGGCCGATGGGCTGGCCCCACATCACTCGCCCCTCTCGCGCTGGATGAGCGGGCCGGTGATCCTGCTGGCCGTCTTCGTCACGGTTTCCTGGTTGGCGGCCGAGCCGTTCGCCGTGCTGCTGCAAGAGACATTGCCGTTCCACATCGCTTTCCTCCTCCCGGAACGGGCCATCGACAGCATCATCTCGACCCATACTGCGCTGGCGACATCGACCTTGATCACTCTCGGCGTCACCATCGCCGGGCTACTTCTCGGCTGGCGGCGTTCCGGCGCGCCCGATGCGCCCACGCCCGCCGCCTTCGGCCGTGTCGAATCGCTATTCAACCAATCGGCGGCCACCATCGCCGGGGTCACGCGCGGCTCGGCCGGTTTGCTGCAAAAGACCCAGACCGGCCAATTGAACTGGAACGTGGCCGGAATTATCCTGGGCGCCATCGCCCTACTGTTATTGCTCATCTTGCAAGGGGTTTAAGCACATGACCTTGCCGCCGTTCGTCTGGCTTATTCTGTGGCTGGGGTTGTCCGCGCCGTTCGTCTACGTTATCGGCCGCATCGACGTGCTGACCGGCGGCCGGCGCCAGTTGGCCCGTTGGCTGAGCCTGTTGTGCATCGCCGTGGGCTGGGTGGCCTTTGGGCGCGCGCTGTCCGCCTTCTACAGCGTAGAAACGGTCGATCTCATCGCCACAAAAACGTGGACATTGGGCGCGGTGACGATGCGCTTCGACGGGCTGAGCCTGTTGCTGGCCGCGCTGGTGATGACCATGATGACCGCCATCTTGCTCTACGCCGGGCCTTACATCGGCCGCGGCGACGGCGCGGAGAAGCATTACGCGCTGTTACTCCTGCTGACCGGGGTGATCATCGGCCTGGGCAGCGCCGGCGACCTGTTCAACCTGTGGCTGTGGTTCGAGGCGATGGCGATCACCTCCTACCCGCTGGTCGCCTTCTATACCCAAGACCGCACATCGCTGGAGGCGGGTTTCAAATATCTGGTGCAAAGCTCGGTCGGGTCGGTGTTCATCCTCTTCGCGATCGCCCTGGTATTGCTGTCCACCGGCACACTCGACGTGCTGGAAGTGCGCGCGGCGCTGGAGCCGGCGTCGTCCGGCGTGGCCCTGTGGCTGACAGCCGGCGTCCTGTTCGTCATCGGCTTCGGGGTCAAGATCGCCCTCGTCCCGCTCCATACCTGGCTGCCCGACGCCCACGCCCAGGCCCCCAGCGGCATCAGTGCCATCCTGTCGGCGGTGGTCATCGAGGCCGGGCTGATCGCTCTGTTGCGCTCGCTGTCGGCGCTGGCCGGCGCGGCTGTCACCTGGGGCGGCCTGCTGATCGCCTTTGGCCTGTTCAACATGCTCCTGGGCAATCTGATGGCCCTGCGGCAACAGCAGGTGAAACGACTGCTGGCCTTCTCCAGCATCGCCCACGTCGGCTACATGATCCTCGGCCTGGGCATCGCCCTCTACGTGGGCACGGAGCCGGGGGCACAGGCGGGCTTTTTCCATCTGCTCAGCCACGGGCTGATGAAGGGTCTGGCCTTTCTGGCCGTCGGCGCGCTGCTGTTTGGCCTGCAACACCAGATGGGCGCGGCCGGGGAGCATTCCCATCGCGCCCTGGTCATCGACGATCTGTCCGGGGCGGCCCGCCGCTATCCGCTGATCGCCCTGACCCTCAGCCTGGCGCTCATGGGGCTGGCCGGCTTGCCGCCGCTGGTGGGCTTCATGTCGAAATGGCAAATCTTTATCGCCGGGGCGCAAACCCGTGACGTGGCCATCCTGGCTATTCTGGTCATCGCCGCGCTCAACAGCGTCCTGTCGCTGGGCTATTACGCGCCGCTCATCAACCGGCTCTACCGGCATGAACCGGCGGCGGCCGTCGCCAACGGCCGGGCGGTGCCCCTGTCCATGACTGCGCCGCTGGTGGCGCTGGCGTTGGCGATCCTGATCCTGGGCGTA
>OEOF01000030.1_pt1 | contig 23688 bp, 23 predicted proteins | sample 1539701 | NCBI WGS metagenome assembly OEOF01 (sample SAMEA3611561, study PRJEB23397) | activated sludge metagenome | biome: Urban; feature: Wastewater Treatment Plant; material: Activated Sludge | place: Slovenia | collected 2012-09-24 | reverse complement strand
AATCATGCAGGTTCGATTGGCTTGCTGATCACCTCGGACGAAGAAGGTGTGGCCGTGAATGGTACCATCAAGGTGATAGAAGCACTGAAAGCCCGCGGCGAACACTTCGATTACTGCATCGTAGGCGAACCGACCAGCAACAAAGTCGTGGGCGACATGATTAAAAATGGCCGCCGCGGCTCACTCTCTGGCAAGCTCATTGTAAAAGGCGTACAAGGCCATATCGCCTACCCGCATCTGGTCAAAAACCCGATTCATCTGGCTGCGCCAGCAATCAAGGACATGGTGGAAACTGTGTGGGACAAGGGCAATGAATACTTCCCGCCGACATCATGGCAGATTTCCAACATCAATGGCGGCACTGGCGCCACCAATGTGGTGCCGGGGGAAGTGGAAATCCTGTTCAACTTCCGCTTTTGCCCAGAACTCAGCGGCGCTGGCAGCACAGATCACAACCTGCGCCAGCGCGTCCATGCTATTTTGGATAAGCACGCGCTGGATTATGAACTGGAGTGGGAATACTCGCCGCCTTACATCACGCCGCGTGGCGAACTGGTCGATGCCATTGAGCAGGCGATTCAGGAAAGCTACGGTGTCATCCCCGAGCTTTCTACTACGGGGGGCACGTCCGACGGGCGGTTTATTGCAGACATCTGCAAACAAGTGATCGAATTCGGTCCTCTTAACGCAACCATACACAAACTCAACGAATGTGTTGCCGTGGCTGATATTGAGCCGCTCAAGGACACTTACCGCATCACACTGGAAAAACTGCTGAAATGACACTCTATCCACACGCCGCAGACGAACTGTTCACGATACGTGATTGGGTGCGCTTCGCAGTCAGCCGTTTTGAAGAGTCCGGGATATTTTTTGGTCATGGCACGGATAACAGCTATGACGAGGCCGTTTGGCTGGTACTGCGTGCGCTGCATTTGCCCATGGATACGTTGGACAACTTTCAGAATGCCGTCCTGACACCAAAAGAACGCCAGCATCTGGCTTTCCTGATCGAACAGCGCATCACAAAGCGCGTTCCAACCGCTTACCTGCTGCGCGAAGCATGGCTGCAAGGGTTCAAGTTTTATGTGGATGAACGCGTCATCGTACCACGTTCGTTTATTGCTGAACTCTTGCCCGAAGGGCTTGCGCCGTGGATTGAATTCCCGGAGATGGTGGAAAACGCCGCAGATATTTGCACAGGTTCCGGCTGCCTGGGCGTATTACTGGCAGATGCCTACCCGAATACGCAGGTGGATGTGGTAGATATTTCGCCAGATGCTATCGCGGTATGCAATATCAATATTGCCAGCTATGGTTTGGAAAACCGCGTTTCGGCGATTCAATCCGATATGTTTAGTGCCTTAAAAGGCAAACAATATGATCTGATCATTTCCAACCCACCTTATGTGGACGCACCCAGCATGGCACAATTGCCACAAGAATACCGCCAAGAACCACAACTGGCGCTGGGCAGCGGCGAGGCCGGGCTGGATCACACCCACACGCTACTGCATCAAGCTGCAGACTATCTTAACGACGGCGGCATCTTGGTCGTGGAAATCGGCCATAACCGCGATGCCCTGCTAGGCGCTTACCCGGATGTACCTTTTGTATGGCTGGAGGTATCATCCGGCGATGAATTTGTATTCCTCTTAACCAAACACGATTTAGACCAGATACGCTAGCCAATGATACATACCTATTCCAACTGGTGGATCAACAGCGCCGTGGTGATTGCCACCATACTGACCATTGTGTTGTGCGTACTGCTACATTTTGAAGGCTTGGTATTCGTCTCGCGCAAACTGCCACGAATAAACACACCAGCGCGCGTAAAGGTAATTTTCGTGATTGGCGCCATCCTTGCCTTGCACGTCACCGAAATCTGGATTTTCGGCGTCATCGAATGGCTGCTGCTCGGCCTGCCTGATTCCGGCGCCTTGGCCGGGCAAACGCACTGGCATCTTTTTGATGTGATTTATCTATCTGCCATCACCTTTACCACGGTTGGCTATGGCGACTTGACGCCCAACGGCCCCATTCGCTTCATGCTAGGCACGGAAGCCCTCACCGGCTTTGTGCTGATCACCTGGTCGGCCTCGTTCACCTATCTGGAAATGGAGCGACTATGGCGCAAACCCTAAAATGGATATGTCTGATGTTGGTCTATAGCCTATGTGCTTGCACAAAAACAGCAGACAAACCTCCCATGCAAATCGCGCCGCCAGACCGGGGTGAAGTCATGTGTACACAAGAGGTCATGCAATGCCCGGATGGCAGTTGGGTGGGGCGTAGCGGGCCAAAGTGCGAGTTCGTTTGCCCTGCTGGCGACGCTAGAAAATAACTAGCCGCGCCCTCTGTTCCGATCGCTCTTTTTTTGCATGGCAGGCGCGTTATTGCCGCGAATGCGCTGATTTTGCGTGGGCTTTTGTGCTTGTTTGTATGCGTCTTTACCGGCATCTTTCCTGGCACCCCCCTGCGAGCCAGTCCCCATGCGACTCTCAGGTCTGCCATTTTCCCTCGGCGCTTTATCCAGTACACTGCCGCGTTGCTTGCGCACTTTCGCGGTAAATACGGCGGTCGCTTTGTCTTTTTCGCGTGGTGATAGTTGCTTTAGCGGTTTTTTCGGCACAGGCAGCTCTGCCCATTCCAGCAGTTTCACCACCTCTTTCTGCTCCAGTTTCAGCATCTGCCCGCGTTTGACACGTGACGGCAAAGCGATTGGCCCAAAGCGCACGCGCATCAAGCGGCTCACTGGCAAATGCAGCGCCTCGAACATGCGGCGCACTTCGCGGTTACGGCCTTCCTTAATCACCACCTGATACCACTTGTTGGCGCCTTCGCCACCTGTCGGGTAGATACTCTCGAAGTTCGCCACACCATCTTCCAGCTCGATGCCCTGCGTAAGCTGCAGTAGCTGGCCTTCGGTCAATTCGCCCAGAATACGCACTGCGTACTCGCGCTCAACTTCGTAACGCGGATGCATAAAGCGATTCGCCAATTCGCCAGAACTGGTGAATATCAACAGGCCGCTGGTGTTCATGTCCAGACGACCAATCGCGATCCATTTGCCCTGCTTGATGCGCGGCAATTTGCTGAATACCGTCGCACGGCCTTCTGGGTCGTCTGTGCTCACCAGTTCGCCTTCCGGCTTGTGGTAGAGCAAGACTTGCGGCAGTTCCGGCTCGAACGACAAGCGCACCGGGCGGCCATCCACACGCACCACATCCTGTTCGGTGACTGCCGCACCCACATGCGCCAGTTGTCCATTCACGCTGACGCGGCCAGCCTCGATAAGCTTTTCCATATCACGACGCGAGCCAAACCCGGCCAAAGCCAGCAGTTTGTGCAAGCGTTGCGCGCCTTCCTGAATGACAGGCTCGGAAATGGCATCGCCAGAAGCCTTATTGGATGCGGCCTCCAGGCCGGCTGTTTGAGCAACAGGACGGCGTAAAACAGGACTGGAAGATTTATGTGGGCGTGCCATAACGTTTTTTTGGAAGCAAAACGCTATTTTACCCGATATGTCACGGACAACCTAAGAATCCAGAGGCATTTCGCTTTGCGCAAAATCCTCGAACGGCGGCAGCTCCGCCAAGTTGCGTAAATTCAAGTCGTCCAGAAAATGCTTGGTGGTAGCGTACAATGATGGCCTGCCGGGTACCTCGCGCTGGCCAACCACATCTATCCAGTCGCGTTCCTGCAACTGGCGAATCACGTTCGGGTTGACCGCTACACCGCGTATCTGCTCGATGTCGCCACGTGTCACCGGCTGGCGATATGCAATGATCGCCAACGTCTCCATCACTGCACGGCTGTATTTTGGATGACGCTCCGGATTCAGGCGTACGATGAATTCGCTGAATTGTGGCTTAGCCTGGAAACGGAAACCGGAAGCCACTTGCACCAGTTCCACCGTCTTGTCTGCCCAGTCGGCCTTCAACTCGTCCAACAGCATGCGCAAAGTCGCACGCTCCATGCGCCCGGCAAACAGCTTTAGCATATCGTCCAAACTCAACGGCTGGCCTGCAGTCAGCAAGGCTGCTTCCAGTATTTGCTTCATCTCGGTGATATTTTCAGGCTCTCTCATTCGGCACCTTAGTCAATAGTACTCGCTTGCAAGTAAATGGGCGAAAAGGCTTCTTGCTGGGTAATGTGCACCAAGCCTTCTTTTGCCAGTTCCAGAATCGCCAAGAAATTCACCACCAGCTTGGGCAAGCCGTCGTTTTTAATATCAAACAGCTGGCTGAACTCGACCAGGCTTTCGGTCTTCAAACGGCGCAGAATTTGACTCATATGCTCACGCACTGAAAGTTCGGCACGACCAAGTTTATGGTGTTGATTCAGTTTGGCGCGTTTAAGCACGTTTTTCCATGCGTCCAGCAAGTCGTCCAGACTAACATCCGGCGGGCGAATTTCGACGATATGCTGATAGTAGGTGCTCGCAACGTGGATATCCTCGCCAACTTTTGGCATCTCATCTAGCTGTTGTGCGGCGAGTTTGATGGCTTCGTATTCCATCAAGCGGCGCACCAGCTCCGCCCTTGGGTCATCCTCTTCAGCGACTTCAGCCGGCTTTGGCAACAGCATGCGCGATTTGATTTCGATCAGCATGGCCGACATCAGCAAATACTCTGCCGCCAGCTCCAGCTTCACGGTTTTCATCTTTTCCACATAAGCCATGTACTGCGCGGTCAGCATAGCCATCGGAATATCCAGAATGTCCAGATTGTGCTTGCGGATCAGGTAAAGCAGCAGGTCGAGCGGTCCTTCGAAGGTCTCCAGATACACCTCCAAAGCATCGGGCGGAATATATAAATCCTGCGGAAGCTGGCCTAACGGTTCGCCTTTGATGCGAATCGAGGCATAGGGGTGAGCAACGAATACTGTTTCCGTGTCCATGCTGCATTATCCACAATATTGGGTAGCAATGCCAGAGAAAACACAAGATATTGTGTAAGAGCGGCAAGAATCCCAAACCGATAAAAATTAATCCAGTAAGGCTTTGATTTTGTACAGTAACTCCAAAGCCTGTTTAGGAGTTAAATCATCCGGCTGAGTCGCCTCTATCTCTTGCAGAATCGGGTGTACAGGCGCTCCCGGCGCTTCTACTTGCGCGGCAAACATGTCCGGCTGGTGGGCGTTCTGGGTGATTTGCGCGTTCTCCAACTGCTTGAGCTTGCGCGTGGCAGCCACCACCACACTCTTGGGGATGCCCGCCAGTTGCGCGACCTGGATGCCGTAACTCTGGTTGGCCGCGCCCGCCTCGACCTTATGCAGAAACACCAGTTTCTTGTTCGCACCAGTGCCGTGCTCCACCGCATCCAGATGTACGTTGACGGCGTGCTTGTGTTCATCGGCAATACGCGTCAGCTCAAAATAATGCGTGGCAAACAGTGTGAGCGATTTGTTCTTCTCCAGCAATTGCTTGGCCACTGCCCAAGCCAAACTCAGGCCATCGAACGTGCTGGTACCGCGGCCGATCTCGTCCAGCAGCACCAGACTTTTCTCGGTTGCGCTATGCAGAATATTGGCGGTTTCGGTCATTTCCACCATAAACGTGGAACGCCCGCCCGCCAAATCATCCGATGCGCCAATACGCGTGAATATACGGTCAATTTCGCCGAAATTGGCAGAAGATGCTGGCACAAAGCAACCACAATATGCCAACAAAGTAATCAGCGCGGCCTGCCGCATAAAGGTGGATTTACCCCCCATATTCGGGCCGGTAATCAGCAGCAACTGGCGATAGGCGTTCAGCGAAACACCATTTGAAACAAACGGCTGTGCAATGCTTTCCACCACCGGATGGCGCCCTGCAACAATCTCGACACCGACATCACCTTTGAACGTCGGCATTACATAGTTCAGCGCCTGCGCACGCTCGGCAAAACAGCTTAAAACATCCAGGCTGGCAACCGCACCGCTATTGGTCTGCAGGGTCACGATATAAGGCGCCAGCTCATCCAGCACCCGCTCGTACAGCATTTTCTCGCGCGCCAAAGCCCGCTCGTTGGCGCTCAGCACTTTATCCTCAAACGCTTTCAGTTCCGATGTGATAAAGCGCTCGGCATTCTTCAAGGTCTGGCGGCGGCGATATTCCGGTGGTGCGCTTTCGGCCTGCGCGCGACTGATTTCGATATAAAAACCATGCACGGAGTTGTATTCGACTTTCAGATTCTGCAAACCGGTACGCGCCTTTTCTGCCGCCTCGAACTGCAACAGAAAATCGCCGTGATTGGTTTGTATTGCACGCAGTTCGTCCAATTCCGCATCAAACCCATCAGCAATTACCCCGCCCTCACGCAGCACGGATGCGGGTTCCGGCTTGATTGCCTGCAGTATTTGCAACACCTGCGCTGGCGCAGCCAGATGCTCGCGCAAAGTTTGCAACAGACTGGATTGCGCATGTTCAAGCAAAGCCTGCAACATGGGCAATTGTGCCAAGCTCTCACGCAGGCCGGACAAATCGCGCGGCCGCGCGGTTTTCAACGCAACGCGCGTCGTAATGCGCTCAATATCGGCCACCTGCCCAAGAGGCGCACAGACATTGGTTTGCAGGCCGGTGTTGATAATCTCAGCAACCGCCTCATGGCGTTTTGCAACCAGATTCTGGTCACGTAACGGATGATGCAGCCAGAAGCGCAGCAAGCGTGCACCCATTGGCGTTTGGGTCGTATTCAGCAAGCTGTAGAGCGTCGGCACGGGCTCGCCGCGAATAGTGGTGTCGATTTCCAGATTGCGCCGGGTCGCTGAATCCAGTTGGATATAGGCACTGACTTGTTCTACCCGCAGCTCGGCAATATGCGGTAAAGTGCTGCGCTGGGTATGTTTGACGTAATCCAGCAGCGCACCTGCCGCGCAAATAGCGGCCGTCATCTCCGCGCAGCCAAAGCCTGCCAAATCTTGCGTACCGAACTGCTTGGTCAAGCCCATCATGGCGCTGTCGAAATCGAACTGCCATGGAGTCATGCGCTTCTTGGGCGCTTTATAGGCTTCTATCGCTTCAAGACCCACACCGTCCGCACACACGATTTCCGCGGGGGCAATGCGCTCAAGCTCTTGATTCAGTTGACCAATCGCAATTTCCGACAGTACAAATTCGCCGGAAGCCAAATTCAGCCGCGCCAAGCCAAGCACACGATCCTGCTGGCACACGCTTAGCAACGGCCTGTCGCGCGACGCATCAAGCAACGCGGCGTCCGTGAGCGTGCCGGGCGTGAGGATACGCGTTACCTGACGCTCGACCGGGCCTTTTGACGTCGCCGGATCGCCGATCTGCTCGCAAATCGCCACGGTCTCGCCCAGTTTGGTGAGTTTGGCAAGATATTGTTCCACCGCGTGATACGGCACGCCCGCCATCTTGATAGGCTCGCCATTGCTGGCGCCACGGCGGGTTAAGGTGATACCGAGCAGTCGCGCGGCCTTCTCCGCATCGTCAAAGAACAGTTCGTAAAAATCCCCCATGCGGTAGAACAGCAACATGTCCGGGTACTGCGCCTTCAGCGCCAGATACTGGCGCATCATTGGCGTATGTCCTGCGGTAGGTGCTTGAGCTGTCACGATGGTCTTGAGTAGTCGAAAACCGCATTTTACAGGCATAACGCCCGGGTCAGAAGAGGCGTCTCTGCTGTCGGGGTTTTCATCACTAATTGCAGAAACTTCGACATAATTGCAGCCATCCTAACAGATGGAAATATTTTTACCTTAATAATCAATTTGTTACAACTTGTCACAGCACATATCACACTGGCACAGATTGTGCACAACATAGACTATTGGCAATCCATGGGAGCTATCAATGAGAAAACAGACAAATCCTTCGAATTTATACGCGCAATTTCTGGTGCAGTTCCGCGAACTGGTCGGCCCGTTTGACGCACAGCGGCTGGCAACCGATATTGACTATCAGCACGAACTGATGGCGATCGCCTGCCAGAAAGACAGCGGGAAATTATTAAAGATGGCCGAAATCGTACAGAGAAACCTGCACTAATACTAGGCAGGTGTTTTCAGGCTTGGCGTCAAATGTGGCGCCAAGGTCTGCAACATCTGCGCAAACACTTTGGGGTTGGCCGCCACAATGTTACCGGTAGCGAGCCAGCTCTCATTGCCTTCAAAGTCACCCACGATACCGCCTGCCTCTTGCACCAGCAAGCCGCCTGCAGCAATATCCCATGTGGAAAGATTGATTTCAAAGAAACCGTCGGTGAAACCTGCAGCCACATAGGCCAAATCCAGTGCGGCCGAACCCGGACGGCGAATGCCGCGCGTTTTCTGGATCATGTCTTTGAGCATGCCCATATAAGTATCCAGATGCGTGAAATCGCGGAACGGGAAACCGGTTGAGATCAGGCCATCTTGCAGCTTACTGCGATTGGTCACGCGAATGCGTTTATCGTTCAGAAAAGCACCGCGGCCTTTGGTGGCAGTGAACAAGTCATTACGCACCGGGTCATAGATCACTGCTTGTGTCAGCACGCCCTTTTGCTGCAAGGCGATACTCACGCAATAAAACGGATAGTTGTGCAGGAAATTGGTGGTGCCATCCAGCGGGTCGATGATCCAGATATTTTCTGCATCCTGGTTGGTCTTGCCACTCTCCTCGCCCAGAAAACCGTGGTCTGGATAGGCGTCTTTCAAAATGTCGATGATCGCCTGCTCTGCAGCCTGATCCACCTCACTGACAAAATCGTTAACAGTTTTGCTGCGCACGTTAAGCGAACCGACATCCTGACTAGCGCGGTTGATAATACGTCCCGCTTCGCGGGCAGCCTTGACGGCGTTGATGAGTATTGGATGCATAAGAACAGACTAAAGACCTGATAAAATGCTATTTTAGCATTTTTAGGCATCGCCATATACTCCCTCGCCCGCTAGCGGGAGAAGCTTGGAGTGAGAGGCAGAATTCATTTCATGAGCAATCTAGGTATTTTAGACAACGTCAGGGTCGTCCTCTGCCAAACCTCGCACCCCGGCAACATCGGCTCTACCGCGCGCGCCATGAAAACAATGGGTTTGCAGCATCTCTATTTGGTACAGCCCAAATTCTTTCCCGATCCGCAAGCCACCTCGCTCGCCGCAGGCGCGACTGACATACTGGATAACGCAACCGTCACACAAACCTTGCCGGAAGCGCTCACCGAATGCGGATTCGCCATTGGCTTGAGTGCTCGCAAGCGCACTTTGAGCCACGAAATCGTCGAACCTAAAGAAGCCGCAAGACAAGCGCTTTCCATCGCGCAGAACCAGCCCGTCGCGCTCGTGTTTGGTACCGAGATGAGCGGCCTGAGTGGCGAAGAGCTGGATTGCTGCCAACTGCAGAGCATCATCCCTGCCAACCCGGAATACAGCTCGCTCAACTTGGCCATGGCCGTGCAAATCATGTGCTACGAGCTCAGAATGCATGCCCTGGAAGGCAAGCTGGGTGCGCCCCCTGAGGCAGCGCTTGCAAGCAATGATGACCTGGAGCGCTTTTACGCGCATCTGGAAGAAGCGCTGGTGCAAATCGGCTATATCAACCCGCGCGCGCCGAAAAAGCTGTTCGAAAGGCTACGCCGCCTATACTCGCGCGCGCGGCTGGAAAAGGAAGAAGTCAATCTGCTGCGTGGGATTTTGACCTTAAGCGTCAACCCGAAAAAACATACGAAATATTAAACACCCGGGTCAGCAAACCCTCAGCCATCAAGTAAAGTCGCAAGATTGAAGGAATGTGATATATTTTCATGCGGTGGATGATGTATACCAGTTCGCACAACGCGCACTAATTTTGTTCAAAATCACCGATGGGTAGCAACAGCAGCCCATTGAACTTAAATATAAGGGTTACCCCATGAGCAAAAGCAATATACCAGCTGAAAAAATCGCTTCCGGAGGCTTTCCGGCAGTACGTCAAGTTAAAGCCAGCATGATTATCGACTGGCTTCATGCCGGCGTGGAAGATACCCATGCAGGCGGATGGGCCAGCCTTTTCTATGGCTCTGTCTTTGCTATTACAGGACTATTCATCCATATCGTTTTTTCTGGAAACTATTGGCTCTTGGCTGGGCTAACTACAGGGTTTTTTCTGCTCGGGCCTTTCCTCGCCATGGGGCTGTATGACCTAAGCCGGCGCATCGAGCTGGGCGAACGGCCATCCCTTGTCCCCACCCTGACAGCTTGGCTCCCGAACCTGATCAATGTCTTTCTGTTTGCAGTGCTATTGCTGGTTATCTTGCTTATCTGGACGAGCCTGTCACTGTATATATTTTCGCACTTTTTCAATGGCGCACTGCCTACTTTTACTGACGTGGCGCTGAATGTAATCACGTTCAAACAGCCTATTTTCACGCTCATCTACTTTTCTGCCGGCGGATTCTTTGCGGCGTTCGTATATGCCATCAGCGTGGTCGCCATGCCACTGATGCTGGACCGCAAAGCTAGCGCAGCCACTGCGGCTATAACCAGCCTGCGCGCATGTGCGCGCAACCCTGTTGTCATGCTACTTTGGGCTTTATGTATCGTCGTGCTGGTGGGTTTTGGTCTTGCCACAAGCTTTCTTGGTTTGATTCTCACCATGCCAGTGGTTGGCCACGCAAGTTGGCATGTCTATCGAGACCTGGTTGATACAAACAGCTAGATCAACTGCTTGGAAACCCGCATGGATATTGGGGCTTTAAGGCGGATGAAAGATCAACCTGCGGCAGAATGCGTTTCACTTTTCCGCCCTGCGCGAGCTATCAAAGTGTGGGTAGTCCACTTGATGAATCAATAATATATCCTGCGGGGTTTGAAGATGGCAGGTTTCGAACTGGAGCCATGACTCTATGTAAAGGAGATAACTCCGCAACTCATGAGTCTGACATTCCAGGATGGTCACTGACAGAAACTTTTGAAGTGTTAATAAATCGGTTCTGGCCAGATGTAACTCTAAACCTGTAAATCGCGCATTAGAGCATACCCCACCAAATTAGTCAGGAATACGCATTTATGGCATAATTTCATCACTATGTTCAGCCATATCAAAGAAGACATTGCTATCGTATTCGACCGTGACCCTGCGGCGCGTACGCATTGGGAAATCCTGACCACCTACCCCGGCGTGCATGCGCTGATTATTCACCGCTTTTCACATTGGTTGTGGAAGGTACGCTTTTACTGGCTTGGCCGCATGTTTTCACACATTGGCCGCTGGCTGACCGGCATTGAAATTCACCCGGGCGCGACGATAGGCCGCCGCGTATTTATCGACCATGGCATGGGTGTGGTGATTGGCGAAACGGCCGTGATTGGTAACGATTGCACGCTGTATCATGGCGTGACTTTAGGTGGCACCAGTTGGAACAAAGGTAAACGCCACCCCACACTGGAACAAGGCGTGGTGATTGGCGCAGGCGCGAAGGTACTTGGCCCGATTACGGTGGGCAAGAATGCCAAAATCGGCTCGAACGCCGTGGTGGTGAAGGATGTGCCGGAAGGGGCAACGGCCGTGGGCATTCCTGCACGCATTCTGGAAGAAGAGAAAGCCAAGCAGGAAGCCCAGAAAGCCAAATTCAGCGCCTATGCCGTGGTGAGTGATGATGAAGACCCGATGACGAAAGCGATTCATACTTTGCTGGACCACTCTGCCGCACAGGAAAAAGAACTGCAAGCCTTGAAAGCCCAACTGGCCTCGCTACTGGACACGCAGGCAGATAGCCAGGTGGCCGAAGCATTTGCCAGCAAAAAGCCTAAAAGCAAGCCATTCAAGTAAGCTGAACCAAACCGCTTAATAGTTGACTAAAACAGTAGGCTATTATAAAATCCTGCTATTATGAGACTCACTACCAAAGGCCGCTTTGCCGTCACTGCGATGCTGGATCTAGCGTTGCTGGAAGCTGAAAAACCCGTGACACTGGCTGGCATCAGCGAGCGTCAGGATATTTCCTTATCTTATCTGGAGCAGTTGTTCAGCCGCCTGCGCAAACAAGGTCTGGTGATGAGCGTGCGCGGCCCCGGTGGCGGCTACCGTATCGCCAAACCGCATCAGAATATTTCCGTCAGCGACATCATCACCGCGGTAGATGAGCAGATAGATGCAACCCAGTGCGGCGGTAATGAGAATTGCCATGAGGATGGCCCTTGTATGACGCATGACTTGTGGGCATCGCTGAATCAGAAGATTCTGGATTACTTATCCGGCGTGACGCTTGCCGACATGGTGCGCATGCAGCATGCCAAGCAGACCGGCGAGAGCAAGATCAACTTCCCAACGCGCGAATTACGCGACAACGTTGAGGTTTTGCAAGTCAATGGCTAACGCATATTTTGACCACAACAGTACCACCGCCATCAGGCCGGAAGTGCTAAATGTGATGCTGCCTTTCATGCAATCGCAGCATGGCAACCCCACCAGCCGCCATATATTTGGCCGCAACGCGCGGGATGCTGTGGAAGACGCGCGTGCGCAGGTGGCCAAAGCGATAGGCGTGCAGACCAGCCAAGTCGTGTTCACCAGTGGTGGTACCGAGGCAAACAATTTTGCCGTGCATGGCATTACCGCCGGTTTGACAAGAAATGGGTTCGAGAAGAGTCAGATATTAACCAGCGCGATTGAACACCCTTGCGTCGGCAAACCGGCACAGGCGCTGCAGGCGCACGGCTGGCAAGCCAAAAGCATACCGGTAGATGCAAATTGCCGCGTAAAAATGGATGCTCTGGAAGCCTTGCTGGATGCGCCTTCCAGCCTGGTCTCCGTGATGCTGGCCAACAACGAGACTGGCGCATTGCAAGATGTGCAAAACATTGTGGCCTTGGCTAGAGCAAAAAAAGTGTATGTGCATACCGATGCGGTGCAGGCCTTAGGTAAGGTGGCAGTAGATTTCAACGAACTTGGCGTACAGGCCATGACGATTTCCAGCCACAAGATTGGCGGCCCGCAGGGCGCAGGTGCTTTAGTGCTGGATAAGCGCGTGGATATTGAGCCGCTGCTGTATGGCGGCGGGCAAGAGCGCGGCCTGCGCAGCGGCACGGAAAATGTCGCGGCGATTGTCGGCTTTGGCACAGCTTGTGAGCTAGCGACCCAGCATTTGCAAGAATTCCAGCAAACAACCACTGCCCTGCAAGCCAAGCTGGATGCGGCACTCAGGGCAATGGATGCGACGATTTTTGCGGAAAACGCGAATCGTTTAACGAACACCACGTTCTTCGCTTTCCCGAATATCGAAGGCGAAACCCTGGTGACCGCGTTGGACAAAGCAGGATTTGCGGTAGCTAGCGGGTCGGCATGCTCCAGCAACAGTGGTGAACCCAGCCACGTGTTGCTGGCGATGGGCGTGTCTGAGGATTTGGCGCGCGGCGCAGTGCGCGTAAGTTTTGGCGCAAGCAACACCGCACAAGAAGTACAAGGATTTTTAACAGTGCTGCAGCAAGAAGTAGCGCGTTTGAAACAATATTCCGCAATTGCGGCATGATTTAAGAGCAAAAGATGACAACAGGACACAAACCTATATACCTAGACTACTCTGCCACCACGCCGGTCGACCCGCGCGTGGCCGCCAAAATGGTCACCTATTTGACGGAAGAATTCGGCAATCCGGCATCGCGCAGCCACGCTTACGGCTGGGTGGCGGAAGAAGCCGTGGAAAATGCACGTAACGAAGTGGCCAAACTGGTGGGCGCAGACCCGCGCGAGATCGTATGGACATCCGGCGCAACAGAATCTAATAATCTGGCGATTAAAGGCGCAGCGCATTTTTACAGCGCCAGCAAGGGCAAACACATCATCACCGTGGCTACCGAGCATAAAGCCGTGATTGACCCGGTACGCGAACTGGAACGCGAAGGCTTTGAGGCGACTTTTCTGGAGCCAGATGCAAATGGCCTGGTCAGTCTGGAGAAATTCAAGGCGGCGATTCGCCCGGACACAGTCTTGGCGAGCGTGATGTTCGTCAACAACGAGATAGGCGTGATTCAGGATATCGAAGGCATCGGCAACATCTGCCGCGAAAACAATATTATTTTCCATGTGGATGCTGCACAAGCCACTGGCAAAGTGAAAATCGATCTGGAAAAACTGCCGGTGGATTTGATGAGCTTCAGTGCACATAAAACCTATGGCCCCAAAGGCATCGGCGCATTGTTCGTGCGTCGCAAACCTCGTGTGCGTATCGAAGCGCAGATGCATGGCGGCGGTCATGAGCGTGGTATGCGTTCCGGCACCTTGCCTACGCATCAGATCGTGGGCATGGGCGAAGCGTTCCGCATCGCACGTGAGGAGATGGATACCGAGAACGAGCGTATCCGCATGCTGCGCGACCGTTTACTGAAAGGCTTGCTGGAAATCGAAGAAAGCTACGTGAATGGTGATTTGACACACCGCGTGCCGCACAATTTGAACATGAGCTTCAACTACGTGGAAGGTGAATCGCTGATGATGGCGGTAAAAGATATCGCCGTATCATCCGGGTCAGCATGTACCTCCGCCAGCCTGGAACCCAGCTATGTGTTGCGCGCTTTAGGCCGCAGCGACGAATTGGCGCATAGCTCGATTCGCTTCAGCATCGGACGTTTTACGACCGAAGCGGATGTGGATTACACGATCAGATTGATGAAAGAAAAAATTTCGAAGTTACGCGAACTATCGCCACTCTGGGAAATGTATAAAGATGGTGTCGATATTAGCAAAGTACAGTGGGCTTCCCACTAAGGAGTATTAAATGGCATATTCAGACAAAGTTTTAGATCACTATGAGAACCCGCGTAACGTAGGCTCTCTGGATAAGAATGACCCGACCGTTGGCACCGGCATGGTGGGCGCACCTGCTTGCGGCGACGTGATGAAACTGCAAATCAAGGTGAACGAACAAGGCGTGATTGAAGACGCTAAATTCAAGACCTATGGCTGCGGCTCTGCGATCGCTTCCAGCTCATTGGTCACCGAATGGCTAAAAGGCCGTACGATTGACGAAGCCTATGCGATTAAGAACTCTGACATCGCAGAAGAGTTGGCTTTGCCACCGGTAAAAATCCACTGTTCCGTATTGGCGGAAGATGCCATCAAAGCTGCAGTGGCTGATTTAAAAGCAAAACAGGGCAAATAAGCAAGATGGCAATTACACTAACAGAAACTGCCGCCAAGCGTGTCGAGAAATTTTTGGCAAATCGTGGCAAAGGCATCGGCTTGCGTGTCGGCGTGAAAACCACGGGCTGCTCCGGCATGGCCTACACGCTGGAATTTGTAGATGAACTGCAACCAGAAGACATGCAATTTGAAAGCCATGGCGTAAAAGTCATCATAGACCCTAAAAGCTTGGCTTATATCGATGGCACAGAGCTGGATTACACCAAAGAGGGATTGAACGAAGGGTTTAAATTCAATAACCCGAATGTTAAAGGTGAGTGTGGCTGCGGAGAAAGCTTTACTGTTTAATTTTTTTGCTAAATCAGCCATGCCTGTGTTGCGCCTGCTTGCCGTTCCCAATATGTACTATCTGCGCCTCAGTGCCTTGGCCTGATTGATTTTTCAAAAAAATTGTGGCCTTAGACATGCAAAATTATTTCCAACTTTTTCAGCTGCCTCAGCAGTTCAATATCGACCTCACCGCGCTGGAAACCAATTACCGCGCGATTCAAAGCGCATCACACCCAGATCGTTTCGTCACCGCGACTGATGCCGAGAAGCTTGCCGCAATTCAGACCGCCACCACGGCTAACGAGGCCTACAAGACCCTCAAACACCCTGCCCTACGAGCCGCGTATTTATTGGGCCTGCAAGGTATCACCGCGATTGCTGAAACGAATACCGCAATGCCAGCTGATTTTTTGATGCAGCAGATGGAATGGCGAGAAGCCATAGAAGATGCGGAAAATGCCAAAGATATTAGCGCATTGGACGCACTGCTTGGTACCATACGCACTGAAAGCAAAAGCTTGCAGCAAACGCTCTCCGAACAATTTAGGCAGCAACAGCTGGAAGACGCAACGGACGGCACGCGCAAGCTGATTTTTATGGAAAAAGTGCAAGCGGATATCCGCGACATTATTGAAAAACTAGAAGGCTAAATGGCTTTACTGCAAATATCTGAACCCGGCCAAACCCCTGCCCCGCATCAACACAAGCTGGCGGTCGGAATCGACCTGGGCACCACCAACTCGCTGGTCGCCACGGTACGCAGCGGCTTGGCCACGGTGCTGCAGGATGAGCATGGCCACGCCTTGCTGCCCTCCGTAGTACGCCACCTGGCAGACGGCACTGTTGTCGTTGGTCATGATGCGCAGGCCCAGCAAAGTGTTGACCCCATCAACACGATTGTCTCCGTCAAGCGCTTTATGGGTCGTGCACTGGAGGATATTACCGACCGCGCGCATATCCCGTATAAATTCGTCAACAACGCACAAGTCTGCATAGAAACCTGTGCCGGCATTAAAAACCCGGTCGAAATTTCCGCCGAGATTCTGAAGGTGCTGAAAACCCGCGCAGAAAAAGCACTTGGGGGCGAACTGGTTGGCGCCGTGATTACCGTGCCTGCCTATTTTGACGATGCGCAACGCCAAGCCACCAAGGATGCGGCCCAGCTGGCCGGCCTGCATGTATTGCGTCTATTGAACGAACCGACTGCCGCTGCAGTAGCTTATGGCCTGGATAATACCGCAGAAGGCACTTATGCCATCTACGACTTGGGCGGCGGCACATTTGATATTTCTATCCTGCGGCTGACCAAAGGCGTATTCGAAGTATTGTCCACCAGCGGCGATGCCGCGCTGGGTGGCGATGATTTTGACCACCGCATCTATTGCTGGACGCTGGACCAGATTCGACAAAGCAGCGATAAATTCATCCCGCTGAACGAAGCCGATACCCGCCTGCTACTCACCAAAGCGCGCCAAGCCAAAGAATGGCTGACCGATAACTACGAGGCACAGATTGTCTGCAGGCTTAGTACCGGGCAAATGGTGGATGTCACATTGTCTGTTGCACAGTTTAACGAGCTGACGCAAACGCTGGTCAACAAAACGCTTACCCCTAGCCGCAAGGCCTTGCGTGATGCCGGCCTGGAGGTGTCTGACATCAAAGGCGTGGTGCTGGTAGGCGGCGCGACGCGCATGCCGCATGTGCGCCATGCCGTGGCTGAATTCTTTCAGCAATCGCCGCTCACCAATCTTGACCCGGACAAAGTCGTCGCGCTAGGCGCAGCCATTCAGGCCAATGCGCTGGTAGGCAACAAGCGGGACGAAGACCTGCTGTTGCTGGATGTCACCCCGCTTTCGCTTGGCATAGAAACCATGGGCGGCTTGACCGAGAAAATCATCCCACGCAACTCCACACTACCCATCGCACGCGCGCAAGAGTTCACCACCTATAAAGATGGCCAAACCGCCATGAACATTCATGTAGTGCAGGGTGAGCGCGATCTGGTCGCCGACAATCGCTCACTGGCACGCTTTGATTTGCGCGGCATTCCGCCAATGCCAGCAGGCGCTGCGCGCATCCGCGTCACTTATCAGATAGATGCAGATGGTTTGCTCTCAGTCAGCGCACGCGAACAAACCAGTGGTGTAGAAGCGCATGTGATGGTCAAACCTTCTTATGGCCTGAACGAAGCGGAAATCGCCCGTATGCTCAGCAACTCGCACAGCGCAGCAGAATCCGACAAACTGGCGCGCGCACTGACAGAAGCACAGGTGGATGCAAATGCCTTGATTAGCGCCACACAAGCCGCATTAGAAACGGATGGCACATTGCTGAACGAAACCGAAAAACAGCAAATCCACACTAAAATAGATGCCCTGCAAGCCAGTATCCATGCAGCTTCCAGCGATGCCATCCGCAAGGATACAGAAGCGCTAAATCGTGCTACGGAGACTTTTGCCGCACGCAGAATGGATGTCAGCATCAAGCGCGCACTGGCTGGAAAAGATTTGGATTCTATCAATCTGTAACATTAATATATAAAAGCCTATGCCACAGATTATCGTTTTACCACACGTAGAGCTATGCCCGGAAGGCGCCGCCTTTGAAGCGCAGCCAGGCGTTTCCATTTGTGACAACTTGCTGAATAACGACATAGACATAGACCATGCCTGCGATAAAGTATGCGCCTGCACAACCTGCCATGTAATTGTGCGCGAAGGCTACAAGAGCCTGAATCCTGCACAGGAAAATGAAGAGGACCTGCTGGACAAAGCCTGGGGGCTGGAGCCGCTTTCGCGGCTGTCATGTCAGGCGATCGTCGGGAAAGAGGATTTGGTAGTAGAAATCCCCAAATACAGCATCAATATGGCCAAGGAAGGCAAGCGTTAATCCCGTCAGGACGAGCGATACGCTATCGGGTGCGTATGCTTCTTGTGTTGTCCCAGATATACGCGCGCATAGATTCTCAATGCTGCGATTTCCAGAATCAGGAACCCCAAACCGGTCAGTATCAATAGCACGTTCTGATGCGTGTGAATCTGTGTCAACATCAAATCAATCGCGATAAACGTTGGGGTAAACGGAAACCCCACCAGCGCCATGCAGCTCAACAGAAAAATCAAGGCCAAATCCGGCCGCTCCTGCGCGTATCCATGAAATCGGTCAAGTGAAATATCGCCATCAATCTGCTGTGTATTGTGCAAGCAAAACATGCCTAACACTGCTGCCGAGATTGTCGTGGCAAGATAAATCCATACATGCACAGCTTCTACCGCGACATTGAGCGAAATCGCCATTACAATCAGTACTTGGCTCATCACGATCGTCCACCAGGCGTGTAACGGGCTGTCTCTGCACACGAAGGCATGCAAGATGCACATCAACGAAACCGCCGCATAGGTCGCAGGCAAATAGGAGCTCACCGACTGCGATGCTTCCAAAACACCCAACTCCAGCAACACACCTATCGCTATCATGCCGGCGATTACAAAATGACTGGCCATGCTGCCCATCCATCCCAGGTACCCACCCAGCCATTTGAAAGGCTGCCAAAGATAGCGGTACTGGACCATATCCAGATTCCATTCCTTGACACCCAGCATATACAAGGTGTTACGCCAGCGGCTTGCAGGCGCAATGTGCGGCTTGGCTTGATACTCAAAGAACTGGTTATGGATCATGTAACCCAAAGTGGAAGGCGATACCAGTAGTTGGTAAGTCCGCAGGAAAGCATGTCCCGCAAAATGCACCAACGCGAGTGTATGCCAACCAAGGCCTATCTCAATCAGCATGATGCCGATCTGTACAATCGTACCGTAAGCGATCTGCGTCTTGATGGTGGACTGCACCCTGACAGTGACCGAGGCCGTCAATGTCGTCACCAAGCCCAGAATCACCAGCACCACATCAAAACCGGGGATTGCTTGCCAGATCGGCGATGTGCGCAACAGCAGAAAAACACCAAGATGTACAGAAAGCGCGCCGTAAAAAATCGCGCTCGAAGTCGTAGGCCCCTCCATTGCGCGAGGCAGCCAACTGGAGAACGGGAACTGTGCTGATTTTACCGCGACCGCAATCAGCATCATGCTCATGATAAACAACAAACCGCCGTGCGCGCCATCCACGCCAAAGTTGGAGAGCCATCCGGGTTGCGCCATCTCGGCAAAGGTGATGTTGGTGTGGAATACATGGTGCGCCATCCACATCGCCAATATCAGGCAGACATCGCCCAGCCGGTAGAGCGAAATGACTTTCATTGCATTCTTGACTGGCAAATAGCGGTCGCGGTAATAGCCAATCAGCAGGAAAGAAGTGAATCCGAGCACTTCCCAGCCGATGAATAAAGTCTCGAAATTACCGGCAAAAACGGCGAAGCTGTATGCGGTATAAAACAGCAGAATGCCATTGAAATAACGTTTGAACCCCTCGTCCCGATGCATGTAGTATTTGCTGAACACCAAGCTCAGCAAGGCAATCAGTGCGCCGACAATGGCAAATGTCAGCGTGATACCATCAAAATAAAAGTCCAGACTAAAACGGAAACCTTCATGCTCAAACAGTAGCCAGTACTTCAAATACTGCGCCAGCATGCCTTGCTGCCACCACTGAACTGCGCCCGCCAGGACAAGCAGTAGATGTAAGCCTACCGTGGCAAAAGCGATGCCGGTAATCGTATTTTCTTGCGTGCGTTTGAATAGCAAACTCGCCAAAAAGCCGAACAAAGGCACGAATACATACAAAGGCAATAAATTCTGCATATTATTCAATAAGTTATTAGTTCAAATATACGGGCAAGTTTTCCTGGGTCGCATCCGGCAAGCTGTTGGTACGCATTGGGGCTGCATTTTCAATCAGCTGCGCGATGTCCGTAATCGCAGGCAAAGTTTCGGCTGAGGGATGATATGGCTCAAACACCCCTTGCTTGAAGTAATACAAAACATGCGTTTCGGGATGGATCGCCACGAGATGTACCCATTCATTGATAAACCACTCGTACATTTCCGGGGTGGATTGGATGGCATTCAGCACCACCTGGGGGAAATGCTCAACGATGATCAGTAAACGAATCGGGTCATGCACTTCCACCATCTGCCACGGCAAGCCGGGACGCAGATCACCATCACTGCTATTGGCCACGCCAAACAAGCCCACAACGTTATGCGGTAGCTTGGTGCCTGCACCCAGTTTGTAGTTATCCACGCGTGAGAAATAATATTCCAGGTTAATGCCGCCACACACTGGCCCCAAAGGCTTCATGATATTAGTCAAGTATTTGCCTTCCGGATCCGTTGCATAATCGTAAGAGTTCATGAATGCTCGGCGATCCAGGAACATGTCTTTGGTCAGCGCACGCCTGCCGACGATACACAAACTATTGGTGCCATGACCTAACTCCGGACGCGGTTCGAACAGCGAAACCGAGCGATCCTTGATCGCCCTACGCACGCGCTGAATCGCCGCTTTGGTGTCAATCGATGCGAAACGTCGTGAGCGCTCTTTCGCATTCATATCCAATGCCCGTTCAAATATTTTCACATTTTCGGCATGGCGTTTGGCATTCTCCGGCGTTAGCAAATGTGTGTCATAAAAACCGATTTCATCCGCCGCAGTGTCATGCATCGCACCGACAAATTGCGTCCCACCCGGAATCACGACACCCGCCACCTTCAACTTGTCGCGCACAGCAGGATGATTCGCCATGGTCGCCATCACGCGGGCATTGACAGCCCCCGGACGCCCGCTGCATGCACCACAGTCATGTGCCCCGTGATGAGGATTATTCGCACTGCTGCTGCCGTGCGCAATCACGTACACCAAGGGCGCGAAATCCTTGGTTAGTGCGATGCTGCTTAACAGGCTTAGCACACGTGCCGCCATCTCATCTACAGTAAAACCGATTTGCAATCCGTTTTCACGGTCATTGGCATCTTTGTTCTCAACAGTGAGCACGCCATTCGGTTGCAGTACAGCAAACGCATTGGAAATCGCCGGAGCCATTTTGGGTGAAAACAGATTCTGCCCCAGCCGGATAGCAGCCCATACACCATAAGTAAAGACGCTTAAAAACCCCGTGAATGCCTGATGGGTTTTTGGCGTGTAAAATGCATCGTGAGCACGGGGTTCTGTTACATTCGTCTCTTTAATCAGATACTTGGGCGTCACAGGGGCGGGGCAAAGCTTTTCGTAGAACTTGCCGTTTTGCGGTAAAAAGAAGAACTCCGCACTAAAAAAACCCGGCGTACCAAATGTCTCGCCATTGGGGTCGGCCTGTTCCACATGGCGGCGAATACTGCACTCGCGCTCATCAATACAGAACAAGGCCTGAAAACTTTTGGGCGCTTGAACTGGCGGCCTCTCCGCCAAGCGGAGGCTGCTTATTTGGATACCCGTCAGTACCGAATCATAATAGCTCCACTCAAAAGCGTCTTGCCATATCTTCAGCACTTCTGTGAGATCGGTTTCTTCCATATCCGCAAACAAATCCAGCGGCGGCTCGGTAGCATGTTGCACTAGTGGCTGCCAACCCTTGCCCAATGCTGCATCCAGCGCATCAATCTCCAGCAGCATCTCGAACAGCATGACCTCCTGGAGCTTGATTTGTCTAGGGTCCAGCATCACATCAGGACGGTCTTCAACCGTAGCAACCATCCCGCTCCAGCCGCGATGGCTGAATTGCTGATCCCACAAGTACTGCTCAAAGTAAGCTTCGTCTCCCACGAGGATTTTTAGCAGGTCTTTAAGCGTTAAGTCTTGATTGAACAATAAAGTTTTTGCACGTTTGGTTTTGAAAAAGCTGGTCAGACTATGTTGTTCAAGGTGTCGCACCGATGCCAGAAAACCCTGTTCACCCATCGGAAAAGGCGAAATGGCAATTCCCTGATCCAGATAATGGCTCAATATTCTGAACAGCAAAGGCTGCACTGCATTATCAAGATCAATGTGATACACCGTCTTCCACAATGCACGCAGTTGTCCAATGCGCTGCGCGTTATGCTCATCATATGCCTGATGCAATAAGCGATGCTGCCAAGCCTTGAAATCTTGCCTCCCTTTGCGCGCCACGATTGCGCGCACCAGCGCTTTTTCCGTGATGCGGCCATTCGCATACATCTGACGAAAATCCTTCATAGGCGTAGTCGCCTGAAAACCAAAGATTTTGGATGCCTTGAAAATCGCCTCATAAAACTTAAGATGCTGGAATGCATGCAAAGAGTTATGGTGGATAAAATCCTTCAGCGGCGATTGCGTAGGCAAATAATGCTTCAGCGCATGCAGAATATGGGTTTCGTCAAAAGGCTGTGCCATATGCTTGCTTCACATAAATAACCCGCCACAAGGGCGGGCTTATTGAATACAGATTAAAGACCGACAAAAGTGTGTTCCAGAAAATTCACCTTACCCGTTGCTAAGTCATAAATCGCACCCGCAATCCCGATCTCTTTTCTTTCCAGCATCTCATCCACAATGTCACTTTGCCTGACAATCGTCTCGATTTGATGCTGCACATTCAATGCATTGATCTTTTCCACAAAATCGGTATTTGCAGAACATCGATCCGCAGGATTTTGCACGGTTTTTTCATGCCGTATCGAAGGTTTGATGAAGTTGATGATTTCGCCGATATGTCCATCCCTGAAATCATCACATGCCGCCTTGACCGCACCACATGAAGTATGACCCATCACTACAATCAATTTGGAACCCAGGTATTTGGTGCTGAACTCCAGGCTACCGATGGCTTTGTCGGATGCAATATTACCCGCCAGCCGTACGCTGAAAACATCGCCCAGCGCTTGGTCGAATATCAGTTCGACTGGCGCCCGGGAATCAGCACAGCTGAGCACTGATGCAAAAGGGTGCTGTTTATCCTTCGTGATCTGAATCAGCGCCCTGAAGTCTTTCTCTTCCATGTAGTTATCAAGAAAGCGCTGGTTGCCCTCAATCAAGATGTCTAAGGCTTCTTTAGGCGACATCTTGTCACGGTCTAATAAAGGGTGTTTGTACATAAATTCCTCGTTTCTTCTGTTTTATGTTTTTAATGTGCCAGCAAATGTTTAGGCGGTTTAAAGTTAATGGTTTCCACCACGATATTCTTCAGCTTGGCGTGCAACTGATAATCATGGATGAACTCTACTACATCATAGGCAATGGATTTGCTGTTGCTGCAATCGATGACCACTTTCGAGTTGGCCGGAATCGCCTCCAAAGCCTGAATGATGCTGGCTTTATTAAAGAAAGATACCTCTTCCGCAAGCTGGATGTGATGAACTGAGTGCCCTTCCTCCGTTGTTTCTACGCGCTTCATATGATAGGAA
>OEOF01000029.1_pt1 | contig 23837 bp, 16 predicted proteins | sample 1539701 | NCBI WGS metagenome assembly OEOF01 (sample SAMEA3611561, study PRJEB23397) | activated sludge metagenome | biome: Urban; feature: Wastewater Treatment Plant; material: Activated Sludge | place: Slovenia | collected 2012-09-24 | reverse complement strand
CATCGGCCTTTCCTGCCTGATTTGCAATTAAGCCCAGTTCGAACAGGGTAGCGACGTGAAGCGGATGCAACGCGAGTGTTTTTTTGAAATACTGTTGCGCCTTGTTCAAGTCACCCAAGTTTTCTTCAGCAATCCCCGCATAGTAAAAGGCTTCCGGGCTAGCCGGCTCTTTTGCAATCCATTCTTGTGCAACAGCCTTAAGTTCCGCCCAATGCGCATTCTGGTATGGCAACACTACGCGCATAAAAAATGGCCGTTGTTGTTCCGGGGCATCCCAAAAGGGCGAGACATCCGTTTTAAGGGATGTGGTTTCTGGCGCATCTAGTAAGGCCTTTACCCATTTCACCGGGATATTGTAAAAATAAGCGCCCCGCCCCGGGCTTTTAAAGGTGCTGATGGCAACCAGTTTGCCATCGCGGTCAAATACTGGGCTACCGCTCGCGCCCATCACAAACGAGGCATCGGTGCGCACAATCTGGCTGTCGTCCAGCGCATATAAAGCTTTAATCTTTCCCTGTGTGGTCTGTGGTTTGGGTGGGCCGCCCGGAAAACCGATTGAAAAAATCGACTGTTCGTACTTCAGGTTTTCGGAATCACCCAGTTCCACGGGATTGAGATCGAGGTATTGAAAGCGCAAAATGCACACATCGTGCTTCCAGTCCGCCTTTATCGCATCTGGTGTTGCGCTGTCGCCAAACTTGGTGATTTTGACCCCGCTCGCATTGGCCAAAACATGGCAGTTGGTGGCTACCAGATCTTTTCCGACTACCACGCCGGTTCCCACTCCATGATTGCCGGCATGCGTGGCAACATGTACTTTAACTACAGAAGCCTTGAGTTTATAAACGAGTTCGTAATTCGGCTCGGCGCCCAAGATATTTTGGGTAAAACCCAGACTTAAAAAAGCTACCATACAAATCGTAAGCAAACGCATAAGTGGCACCTCAAGTCGCATTGTTTATTGGATGACAGTAGATTCGGTAAATAATTCTTTATAAAACAAACTAAATATCAACATAACACAAAATTTAACGTGAAAGTCGCTTTAAAGCTAGGTAAAATTGAGGTTTTGAGAAATGTTAAATTTTGGAGTAAATCATGCTAACCCAATCGCATTTTGTTGATTTGCCAACGCCAACGGGAGTAATGCGTACTTATGTGCATCGCCCGACCGGTGATAAAGCTTATCCTGCCATATTGTTTTATTCCGAAATTTTCCAGCAAACAGGTCCAATCGAACGCGCGGCGCGCTTGATGGCGGGCAAGGGTTATGCTGTGCTGGTGCCAGAGGTGTTCCATGAATTAAACCCCATCGGCACTATACTTGGCTACGATGATGCAGGCCGTGATAAGGGCAATGCGGACAAGGCAGCGAAAGACGTGCAAGGTTACGATAGCGATAACCGCGCAATGATTGAATATTTAGGCAAACAAAGCTGGTATGACGGCCACGTTGGAGCGATGGGTTTTTGCATTGGCGGCCATCTGGCTTTTCGGGCCGCGCTACAGCCCGAAATAAAAGCAACTGCATGTTTTTATGCAACAGATCTGCACAACAATAATATCCCTAACAAGCCCAACCAACACAGCATGGACAGGCTGGCTGATATTAAAGGCGAGCTGATGATGATTTGGGGTAAACAGGACAATCATGTTCCTACAGCCGGACGCATGCTGGTACATCAGAAGTTAACCGAGGCTAATTTGAATTTTACCTGGCATGAATTTAATGCGCAGCATGCTTTTATGCGCGATGAGGACCAGCGTTATGATTCTGAGTTGGCAACAATGTGTTATCAATTAGTCTTGCAGATGTTTTGCAGAACTTTATAGATTTCCAGGATAGATTTATACTTACGCTTGCTAAAAATGACCTTGCACATGGTCTGTAAATTAAGCCGTGTTTATTAGCCTTATCGTACATTTGAGGCGCGACTCACAACAGTAATATAGTACATTACCCATTTAAAGAGAATTTTATGACCATAAAAAATGCAGATATTGGCTTGGTTGGCCTGGCCGTTATGGGGCAGAATTTAGCCCTGAATATTGCCGATCACGGCTACACTATTGCGGTTTATAACCGCGATCCGAAAAAAACCCTCAACTTTATCGAAGAGTGCAAAAAGAACGAGCCTTCACACGAACGTGTGGTGGGGCATACCGATCTGGCCTCTTTCGTATTGAGCATTAAACGCCCGCGTAAGATTGTGTTGCTGGTAAAGGCCGGTAGCGCGACGGATGTGACGATTAACGCATTGCTGCCGTTTTTAGAGCAAGGCGATATTATCATTGATGGCGGCAACTCACTTTGGACAGACACGATCCGCCGCGAAAAGGAACTGGCAGTAAAAGGCATTGATTTTATTGGCTCCGGCGTTTCTGGTGGGGAAACCGGCGCACGTTTTGGCCCAAGTCTAATGCCGTCCGGCACGCGCAAGGCCTGGTCGTCACTGGAGCCGATTTGGCGAGATATTGCCGCTAAAGTGGACAATGTAACGGGTGTGCCGCTAGAAGGCGGCAAGCCAGGCAAACCGGTGGAAGGTGGCTTTTCATGTGCCGAATACATCGGCCCGGATGGCGCTGGCCATTATGTAAAAATGGTGCATAACGGTATTGAGTATATCGATATGCAGTTGATTTGCGAAGCATACTGGCTGATGAAGAATCTGCTTGACATGCCTGCAGACGAAATTGGTAAAGTGTTCCAGGAATGGAACAAGGGCGAGCTATCCAGTTTCCTGATCGAAATTACAGGAGATATCCTGCAGCAAAAAGACCCGATGGGGCCTGGCTTCCTGGTAGATAAAATCATGGATGCAGCTGGTCAAAAAGGTACTGGCCAATGGACGGCGGCCAATGCGCTGGAGCTCGGCGCACCAGCCAATGCGATTGCAGCTGCAGTATATGCGCGCGCGCTCTCAAGCTTAAAAGAAGAGCGTGTAGAAGCGAGCAAAATCTTAAAAGGTCCAGCGATTAAAAAAGTGGAAGGTGATAAAAAAGAAATCATTGAAGCGATTAAAAATGCACTCTATTGTTCAAAAATCTGTGCTTACGCGCAAGGTTTTCAACTGATTGATAAAGCGCAAGTGGCGTATAACTGGAAGCTCAACTTTGGCGAAATCGCACAAATCTGGCGCGGCGGTTGTATCATCCGCGCACGATTCCTGCAAAAAATCACCAATGCTTACGCGCTCAATTCACGTTTGAAAAACTTAATGCTAGATCCCTATTTCACACAGGCGATGAATGACGGTCAGGCGGGATGGCGCAGAGTGATTGCCTTGGCGGTGACCAATGGCATTCCAGCACAGGGGTTCAGTGCCGCATTGGCTTATTACGATGGTTATCGCAGTGCGGTACTGCCGGCCAATCTATTGCAGGCGCAACGCGATTACTTTGGCGCCCATACTTATGAGCGCCTGGATCAGCCGCGTGGTCAGTTCTTTCACTTGGATTGGCCAGAAGCAGATCGTCCGCAAATAGCGATTGAGTAACGGACTGGTAATATAAGCAGCCGATAGATTAGTGGGCTTGCTGAAAGGCAACCCACTTTTTTGCTTTAAAGTCTAAAGTGAAAAAAGGGATGCGCTCTTTATTGGGCTTTAGTTATACACAGTCGCTAAAAGCTTCAATCGTGCGATTAAAGTCTTTTTGCTTTTTCAGGCTTAAAATACTGGCCTCTTGCACTTTTACTTTATCGGACTTCTGGCTGAGCGCTGGCTCATAAATTTCATCAATCAGTTCTGGTTTCGCTACTTTTTTAACATTTGTTGCTCGCATCATATTTTCCTTTTGGGAGTTAAAATCTACAGGAATTGTGTTCCCGTAGCATGGGAGTCCAATCTATCAAATAAATTCATTGATTTCATGTATTTAGTCGATAAATCATTAAAATCATTACAACTTTGCCTATAACGCAGATCATTTGTTGCGGAATACACAAAAGTAAATATTTTTTGTTACGATTTATACAAGCAACAGCTGTACCAAAATAATCGGCAAATAAAATTAAGTATTAAAAATACGCAAAAATCCCGTAATCACCGTAAAATGCTAGTCTTTCACGTGGCTAATAACATATGAAAATTTCTATAAATGGCAACATCAAGCAATTCGATAGCGAGAATATGACAATTTCTGCGCTGGTAGTGACATTAAATTTAACAGGCAAGCGCTTGGCCATTGAAAAAAATGGTGAAATAGTACCGCGCAGCCAGTTCGCAGAAACAAAATTGCAAGATGGCGATAGGTTGGAAATTGTGGGTGCAGTCGGTGGCGGATAAGTGGATAGTGGGAAAATGATGAATCAACAACTGGTTATTGCGGGCAAGTCTTATCACTCACGCTTATTAGTGGGTACGGGTAAATATAAGGATTTTACCGAAACGCGCGCGGCGATTGACGCCAGTGGCGCACAGATTGTCACGGTGGCTATACGCCGCACCAATATTGGCCAGAACGCAGGCGAACCTTCGTTGCTGGAATACTTGCCGCCTGAAGAATTTACTTATCTGCCCAATACCGCGGGCTGTTATTCGGCCGATGATGCAGTACGCACTTTGCGTTTGGCGCGCGAGTTGCTGGACGGCCATAAACTGGTGAAGCTGGAAGTGCTGGGCGACCCAAAAACGCTGTATCCGAATGTGATAGAAACGATTGCCGCGGCCAAGGTGCTAGTAAAAGATGGCTTTGACGTCATGGTCTATACCTCGGATGACCCGATTATTGCCAAGCAGCTCGAAGATATAGGCTGCTGCGCGGTTATGCCGCTAGCCTCTCTCATCGGTTCCGGCATGGGCATTCTGAATCCGTGGAATTTACAGATTATTATCGAAAACGCAAAAATTCCTGTGCTGGTAGATGCAGGCGTTGGTTGCGCAGGCGATGCGGCGATTGCCATGGAACTTGGTTGCGACGGCGTGCTGATGAATACGGCGATCGCTGCTGCGCGCGACCCTGTTTTGATGGCGTCAGCCATGAAAAAAGCCATTGAAGCAGGCCGAGAGTCATACCTGGCCGGCCGTATGCCAAAAAAATTATATTCAGCCAGTCCGAGCTCGCCTACTTCCGGTTTAATTACAGCGGCATGATCGGTTGACGTGACCATAACAGGCAAAAAATACGCATTTTCGGTGAGTGTTGAAACTGCTTATCTGCTGGATCAGTCAAACCCCGATGAAAATCAATTTGCCTTTGCCTACACGATTACCATTAGCAATGTTGGCAGCATAGCCGCGCAGCTGATCAGCCGTCACTGGATTATTACTGACGCGAACAACCATGTGAAAGAGGTTAAAGGGCTGGGTGTGATTGGTGCACAGCCTTTGTTGCAGCCAGGTCAGCAGTTTGAATACACGAGCGGAACGTTGTTGGCGACACCTGTCGGTTCAATGCGGGGCACGTACCAAATAGTGGCTGAGGATGGCACCTTGTTTGATGCGGAGATCGAGTCATTTACCTTGGCCGTGCCCAAGGTGTTAAATTGAGCTTGTGGAATTAGGTAAAACAATTTGAAAAAGTTTTTGATTCTAGTTTGTATGGTTCTCGTTACGGTTTCGTGCGCGAAACGAAATGTAAAGCCTTCACCACAAAAAAGTGTGACGACCTGTGATTGCGCACAGCAAACAGCACTAGCTCAACCGCCTGACACCACCAAATCAAATGGTGAAACTAAGCCAGCGGCACCAATCATCACGCCAGATTACGCGCTGCTAAAGCCTGCGGCCTGGAGCGATATTGACGGTTTTGCAGAAGATGATTTAGGCGCGGCTTGGCCAGTTTGGCTAAATAGTTGCAGCACTTTGAAAAACAAGCCCACATGGCAAGCGGTATGCGCTACTGCGCTGAATATGAACAACCCGGATAGCACAGCGATTCAGGCCTATTTCACGCAAAACTTTAATGTGTATCGCGCCAGCAATCAGGATGGTACGGAAACCGGTTTGATTACCGGCTATTATCAGCCGTTACTGAAAGGCAGCCGTACCAAGTCTGCACAGTATCCGCATCCCATCTATCGTCAACCCAGCGATCTGGTGACGGTGGAACTGGGAGAGCTCTATCCGGAACTTAAATACAAACGTGTCCGCGGCAAACTGGTAGGCAACAAACTGGTGCCTTACATGACGCGTGCGGAAATCGAGGCATCACCTTCGCCGATGTCCGGCACTGAAATCATGTGGATTAATGACGTCATCGATGTATTTTTCCTGCAGATACAGGGTTCTGGCTTAGTTCAACTGGACAATGGCGAACAGGTTCAAGTGGGCTATGCCGACCAGAATGGGCATCCCTATAATTCAATCGGCCGTCTGCTGGTCGAGCGCGGTGAACTGACTCTTGATCAGGCCTCCATGCAGGGCATTAAAAACTGGGCGCGTAACAACATGGGGAAACTGCGTGATCTGCTCAACAGTAATCCCAGCTATGTGTTTTTTAGAGAATTGCCCGTAGGTTTGCCAGGTCCGCTCGGTGCGCTTGGGGTGCCCGTCACCGCCGAGCGCAGTGTGGCGGTAGACCCAAAATTTGTGCCGCTGGGTGCGCCAGCGTTTTTATCGACCACGCAGCCCAATAGCGCAAAGCCGTTGAAACGATTGATGATGGCACAGGATACTGGCGGAGCGATCAAGGGCGGGGTGCGCGCTGACTTCTTCTGGGGGGCGGGCAATGAAGCCGGCAAGCAGGCGGGCGCGATGAAGCAGGTCGGCAAGATCTGGGTGTTGTTACCCAAAGACTTTCCGCTTCCCAAATAATTGGAAAAGAGCGGCTTCTAAAGAACGTGCCAAATAAAAAGGGCGCGTTGGGCGCCCTTTTTAATGACGTTAGAACTAATTACTTGTTCATTACGTACATAGTCACTTCGAAACCGAAACGCATTTCAGTAGCAGCTGGTTTTGTCCACATAGTAATTCTCCTTAGTTAAAATTCGTCTGGGTTAATTCGCATCGCTGCAATCGCTCCATAACGTAGGGACCATATTACGCGGGTACCAAAAATAAGCTGTATTTAATCTGCTTAAAACATGCTCATGATTTTCATGAGATTATTGAGCGCTTTTGATCCGTTTTAGCAGGCGCTTAATGCCTTTTCTGCCGATGGTGCGCTTTAAGCTCACCTTAAGGTCATAGAGGTGAAATTGTAATTTATCCTGCCATCTCAGTTTTCTGCCGGTGAGTCCAAGATAGATGTGCATGAAACGTTTGCGCTCTGCCCAGTGCAGCTTGTGGCAAGCCCTTGTGAGATCTGCCACGCGAAGTTTCAGAGCGACCGGGTGATTGAAGCTATGCAGTCGGGCGGTGTCAATCAGCGAGAATTGCAATTTATGGTCAGCCAAAATGTTGACCAGAATATTGCCGCCGGATAAATCCCTGAAGTGAATGCCATGACTATGCATGATATGGCAATACTGCGCCAATTGAGGATAAACATCCTCGGGGGTCAGTCCTAAAAAAGCAGGTTCGCCGCTTGCAAAAGCAGAAAACAGCTGGCCAACATTGCAGTCAGCTTGCACATAGTCGCACAGATAAAAATTCTGCTTAAGTGTGCTATCACCAGTTTTCTCAAAGAATGCCACCGGCTGGGCGGTTTTCACACCGCGTCTTAATAGCTCCATTGCGCCATTCCAGCTACGTCTGGCTTTGCTTGGTTTGAATCGGTCCAGAAAGGCTTTGTGCGGGTACATTTTGACAGGCTGTTTTACCGTGATCTGGCGCGAGCTGTCACGCGGGTCAGCAACTGACCAAATAGCATTGCGCGCGTGGCGTAATGCTGCATCTTTTGCAGGACTGAGCAGCTTGCTGGGGTGCAGAGCTTGCATGAGCATGTTGGCTTCATTGGCGTCTTTGGCCAGCACCAATCCCTGCCAGTCGTCTTCATTCACTCTAAAATATTGCAAGCCATTGATATGGGCATGTATCGCCAAGTCCTTTTCCAACGCAGGCTGGGCTTTGGTTTTGATGGGAAAATCCGCATGCCATTGCAAATAAATGGGGGATTCTGTAATCAGCTCAAAATTCTTGTGGGGCAATCCTCCGTCACGATGCAGCACGGTTGCTGCGTTCAATGAGGTTTCTTCATAGACATCGCTCAAAAAGGCGACTTTTCCATTGATCGTCCATGCGGCATGAATTTGCCTGTTATCCTGTTCAAAATGATGGATTTCCAGCCCTTGCGCCGAAGCGATATGCCGCACATAATGCGCGTCCTGAATCAGGCTGATTACGGTTTTGACCGCGTTAAAACTGGCGCGGGGTACATAATTGGCAAGCTTGCCATCCACGCTTTTGTAATGGGTTACTCTTTCTAATGGCGGGTAATCTGACTCCTGCAGGCCATCATTAATCAGGCCTTCGCGCTGGCAGATCAAAGCGCCCCAGAATACCTGGGCCAGGCTATTCGAAGCGGCCGTAAGGGTGAGGTAGCGGGCGGCGTAATCGGCCTGCTTTTGTTCGCCATCCGGCAACAGACGCTGTATGCGATAAATCGCCCAGAAAGCAACGGGCGAAACCAGTGTAGCTACGCCAAAATCTGTGCTGATTTTTTTTAAGATACGCGCTTTTTTAACCAGATTGTATTTGAAGATGGTCGCCCAACGGTATTTGAATATGCGGTGATCAAACCGCTCAGGTTCAGATACACGCTCTGAAAACAAATTGTCGGTATGGATATCGGGTAACTGTTTTTTTTCCTTAAACGACTGCAGCAGGCCGATATTGTAAATAGGCTCGAAATCACTGAGGTTGGGGCCTGCCAGCGTCAGGTTCCGGCCTCTAATTTCATGATGCGCAATCCCCCAGGCGGTAAGAAAACCAGGCATGGAATATCCCGCCCAGCGTTTGCGGTTAATGGTAGTGCCCACTTCGATTTGCCTGACTTTGCTACCGAATTGCTCTAGCACATCCCGCAGAAACTGCCGCCAGATGTCTTGCTCAGCAGGAGACTCCATGTTTTTCGCAGCCTCAAAAGGTTGCACAAGGTGCATGCTCACCTCGAATTTATGTGCGATCAGGGCGCTTAAAAAACGTGCATTAAAACTGGTTAAATCACCATAGCTGAAATCCAGACGCACTTGTTTTGTACCAAGCTGATTGAGCTGTGAGATAACGTAATCATCTACTGCCGGATCGGCGGAAGATGCGACGCAAACGCCGAAAAAATCGGCTGGAATAATGTGATTGTCAGGGGGTAAATGCCCGTTTTTAATCAACAGGCCACCACGCAGAATGTAGCTTAAGCCATCGTATACCACCTGCCTGGTGAGCATGGAAGGCAGTTTTCGTTTAGCTGTCATTGCGGCAATCGGTAGCGCTGCTCGCGATATAGCAAAGCCGGTAATAATGAATTCGCAAGTGCGCGCTGCTCGATGTCCTTTGCATTTGCTGAGGGTGCAGATTCGCTAAGACGCTTTGCCTTGGTGTCATATACTGCATGCGCCGGCGGTTTGCCTTCGCGTAACACAACAACTTCGTTTGAATTTGGCGTCTGTTCCATCCAGGCAAAGTTGTAGTTGTATTGCATCATGGCGCGGCCAAGCCTGTCGGTTGGCTCGCTGGATAGGTCTCGCCCCGTCATCGGGTGCTGGCCTTTAATGCCCATGAGAGACAGCACGGTGACAGGCAGGTCAATCTGACTGGTGATGCTGGTAATTTTTCTGGGTTGAATATCGGCACCTAAAATTAAGCCTGGAATATGAAAATGCTTAATCGGTACCAGAGAATCGCCCCGAACGCGGATGTCATGATCCGCTACAATCAAGAACACGGTGTCCTTCCAGTAAGGGCTCTTTTGTGCCTGCTCAAAAAATTTCCCCATGGCATAGTCAGCATATTTTACAGCGTTGTTATCAGTAGCCTTTGGTTGCTCGTATAGCTCAATGCGTCCATCCGGGAATTCAAACGGCGCATGATTGGATGACGAAAATGCTAGCGTAAAGAATGGCTTGCCGCTGGCGTGGTGTGCCATCAGCTGCTCGTGGGTTTTGTTGAGCAGGTCTTCGTCCGAAGCACCCCAGCTGCCGACAAATACTGGATTTTTATAATCTTTTTCTTCGATAATTTTCTGAAAGCCGTTGCCTAGAAAAAAGCTGCGCATATTGTCAAAATGCGATTCGCCACCGTAAATAAATTCCGTGTGATAGCCTTGTTTGCTGAGCAAAGCTGCCAGTGAGAAAAAGTTTTTCTGGCTGAGCGAGAGTTTGACCGTGCTGTCCGCAGGGGTGGGCTGAAAGCCAGTAGTGACTGCCTCGATGCCGCGCACAGAGCGTGTTCCGGTAGCATACAGTTGCTCAAGCCAGATGCCTTGTTCTTTTAGTTTTTCCAGGTTGGGCGTTACGGGTTTGCCACCAAGGGACTCCACAAAAGTCGCCCCCAGGCTCTCTTGCAGGATAATCACCAGATTGAGCGGCTTGTCGCGTTTAACGCTGGGCTCCAGGGTTTTAAGCGTAGGAATGTCTGTGTCTTTTGCACCGGTGAGTTTGAATATCTCGGCTTTGGGCATTTTTCCATAAATCTTGCTGGATTTGCTTTCATGCTGCAGGCTGTAAACCGCGTAAAACACGGAGTAGCCAGAATTTAATATCAGGCTATTCACCATGCTATCCTGCGTGATGGCGAACAATGCGGGGTTAGCAGGCCTGTGGCCAGTGGTGGAACGAATACCAAAAGCGATTAATACTAAAAACAGCGGCCAAAACAGAGCTAATTTTTTGTTTGACCAGGAGGGAGTGCTGCTAACTAGCCATGGGTGCATAAAACGGCGCATCGCCCAAATGGCCAATAGCGTGAAGCCGATGCCTGTAAACACCTCCACCTTGAAGCCGCGCCAAAGCATTCCCAATACTTCATTGGGGTATTTTAAATATTCTACAAAGATACGGTTAGGCCGCACATCGTATTCGGCAATAAAGCCAGGCGTAGCCGCTTCTAAAAACACCAGAAAAACAATCGCTGAAATTACCCAGAGATAGGTAAATTTTCGCCACACATTAAAAAAGTGTCTGGTCGCTAAAATTGGTGCCAATAACACCGGGATGACACTGAGTAAACAAAGCTGGATAATATCGGTGCGGATGCCTTGCAATAAAATTTCCAGCAGCTTGCCGGTCGCATTGACACGATCCAGCTTCCATAACACGAGACCAAGCCGTGAGACCGAAAGTATCACCAAACCCAACAGCACCATGGCCACAAGCGGGGCATAGGGTCCCAGCTTTTTGCTGATGTGCCAGAAGGCTTGCTGCCATTTTCTAAACAAACTCGATAACAACATGCAGTATTTACTTTAAAATCAAAACGCTATTATAAATGCAACGGGCAAAATAAAAGAAACGGATTTAGTGTTTACGTAACTTGCCAAATGCCAGTATGCCGATGACGCAAAAAATCAGGCTGCAAAAAATATAAAGGGAAAATATATTCATATCAACTGCTTGCTGGCAAGTTGTGCGGATTAAGCATTTTCTGCCATCTGTTTCAGCGTGACGTAGTCTGTTTTTCCGGTGCCAAGCAAGGGCAACTCTGCGATACGTACGATTTTGCGTGCAATGGCGATTTCGGGGTTTCCAAGATTTTTGGCCACGATTTGCAGATCCTCACGTTTCAATGCGGGATCGGTCGTGAATAGAATGATATTTTCACCGCGTTGTGCATCGGTTTGGGTGCTGGCAGCATGCTGGTGCTCTGGCGCGGCAGTATTGGCGATTTTTTCCACCACTTCGAGAGAGACCATCTCCCCTGCCACTTTGGCGAAACGTTTCACACGGCCTTTGATGTGAATAAAGCCCTGGGCATCAACTTCAACAATGTCGCCTGTGTTGTACCAGCCATCTTCGGGAGGGTTAAGCACGCCCGGATTATCGAACAGGTAATAGCCTTTCATCACGTTTTCGCCACGCACATGCAGCAAGCTGCCAGTGTTAATGCCGGGCACAGATTCTAATTTATGTTCCAGACCGGGGATGAACTGGCCTACGCTTCCATTCAGGTTGGCCATCGGCGTGTTAGCCGAAAGCACAGGTGCGCATTCTGTGGCACCATAGCCTTCAAGAATGCGAATGCCGAATTTTTCCGAATAAACTTTGCGCACCTCATCATTAAGCTTTTCTGCGCCAGCAACCACGATTCTGAGTTTATAAAAGTCGTAAGGATGGGCATATTTGGCATAATTTGCCAGGAAAGTGCTGGTGGCAAAAAACACTGTGCAGCCACGATCGTAGATAATTTCCGGAATGACTTTGTACTGCAATGGTGACGGGAACATGTGAATTTTAATGCCGTTTAACACAGGCAGCATGGAACCCGTAAATCCAAAGGCATGGAAGATAGGTAACACCATCATGAATTTATCGGTGGGGTTGAAATCCAGTACCGCCATAATCTGTGCGATATTGGTCAAAATGCTTTTATGCGAATGCACCACGCCTTTGGGTTTGCCCTCGGAGCCTGACGTAAACAATACAACAGCTGGTTCATCGGGTGAACTGGATTCCATTACCGCGCGCGGATAGTGCAAGGCATAGCCCATCAGCCAAGCGCGGTCGACTACGCCAAAATCAGCACGCAGGTCTTCAAGATAGAGAATGTTGAGGTCTTTCAGGTTGGCAACAACTTCTTCCAGTTTGGCCGTTTCAATAAACTTGCGTGAGGTAATTACGGTTTTGATATTGGCCGCGATACACGCATTCTGCATCCCGGCCGTTCCGGCGGTGTAATTGATCATGGCCGGGATACGGTTAAATGCAGACATGCCTAAAATCAGTGCAACGGTATTGGTGATGTTGGGCATGAGCACGCCGACGACCTCATGCGGGCTGCTGACTTTGGTAACAATTCTTCCTAGCGCCAGGCTTTTCTTCAATACATTTTGATAGGTTTCTTCTACTTCGTTGAGATCCTCAATGAGTTTGTAGTCGCCACCGAATTTATCCACAGCATCTAAAAAAGCCTCAAACAAGGTGCGGCTTTTCTGTGCCTGAAACAGCATTTTTTGCATCACGCTGCGCATGCCCTCGCCCGCGATGCGGCGCCGTTGCTTGGCTGTAGGGAAGCTGCGATTCGTGGCTTTTGGCATCACGATGCTGGTGGTAGGTAGCACCGTGAGCGTGACTCGAGGAAATAAGCGCTTAAGCTGGTGGCGTGCTAAGCGTCCAAAATAGGATTCTCCTGCACCATCAATACGCACAGGTAAAACAGTTGCCCCTGTTTTCCCGGCAATAAACCCGGGGCCGTCATACACTTTTTGTATTTCTCCAGTTGCCGTAACGCGTCCTTCCGGAAAAACCACTACATTTTCGCCGGCTTCAAGCAGTTTAATCACCTTTTTCATGGCAATCGGATTAGCGGTATCTACTTCTACATGGCGTGTTAAACGTAAGGCTTGCCTAAATGCCCATTTTTTAAAGGTAGAGGTGTGTACGACAAAAGTGGCTTTTTTTGGCAAAAATAGGCAAAGCAATAAACCATCCAAAAATGATTCGTGATTGGCGACGATCAACAGCCCATCTTCAGCGGGCACATTCTCTAAACCGCGCACCTCGACGCGAAATAGTATTTTGCTAATAAAACGCAGGATACTTGCCAACATAAAGTCACCCCTATTTCGTTGTTATCTAAATATTATTTTTTTACTTAGCCTTAAAATGTTTTCAATTTTAGCCGTTCGGTCTTTTTTAAATGCTAATAGTACACGCTGACGCTGCTTGGCGCCTAGTGCAACAAAAATCCAGAAATATTCTCCCATAAATGATATGCCATGCAAGTCAATATCCATGCGGCTTCCGTGGTGTATAAATGCTATCGTAAAACAAAAACGGACGCCGCAGCGTCCGTTTGTTTTACAGCAAATTTACTGGTTACACGTGATAAGCACGCTCGCCATGTTCCGTAGTATCCAAGCCCTCACGCTCAGATTCTTCAGATACACGCAGGCCGATCAAGATGTCCACAACTTTAAGCGAGATGAATGCAACGACTGCAGACACGACGATTGCTGTGCCAACGGCCCATATTTGCGCGGTCATTTGTGCAGCAAAGTTGTATTCACCTACAGCATTTGCAACATAGTCATACACGCCCATGCCACCCAACGCCGGGTTTACAAACACGCCGGTCGCCAGTGCGCCGAATATACCGCCTACGGCATGTATACCAAATACGTCCAGCGCATCATCGTAACCAAACATGTGTTTTACTTTTGATACAAAAATGTAGCAGATCGGTGAAACTAACAGGCCGATGATGATTGCACCCATAGGACCTACGAAGCCGCAGGCTGGAGTTACAGCAACCAAGCCAGCAACCGCGCCAGACGCGGCACCCAACATAGATGGTTTTGATTTATGGAACCACTCAACAAACATCCAGGAAAGTGTTGCTGCGCCAGTGGCGATCATGGTATTCAGGAAAGCCAGCGCCGCATAGCCGTTAGCTTCCAGATTAGAGCCAGCGTTAAAACCAAACCAGCCCACCCATAGTAACGCCGCACCCACCATGGTTAATGTCAGGCTGTGTGGCGTCATGGCTTCTTTACCGTAACCAATACGTTTACCTAACACGATACAGGCAACCAAACCAGCGACACCTGCGTTAATGTGCACAACAGTACCACCCGCAAAGTCGAGCGCACCTTTAGCCCATAACCAGCCAGCGTTTGCTAGTACGGTATTGAGTGATTCAGCGCTGGTAATTGCATCCGGACCGTCCCAGTACCAAACCATGTGTGCCATTGGTAAGTAAGCGAAGGTAAACCAGAGCGCCATAAAGACCAGCACAGCAGAAAACTTCATACGCTCCGCAAATGCACCGATAATCAGCGCTGGCGTAATGGCTGCAAAAGTAAGCTGGAAAGCAACGAAAATCAGCTCAGGAATATATGCGCCTTTGCTGAATGTGGCTGCGATGGAGTCTGGCGTGATGCCCGCCAGAAACGCCTTACTCAGGCCGCCAAAATATGGGTTGCCGCCTGTAAATGCCACGCTATAGCCATACAGCGCCCATAGCACACCCATGAATGAAAAGATCACAAAGGTTTGCATCAGGACGGACAGCATATTTTTTTGGCGAACCAGGCCGCCGTAAAACAAAGCCAGTCCTGGAATGGTCATTAAAGTGACCAAGGCCGTGGCTACAATCATCCATGCCGTGTCGCCCTTGTTTGGGACAGGTGCGGGTGCCGCTGTTGCCTCAGCTGGCGCCGCTTCAGCAGGCGCTGCCTCGGCTGGAGCAGAAGAGCTGCTTGCTGCGGCATCCACGGCTATTGCTGCATCGGTTACCGCCTCTACTGTAGCAGCAGCGGCTGCATCTTCCGCAAAACTCAATTGTGTCGCGCCTAAACCTAGTAGGGCGACTAACGAAAATATAGATAAAAATTTCTTCATGCCTGTAATTTTATTCATGCTAGGCCCCTTAAAGTGCGTCAGGACCGGTTTCACCGGTACGGATGCGATAAACTTGTTCTAAGTTAAATACAAACACTTTGCCATCGCCAATTTTGCCGGTGGCTGCCGCTTTTTCAATCGCATCCACCACTTGGTCCAGCATGTCATCTTTAATGGCGACTTCCAATTTTACTTTCGGTAAAAAATCCACCACATATTCTGCACCACGATACAGCTCAGTGTGACCCTTCTGGCGGCCAAAGCCCTTTACCTCAGTAACCGTAATGCCTTGCACGCCAATGGCAGACAAGGCTTCACGCACTTCATCAAGCTTGAATGGCTTGATTATTGCGGACACAAATTTCATTTCTAACCCCCTTAAAGTTTTACGTACAAATTAAATAAAAAGCACATTTGACATAAGCAAAGCACGTGCCAATCAAAAATATGTTTATAATCAATAGCATAAATAATATTTAATCATTGCGGTTATTGTGGAATGGCTGTAAAAATCTGCTAAACTACGATTAAAAATTGTAAAACCTTCAGGAATCGCCATGTTAAATGCAGAAAAGATTAATGAAATATCCAGTAAAATCAATGGCTTGATAAAATCAAGCCCAATAGCTGACATTGAAAAGAATATTTATGCACTAATTCAGGGCGCATTCACCAAAATGGAGCTTGTTTCGCGCGAAGAATTCGATGTTCAAGCTGAAGTGTTGCGCAAAACGCGTGAGCAGCTTACAAAAATGGAAGCCAAGCTAATCGAGTTAGAGACACAGCTGAAGCAGAAATGAGTCTGGCTGTGCTTTATAGCCGCGCGCTGAGCGGCATGGATGCGCCAGAAGTGGTGGTAGAAGTGCATCTGGCTAATGGCTTGCCGAGTTTCACCATTGTGGGCTTGCCGGAAGCGGAAGTAAAAGAAAGCAAAGACCGCGTGCGTGCCGCCATACAAACTGCGCAGTTCGAGTTTCCGGCGCGGCGCATCACGGTTAATCTGGCCCCAGCTGATTTGCCCAAAGAAAGTGGCCGCTATGATTTGCCGATTGCGTTAGGGATATTGGCTGCTAGTGGACAAATCCCCGGTGAGTCGCTAGACCGTTATGAAATTGCGGGCGAATTGGCGCTAACAGGCGAACTGCGCCCGATACGCGGTGCGTTAGCGATGACATACCACATGGTGCATGCCCAGGCTAAACAAAACGCCCAAGCTAAACAAAACCAAGTTAAGCAAAATATTGGTGCAAAAATCAAACGCGCTTTTATTTTGCCCCAACTCAGTGCACAAGAAGCCAGCTTGGTAAAAGACGCCATAATTTACCCGGCCAATTCCTTGCTGGAGGTGTGTGCGCATTTAAGCGGCCATACGGCGCTTAATCAGTATGAATCCAGCGCACAAATTCAAAGTATTGCTTATCCGGATTTTAACGAAGTAAAAGGTCAAAGTCAGGCCAAGCGTGCGCTGGAAATTGCCGCAGCGGGCGGGCATAGCGTGCTCATGAGCGGGCCACCAGGAACGGGTAAATCCATGCTAGCCAGCCGTTTTGCAGGTATTCTGCCCAGCATGACAGAAGGCGAAGCATTAGAGAGTGCCGCCATCCAATCGCTCAACGGCGATTACAGGCTGGAAAACTGGAAACGCCGTCCCTATCGGGCGCCGCATCACACAGCCTCAGGGGTAGCTTTGGTAGGCGGCGGCGGCATTCCGCGCCCTGGTGAAATTTCGCTCGCGCATAATGGCGTTTTATTTTTAGACGAGTTGCCCGAGTTTGACAGAAAAGTATTAGAGGTGCTGCGTGAGCCACTGGAGAGCGGACATATCACCATCTCACGCGCCGCTAGGCAAGCTGATTTTCCCGCGCAGTTTCAGCTTATTGCCGCCATGAACCCTTGCCCTTGCGGTTATTTGGGGCATTTCAACAACAAATGCCGCTGTACGCCTGACAATGTGGCGCGCTATCGTGCCAAAATTTCAGGGCCGTTGTTAGATCGCATAGATTTGCATATCGAAGTACCTGCCCTGAAAGAAGCTGAATTGACCTCGGCTGCAGTGGCTGAAAGCAGCGATGCAATTCGCGCCCGTGTAGAAAAGGCGCGTGCATTACAGCTGCAACGCCAAGGCAAAGCCAATTCTGCGCTTGGCAGTTTGGAAATCGATAAATTTTGCCAGCCGGACGATGCAGGCTTAACCTTGCTTAAAACCGCCATTTCACGCCTTAATCTATCTGCGCGCGCTTATCACCGCATTTTAAAAGTCGCACGTACCATTGCTGACTTGGCGGGAGAAGCAGCCATAAAGTCTGCCCATATTGCCGAAGCGGTGCAATATAGGCGCGGCGACGCACAGTAATATTGCGCCAGCGTGATAAAATTAGCGAAATTCTAAAGACTCATTTTTCATGACTTTGCTGCCAATTTCTGCAACCGAAACCAAACTGCGAGAACTGCTCAGGCAGCGCATCCTGATTCTGGATGGCGCAATGGGCACCATGATTCAGCGTTACAAGCTGACAGAAGCCGATTATCGCGGCGAGCGCTTCGCCGATTTTAAAGCCCCGGCGGGTGAGCGCGAGCTGTTTGTGAAAGGCAATAACGAGTTGCTGACATTGACGCAGCCGCAGGTGATTCAGGAAATCCACGAGCAATATCTGGCGGCCGGCGCGGATATCATTGAAACCAATACCTTCGGTGCAACCAGCGTCGCGCAGGACGACTACCACATGGCGCATTTAGTCTATGAGATGAACGTGCAATCTGCCAAGCTCGCCAGAGCGGCCTGCGTCAAATACAGTACACCAGATAAACCGCGCTTCGTGGCAGGCGCGCTGGGCCCTACTCCTAAAACAGCCAGCATCTCGCCGGATGTGAATGACCCTGCCGCACGTAATGTGAACTTTGACCAGCTGGTGAGCGCTTACTTGGAGCAGACGCGAGGCTTGGTTGAAGGCGGCGCGGATATTCTGATGGTGGAAACCATCTTTGATACGCTCAACTGCAAAGCGGCATTATTTGCCATCGACAGCTTCTTTGAAGAAGTGGGTTACCGTATGCCGATTATGATTTCCGGTACGGTGACCGATGCTTCCGGGCGAATCTTATCCGGCCAAACTGTCACCGCATTCTGGCATTCAGTGCGCCATGCCAAACCGCTTACAGTGGGTTTAAATTGCGCTCTGGGGGCAACGCTCATGCGCCCGTATGCAGAAGAGCTTTCCAATATCGCCGATACGTTTGTGTGTATTTACCCCAACGCAGGCTTACCAAACCCGATGAGCGACACGGGGTTTGACGAAACGCCCGATGTGACTTCCAGTCTGGTGAAAGAGTTTGCTGAAAGCGGTTTTATCAACATTGCGGGCGGTTGTTGCGGAACGACTCCTGCGCATATCAATGCAATCTATGAGGCGATTAAAGCTATTCCGCCACGCGAAGTGCCCAGCGTTCCGCCTTATACGCGCCTTTCAGGGCTGGAACCGTTCATCATTGACGAGAATTCGTTATTCGTCAACGTTGGCGAGCGTACCAATGTTACCGGCAGCAAGGCTTTTGCGCGCATGATTATCAACGGCCAGTTTGAAGAGGCGTTGAGCGTGGCGCGACAGCAGGTAGAAAACGGTGCACAAGTCATCGACATCAACATGGATGAAGGTATGCTGGATGCCGTGCAGGCCATGACGCACTTTTTGAATCTGATAGCTTCGGAGCCTGATATTGCACGCGTGCCAATCATGATTGATTCCAGCAAATGGAGCGTCATCGAAGCGGGCCTTAAATGTGTGCAAGGCAAGTCGATTGTCAATTCCATTTCGATGAAGGAAGGCGAGAGTGAATTCTTACGCCAAGCCAAGCTGTGCCGCCGTTACGGCGCGGCGGTGATTGTGATGGCCTTTGACGAAAAGGGCCAGGCGGATACTTATGAGCGCAAAATTGAAATCTGCAAACGTGCGTATGATTTATTGGTGAGCACCGGTTTTCCGCCAGAAGATATTATTTTCGACCCGAATATTTTCGCCATTGCGACAGGCATTGAAGAACACAACAACTATGCTGTGGATTTTATCGAGGCCACGCGCTGGATCAAGCAAAACCTGCCGCATGCGAAAATCTCGGGCGGCGTATCGAATGTGAGCTTCAGCTTCCGTGGCAATGAGCCCGCGCGCGAAGCGATTCACACGGTGTTTTTGTATCATGCGATTAAAGCAGGTATGACCATGGGCATCGTCAACGCCGGCATGGTGGGCATATACGATGACCTCACGCCGGAATTGCGCGAGCGCGTGGAAGATGTGGTATTAAACCGTCGGCCGGATGCGACCGAGCGCATGATCGAAATCGCTGGCACTTTGGTTGCGGGCGGCAAAAAAGAAGCCGCGACGCTGGAATGGCGCGGAACGCCGGAAAACCCTGTGAGCGTGAACAAGCGCCTTGAGCATGCCATGGTGCATGGCATCACTGATTTCATCATAGAGGACACCGAAGAGGCACGCCAGGCCATAATGGCAGGCGGCGGCAGGCCGATTCAGGTGATAGAAGGCCCGCTCATGGACGGCATGAACGTAGTCGGCGATTTGTTCGGCCAGGGCAAAATGTTTTTACCGCAAGTGGTGAAATCTGCCCGCGTGATGAAGCAAGCGGTAGCGCATTTAATTCCATTTATTGAGGCTGAAAAAGCTGCAGAGCAGGAACGCACGGGCGTGGTCGCCAAACCAAAAGGCAAGGTTGTCATTGCCACGGTGAAGGGTGATGTGCATGACATTGGCAAGAATATCGTTTCGGTCGTGTTGCAATGCAACAATTTTGAAGTGGTGAACATGGGGGTGATGGTGCCGGCGGCCGAAATTTTAGCCATGGCCAAAGCCGAGAATGCCGATATTATCGGCTTGAGCGGCCTGATTACGCCATCTCTGGAAGAAATGACGCATATCGCAAGAGAGATGCAGCGTGACCCATATTTTCACGGCCTAAGAACACCGTTGCTGATTGGCGGCGCAACGACCTCGCGTGCGCATACCGCAGTGAAAATAGCCCCACATTACGATGGCCCAGTGGTGTACGTGCCAGATGCGTCGCGCTCGGTGTCGGTGATGCAAAACCTGCTCACCCCCGAAAGCCGCGGTGCTTATTTGGCGGAGATTCAGGCGGATTACGAAAAGGCACGTACGCAGCATGCCAATAAAAAGGGCACACCACTGCTCACGCTGGCAGAAGCGCGCGCGAACAAATCCAGGCTTCAGTTTCATCCAGTCAAACCGAAGTTCATTGGGCGGCGCGTGTTCAAAAACATTGATTTGAGCCTGATCGCACAATACATTGATTGGTCACCGTTCTTCCAGACCTGGGATTTGGCCGGCAGCTACCCCGCGATTTTAAGCGACAAAGTGATCGGCGAAGCTGCAACTAAAGTATTTGCAGAAGCACAATCGATGCTGAAGAAAATCATTGACGGGCGCTGGCTCACAGCGAATGGCGTGATTGCGCTGATGCCTGCCAATACCGTAAATGACGACGATATTGAAATCTACACTAATGAAACCCGGAACCAGGTCGCATTTACCTGGTACGGCATGCGCCAGCAAAGCGTAAAGCCTGTGATTGACGGTGTTGCACGGCCTAACCAGTGTTTGGCGGACTTTATCGCGCCAAAAGGCACGCCTGATTATATTGGGCTGTTCGCCGTTACCGCAGGTCTGGGCATAGAAAAAATCGAGCAACGCTTTGCTGATGCGCATGATGACTACAGCGGCATTATGTTCAAAGCACTGGCAGATCGGCTCGCCGAAGCCTTTGCCGAATACATGCACGAACGCATCCGCACCGATTTGTGGGGCTACGCGGCGGATGAGAAGCTGGCTATTGATGCGCTCATTAAAGAACAATACCTAGGCATCCGCCCTGCCCCTGGCTACCCTGCCTGCCCGGACCATACGGTTAAACCCGATATGTTTAATTTGTTGCAATGCGACGAAATTGGTATGACTCTCACCGAATCATTCGCCATGCAGCCGGCGGCTGCGGTTTCTGGTTTCTATTTAGCACACCCCGAGGCCAAATATTTCAGTGTGGATAAAATCGGCAGCGATCAACTGGAAGACATGGCAAAACGCCGCAACTTGCCAAAAAACTATTTAGAGCGCTGGTTAGCGCCGAATTTAGGGTAGTCCTATACATATTCAATACAATATGTATAAAAAATCGTTTTTTCTATACATGTGGATGTAAATATGTATAGAATAAGCTTATGGCAGAACCAATTAATCTTGAATTTCCTTTCATAGTGCAAATCTCGGCATTAGAGGAGAAACGTTTTGAAACATTGGCAATAATGAAAAAATTGGCCAGGGCAAATCGTGCATTAGCTGAATTAAAGGGAATTGCAGCAACCATTCCCAACCAAGGGATTTTGATAGATACGCTTTCTATTCAAGAGGCAAAAGAAAGCTCTGAAATAGAAAATATTGTCACGACCCATGATGAGCTTTTCCAACAAGCAATTTTCCCTGAAAGGCAAAATGAGGCAGCCAAAGAGGTTAAGCGTTACGTTGAAGCTTTGCATGCAGGATATGAATTGTTAAATGAAACAGGTTTAATTACATGTAATCATATAAAAAAAATACAGGCTGTACTGGAGCAAAACGATGCTGGATTTCGGACGCAGTCTGGAACAACGCTTAAAAACAACGCTGGAAAAATAGTTTATACACCTCCACAAGATGCCAAAGATATCGAAGTCTTAATGCAAGACCTGGAAGTGTTTATTAATGATATAACTGTAAGCACTTTAGACCCATTGATAAAAATGGCCGTAATTCACCATCAATTTGAAACAATACATCCTTTCTATGATGGTAACGGGCGTACGGGACGGATATTAAATGTATTGTATCTAACACAACAAAACTTATTGAACATACCGGTGCTGTATTTAAGTGCTTATATTAATCAAAATAAACCAGAATATTACCGACTCTTACAATCGGTAAGAGAGGACGGGAACTGGGAACCTTGGATACTTTATATGCTTGATGCAGTTGAAATTACGGCTCAAATTACAATCAAGAAGATTATAGAAATTCGTGATGCAATGATGCAATATAAACATCATATAAGGGCTAACTATAATTTTTACAGTCAAGATTTGATCAATCATTTATTTAAATACCCATATACAAAAATAGCGTTTCTGGAAAAAGATTTAAATATTTCTAGAATAACTGCTACTAAATATCTCAAAAAACTTTCTCAAGATGAAAAAAATCTTTTGCAGCTCTCTAAAAAAGGGCGCGATATTTATTTCATTAACACAGCTCTTTGTAATATTTTGGTAGAAAATTAATGCATATTCACATTTTAGGTATCTGCGGCACGTTCATGGGCGGCATTGCGGTGCTGGCTAAGGCCGCAGGGCACAGAGTTACGGGTTGCGATGCCAATGTTTACCCGCCTATGAGCACGCAGCTTGAAGCACAGGGCATTGAGTTGATTGAAGGGTTTTCGCCTGAACAAACCACATTAAATCCAGATATTTACGTGATTGGTAACGTGGTGTCACGCGGCAATCCTCTCATGGAGGAGATTCTGAATCAGGGTTTGCCGTATATCTCCGGCCCACAATGGCTGGCAGAGAACGTGCTACAGGGTAAGTGGGTATTGGCCGTGGCAGGGACGCACGGCAAAACCACTACCAGCTCAATGTTGGCATGGATATTGGAGTTTGCGGGTTTGGCGCCGGGTTTTTTGATTGGTGGTGTACCTGAGAATTTTTCAGTTTCGGCGCGATTGCCGCAAGTCCCTAAACAAGATGCAAAAAGCATTTCGCCATTTTTTGTGATTGAGGCGGATGAATACGATACCGCGTTCTTCGATAAGCGTTCCAAATTCGTGCATTACCGCCCACGCACGGCAGTACTGAACAACCTGGAATTTGACCATGCCGATATTTTTGAAGATTTGGCCGCCATCGAAAAACAATTCCACCATCTGGTGCGCACGGTACCGCAACAGGGGCTGATTGTGGCCAATGGCAAAGAAGCCAGTTTGCAGCGCGTGATTGAAAAAGGCTGCTGGACGCCGGTAGAGCAGTTTGGCACCGATGCTGATTGGCAAGCCGAAAATGCGCAGGGCGATGGCAGTTTTGATGTGTTATATCAAGGCAAGCCACAAGGCCGCGTGCAGTGGGATTTGCTGGGCGAACATAACCGCATGAATGCGCTGGCCAGCATCGCCGCAGCACGTCATGCAGGGGTTGCGGTGGAAACCAGTATTGCTGCGCTGACCGAGTTTAAAAATGTGAAACGCCGTATGGAAGTGCGCGGTGTGGTGAATGGCATTACTGTGTATGACGACTTTGCGCATCACCCAACCGCCATCGAGACCACAGTGGCAGGTTTGCGTGCTAAAGTAGGCAAAGCGCGCATTCTGGCGGTGCTGGAGCCGCGTAGCAACACCATGAAACTGGGCGTAA
>OEOF01000028.1_pt1 | contig 24102 bp, 29 predicted proteins | sample 1539701 | NCBI WGS metagenome assembly OEOF01 (sample SAMEA3611561, study PRJEB23397) | activated sludge metagenome | biome: Urban; feature: Wastewater Treatment Plant; material: Activated Sludge | place: Slovenia | collected 2012-09-24 | reverse complement strand
GCGCTAAACAGCGTGAATAATCTTGTGAATCATTTGCGCGAAAATGGTTTGGTAGAACAGGTGGTGGTGGTGCAGGAACCGGTTAACGTGAGCTCGCTGGCCAATTTGCAGGGCAGCACTACCGATGAAAACACCACAACAGAGCGCCCGCCCGCGATATTTAAACTGAAAATAGTGTTAAAAACTGCTGATTCGGGGGCCAGTCTATGAGCTTAAGTCAGCAAGATTGGCGTAAATTACAGTTTCCGATCATCGGGCTGGGAGGCGCATTAATACTGGTGGGCCTGCTGGTGAGCTTTGCAGATCAGTACCGTACTAAAAATGAGACGGCCTTACAAACGCAGCAGAATATGCTCAACCAGGCGCGTCAAAAATACCAGTCTTCGGGCATGGAAAAAGAGATGATTATCCAGTATCTGCCGATCTATAACGATTTGCTGGCCAGCGGCTTTATTGGCGAAGAGCGGCGTATCGAATGGATAGAGACTTTGCGTAAAATCCATGCGCAGCATAAATTATTCAGCATTGATTACAATATCGGCCTGCAAGAGGGTTACAAACCCAGCTTTTTGCCTAATCTGGGCAGTTTCAGGCTAAACCGCTCTGTGATGAGCCTTAAGTTGGATATGCTGCATGAAGGCGATATTTTGGTGTTGCTGGATGGACTGCGCGAGCAAACCACGCCATATATCGTGCGCGATTGTGAAATCAAGCGCCCAATCGGCGCGGTGGTTAACACAAAAAACATGACTTCAAACATGCAAGCCAATTGCGAAATAGATTGGCTGACGTTACGCGACCCACAACTGGCGGGGGCATTATGATGAGACTGCTGATATTAATCGCAATATGCATGAGCCAGGCGACCATTGCTGCCGAGCCGATAGGCCGTCTGTTTACTTCTCCCGTAGAACGCAGCAACCTGGATTACTTGCGGCAAACACGCAAACCCAATCAAATCAAGGTTGAAACGCCCAGTGAAACAGAGATTGTTAGATCTACACCGATTGAGCTTCCAGACGCAATTAACCTGCAGGGCTATGTAAAACGTAACGATGGCAAGCAAGGCACCGTGTGGGTGAACAACCAGGCCCTGCAGGAAAATTCCGGCAACAAAGAAGTTGTCGTGGGCAAGCTCCCAGAAGCCAGTAACCGCATCCCGCTTAAGCTGCACGCCAATGGCAGGCAACTTACCCTCAAGGCAGGCCAGGTGTATGACCCCGAAACCAACCGCGTGCGCGAAGCTAGAAACCATGCCGCTCAGGGTGATAGTGGAACGATTGGTGACTAAAGTTGTAGTTTATGCAAAAACTAAACAAGGCTAATTTGAGGCAAAAAGGTGCAGCACTTATAATTTTTGCAGTAATAATATCCTTAGTTATCCTATCGTTTACCTTTAAAAATTTAAATGGAAAACAGTTAGAGGCATTAAAAAAAGATAAAACAGCAAAAGCGCTGTTTGAAGCAAAAAATGCTTTACTAGGCTGGTCTGTATTGAGGGGCATTACTGGTCAACCAGGGATGCCCGGACAATTGCCTTGTCCAGAAGATACTGCATTGATAGGGACAGCAAATGAAGGAACTGCTTTGACTAATTGTAACTCTGCACTACCCGTTGTGGGTAGATTGCCATGGCGCACTTTGAGGATAGGTGACTTGCGTGATGGTAATGGAGATAAACTTTGGTATGCCTTATCTTCAGGTTTTCGTAATGCCCCAATTAACTCGGCTACAAATGGCCAGATTAATGTGAATGGAACTCCAAATGCTGCGGTTGCAATTATATTTTCTCCGGGCGTAGTTTTGGCAGGGCAAAACAGACCAACCCCCACAAATATTTTGCCACCCCAAGTAGCTGATTATCTGGATTTAACAAATAATGATGGAGATATTAACTTTACTAGCACAGGACCAGCTGGGACATTTAACGATGGGCTAATGTTGGTGACTCAAGGGGAGTTGTTTCAATTGGTAGAGCGCAGAGTTTTACGGGAAATACGTGGGGATAGCACGCAAGGCTTGGCTAGATTTTATACCGCAAATGCTAGTAACTACCCATATGCGGACGCAGATAATGATGGATATGTCAACGTAGCTCAATTAGCAGGAACGCCATCATATCAAGGTATAAATAACACTGATCCAGACAACTTATTTTTTAACACGGCACTGAAAAATATATTGGTAAGTAACAACTGGATGCCGTTAGTTAATTATCAAATTACTGCTGACAGGCAGTTTGTGACATTGACTTTAAATGGTCAATCGTTGAGTGTACCCTAGTATGTATACAAAGCATAAATCTGGTTTCACGTTAGTAGAGATGGCAATTGTTTTGGTGATTGTTGGGCTTGTCATCAGTGCATTTCTAACACCATTAACAGCACAGCTTGAACAAGCTCGTAACGCCGAGGTTCGTAGAGATTTATCGGAAATTAAAGAAGCATTATTGGGTTTTGCAGTAATTAATGGCCGATTGCCATGTCCGGATACCGATGGAAATGGTATAGACGATGGATGTGCAAATACGAATGCCACTTCCACTTCGGGTGGAAATGTGCCATGGGCCACATTAGATACCAAGCAACTCGATCCTTGGGGAAGACGGTATCAGTATCAAGTTAATAATGCATTTAGTACAGCATTTATATTAACGACTACTGGTTCCGGTGCGGGTTTAATCAGAGTTTGCACAACAAATGCTTGCGTGGCAACAGAAGCCAATAATGTACCTTTAGTGATATTTTCAACTGGACAAAATGGGGCAGTTTTACCTCCGGCGAGTTTAGATGAGCAGGAAAATGTTGATGGAGACAAGGATTTTGTTAGTCATGATTTCACTAATACAGCTGGTGGATTTGATGACCTTGTAGTTTGGCTGTCTACAAATGTATTGATGAATAGAATGGTAAGTGCTGGCAGGCTTCCATAATGAACGACAACCAGCTTTTACGTTATAGCCGTCATATCTTACTGCCTCAAATTGGTTATGAAGGACAAAAGAAACTCACACAAAGCCATGCTTTGGTTGTTGGTGCGGGTGGGTTGGGTTCCCCAGCAGCCTTGTATTTAGCGGCCTCTGGCGTAGGTAAATTGACCATTTGCGATTTTGATCATGTAGATTTGACCAATTTGCAACGGCAAATCATTCACACCACTGCAAGCGTGGGTATCAATAAAGCGGTTTCGGCACAGCAAACCATTTATGAAATTAACCCCGATGTTATGGTGCAAACTATTCAGCAAAAATCTACCGAGGCGGAGTTAAAACAATTAGTCGAGCAGGCAGACGTGGTGATTGATTGTTCTGACAATTTTGCTACTCGCTACACGTTGAATCGAATCTGTGTACAGCTTAAAAAACCACTGGTTTCGGGCGCGGCGATTCGATTTGAAGGACAAATTACAGTATTCGATTTTAGGCAGGAAAACAGCCCGTGTTATCATTGCTTGTACCCCGATGTGGGCGCAGACCAGGAGATGCGTTGTGCGGATAATGGCGTGTTCGCGCCATTGGTCGGCATGATAGGAACTACTCAGGCGGCTGAGGCATTGAAGCTGATGATGAATATCGGCGAGAGTTTGCAAGGCAGGTTATTGTTGCTGGATGCGCTCGCCATGGAGTGGCGCACCATCAAACTGAGTAAAGATCCCGTTTGTAGCGTTTGTTCTGGTTGAATTATTTACTACCGACCAGGTTTTTTACCGCACTTACCAGATCGCCGGGAACCACAACGATTTTGCTGTTATCGGAGCTGGCCATTTTTTGCATGGATTGAATGTAGCGGTCGCCTAATAGAAACATCGCTGACGCATTATTTTCCTTTACGGCTTCGGTAATAAATTTGATCGATTCTGCTGAAGCTTTAGCAGCCACCATTTGCGCTTCAGCATCTTTCCGTGCGGCTTCCAGGCGGGCTTCTGCGTTTAATATCAGCGATTGTTTTGCGCCTTCAGCTTCAGTCACAACTGCCACACGCTCACGCTCGGCAGCTGCTTGTCTTTCCATGGCATCCTGCATATTGGATGAAGGCTTAATGTCCTGAATTTCTACCGATTTCACCGTCAAGCCCCAGTCCAGCGCTTCGTCGGCAATGGCTTGTTTGAGTTCAGTCTTGATGCGGTCACGCGAAGTGAGCGCCTGGTTTAAATCCATGCCACCAATGATTGAGCGCAAGCTGGTTTGCACCATGTTGCGCATCGCTTCTCTGAAGTTTTCAATGCCATACACGGCACGCTCGATATTCGAGACTTTGATGAAAGCGACAGCGTTAGCCAAAATCACGGCATTGTCGCGCGTGATGACCTCTTGCTCAGGCACGTCTAAAATAATGTCCTTAGTGGTGACTTTGTAGCTTACGCGGCTGAAAACGGGGTTAATCACATGCAAGCCAGGCGAGAGCACGCCAGCAAACTTGCCCAAACGCTCCACCACCCATTCCTCGCCTTGCGGCACAATACGTACACCTTTAAATATGGCAATGACTGCTAAAAATATGAGTACTAGACTGAATTCGGTCATGATGCTTTCCTGAAATGAAGTTGCAAAAAATTAATTGGATTTTTTAATACGTAACATGTTGCCTTCAACGGCCACCACGGTGGCAGTGCTACCCGCATCAACGGGTTCATCTGAAATGGCTGCCCACTCGCGGCTTCCCATCAGGCCCTGGGTAAAACGAATTTTGCCATTTTGCGCTGGGCTGCAAGCTTCAATCACCGTGCCAGTGCGGCCGATCTCTTCGCCTTGTGCCTGACCCACGCGCGAGTGTGTTTCGGTTTTTTTGTAATTGAGCCGCCAGATTGCAAGCGAACTGATGGAAAGGGCGGCAAACATGGCAAATTGAATCGCTTGCGGTATATTGGGGAATACCCACATGGCAATCGCCACGCTTAAGGCAGAAATGCCAAACCACAGCACATAAAATGTGCCCGTGGCCATTTCAACCGCCAGTAAGATCACGCCTATCGCACCCCAAATCCACATCGCATCTATCATGCTACCCTCATCATGCTTAACAATTAGCGCAATTATCTTAGCATTAATTTAATGTCTTATTGATAAATACAGAAAGCAATAAAATAAAATTACTTATTTGCTGTAACAATGAATATTTTTTTGGCTAAAATAACGCGAAATATACTCGAAACAAAATTATAAAATGAGTGTAAACTGTTGATATAAAAGAGTACCGTTGAAGCAATTATAATGGCAAATTATTATAGACTCACCATACCGTCAGATCGTATAGAGCGTTTGCAATACATGAGGCGCATGTTCCCGCAGGCAATCGGTTCGTTTTTGGGTGACGAATGGCGCGGTGGCAGGCACGAGGCGCTAAAACGCCTGAATACGATAGATGTCGAGGCGTATAATCGCAACAGAAACTTTCTCAATGGTTCAGTTTCCAGGCTTTCGCCGTATTTTCGGCATGGTTGCATCACATTAAAAGAAGCTTCTGACAGTGTGCGTTATCGTTTTGGCGCGCAATCGGTAGAGTTTGTAGGCGCGCTGGCCTGGCGCGACTATTGGCGCCGTGTCTGGTATCAATTAGGCAATGGTATTTTTAGCGATATTGAAGACCCGAAAGTAGCGTTAGGCGATAAATTATTACCGGATTTTATTCGCCAGGGTATTACTGGCCTGCCTTGCATGGATGGTTTTATTCGTAACTTAATGCAAGAGGGCTATGTGCATCAACATGCACGTAAGTGGTTTGCCGCTTATGTGGTGCACTGGCTTAAAGTCGATTGGCGCGAGGCAGCCGATTGGTTCGAAAGTTATTTGCTCGATGGCGATAAAGGCTCCAACCATCTTTCCTGGCAATGGGTGGCCTCGTTATATAGTTCTAAGCCGTACTACTTTAACAAGGAAAGCCTGGCGCGCCATACCGGAGAAAAATACTGCGCCACTTGCAGGGTGAATTGCCCGTTTGATGAGAGCCATGAGGCGCTTAACGAGAAATTATTCGGTAATACGCCGCCAGAAAAAGCCAAGGAACACCGCGTGATAATGCCGGAAAAGGCGCCCATTTCAACACATCAAGCGGTGGCCGTGTTTGTGCATGATGAAATGCTCTCTTCCGCACATCCGTTATTGCGCAAGCCCATGCCAAAAATTTTCGTGTTCGATGATATGCTGTACAGCAAATGGCCGCTTAAACGCCTGCAATTCGTAGCGGATTGTTTAAATGAGCTGCAGGATGTGGAAGTCTGGATCGGCGATACGCGCGAGGTGCTGAAAGCGCGCGGCGTGGGTCAAGTGGTAACGCAAGCAACGCCTAACACACAAGTAAAAGCACTCTTGGAGTCATTTAACCCGATATGGCAGCCGGAAGTTAAGTTTGCAGAGGCCGAAATCAGTGAAAAACGGCTAAAACGTTTTTCACGCTATTGGGATAAAGTCGGTGTTGAGTTTTTTGGCGATAGCGTGGACAGCCAATCGTAAATAAGCAGTATGCCCAGCCTTAATTTTTCGAGGCACATGTGTTTTTGCAGGCATCGAGGCTATATGGGCTGTGGTAAAATTCACGCCTATGAGCACTCAAAACACACCACAGAAAGAACTAGCCAAATCCTTTGACCCTAAAGCCATTGAAAGCAAATGGTATGAATTCTGGGAGAATAAAGGCTATTATGCCGCTGGTTTGAACCCGGAAATAAAAGAAAACTTTTGCATTCTGCTGCCACCCCCCAATGTCACTGGCACACTGCACATGGGGCATGGATTTAACCAAACCCTCATGGATGCGCTCACGCGCTACCACCGAATGCGCGGCGACAACACCTTGTGGCAGCCAGGCACCGACCACGCAGGCATTGCCACGCAAATCGTCGTAGAACGTCAACTCGATGCGCAAGGCATAAGCCGTCATGATTTAGGCCGTGAAAAATTCCTGGAAAAAGTGTGGGAATGGAAAGAGCATTCCGGTTCTACCATTACCCGCCAAATGCGCCGACTTGGCACTTCGCCCGATTGGTCGCGCGAGCGCTTCACCATGGATGCAGGCCTAAACAAAGTAGTGACCGAGACTTTCGTGCGCTTGTATAACGAAGGCTTGATTTATCGTGGCAAACGGCTGGTGAACTGGGATGTGAAACTAGGCACAGCGGTATCTGACCTCGAAGTGGTGCAGGAAGAAGAAGATGGCTTTATGTGGCACATCAACTATCCTCTTGCTGATGGCTCGGGACATTTGACGGTGGCAACGACGCGCCCGGAAACCATGCTGGGTGACGTGGCGGTCATGGTGCATCCTGAAGATGAGCGCTACAAACACTTGATTGGTAAAAACGTTAAATTACCACTTTGTGACCGCGAAATCCCGATTATCGCCGATGATTATGTCGATAAAGAATTCGGCACAGGCGTGGTGAAGGTGACCCCAGCACATGACTTTAATGACTATGCGGTGGGTCAGCGCCACAAGTTGCCGATGATAGGCATTCTGAATCTGCAGGGTTTTGTGAATGAAAATGCGCCTGCACAATATCGAGGTTTAGAACGCTTTGCGGCACGTAAACAGGTTGTGGCTGACTTGGAAGCTCTGAGCTACTTAGTTAAAGCTGATAAACATAAACTCAAAGTACCGCGTGGTGATCGTACCGGCGTGGTGATTGAGCCTATGCTGACCGATCAGTGGTTTGTGGCAATGAGCAAGCCTGCCGCTGATGGCAAGAGCATCACCCAAAAAGCGCTGGATGTTGTTGCTTCAGGTGAAATCAGGTTTCATCCAGAAAACTGGGTGAACACCTATAACCAATGGCTCAATAACATTCAGGATTGGTGTATTTCACGCCAACTGTGGTGGGGGCACCAAATCCCTGCTTGGTACAGTGTAGATGGCAAAGTGTATGTGGCACATGATGAAGCCGAAGCTTATGAGCTTCATAAGCAAGACATGCTTCAGTTGATGAATCAGTACATGGACGCGCCTGAAAATAGTCCTGAAGCTGAAATTCGTGGTCAGGCAACATTAAATTTACTCAATCCTCAGCTTACTCGCGATAACGATGTGCTCGACACTTGGTATTCCTCCGCACTGTGGCCGTTTTCAACGCTGGATTGGACCGGCGATGAAGCCAAAGACGCCGCCAATGTCGCGTTGCAGCAGTATCTGCCTTCCAGCGTGCTGGTGACAGGGTTTGACATCATCTTCTTCTGGGTGGCGCGTATGGTGATGATGACCACGCACATCACCGGCAAAATTCCGTTCAAGCATGTGTACGTGCACGGCTTGATTCGCGATGCCGAAGGCCAGAAGATGAGTAAATCCAAAGGCAACGTGCTGGATCCAATTGATTTGATCGACGGTATTTCTCTGGACGAGTTAATCAAAAAGCGCACCACAGGCTTGATGAACCCGAAACAAGCCGAACAGATTGAAAAGCGCACCCGCAAAGAGTTTCCAGAAGGCATTGCGGCCTACGGCACCGATGCGCTGCGGTTTACTTTTGCTGCGCTGGCTTCGCCCGGCCGCGACATCAAGTTTGATTTGCAACGCTGCGATGGCTACCGGAATTTCTGCAATAAATTGTGGAATGCCACGCGTTTTGTGCTGATGAATACAGAAGGCCAAGATAACGGCTTTGACGCTGCCAGTTGCGGCGAAGGTGGACGCAAATTCTCGCAAGCGGATCGTTGGATTGTGAGCATTTTGCAACGCACGGAAGCAGAAGTAGAACGTGCCTTTGAAGACTACCGTTTTGACTTGGCTGCAAAGGCGATTTACGAATTTGTGTGGGATGAATACTGCGACTGGTATTTAGAGCTAGCCAAGGTACAAATTCAAAATGGCAGTGAGGCAGAAAAACGTGCAACACGCCGTACTTTGTTGCGGGTGCTGGAGACTATATTGCGCTTGGCGCATCCGATCATGCCGTTTATCACCGAAGAGATTTGGCAAATTGTTGCGCCGATGACCGAGAAGCATGGCGCCAGCATCATGCTGGAAGCTTATCCAAGTGCGCAGCCTGATAAGCTGGATGAGGCCTCAGAAGTTTGGGTTACACAATTAAAACAAATGGTGGATGCCTGCCGTAGCTTGCGTGGCGAAATGAACATTTCCCCTGCTGCCCGCGTACCTTTGGTTGCTGCTGGCGATGCGGAAAAACTAGCTTGTTATGCACCGTATTTAAAGGCTTTGGCCAAACTGGAAGAGGTAGGGATTGTGACTGAATTACCTGAGGCTGATGCGCCGGTGATGCTGGTGGATGATTTTAAGTTGATGCTAAAAATCGAGATAGATGTCGTGGCGGAGAAAGAGCGTTTAGGCAAAGAAATTGCGCGACTGGAAAATGAGATTAACAAAGCCAATGGCAAGTTGGGCAATGAAAGCTTTGTAGCACGCGCCCCAGCCGCGGTGGTGGAGCAGGAAAAAGCACGGTTGGCTGAGTTTGGCGCGAGCTTGGAAAAGTTGCAAAGCCAGCTAGCCAAGCTGAAATAAATAAAAAAGGCGCAGAAAGCGCCTTTTTTTATTAGATAAACAAATTCACGTCAGATTCACCAGCGAACTCAAAAAAAGTCGCAGCGCCGCCAAATTCAATGCCCTCGATAAAATCTGCGGGCTTGAAATCGAACAAATCTACCGTCATCTGGCAGGCAATCAGTTTCACGTCACTCTCTAAACACGCAGTGCGCAGGTCTTCAATGGAAGCTACGCCCTTGTCGGCGATTTTTTGTTTCATCATCATGGTCGCCATGCTTTCCATGCCGGGCAACATTTGTATGAGGTTAGGCATGGGTATAGACATCGGCATGGCCGGGTTGCCAAGAGGCGAAACTTTTAGATCGCCCAAGTCTTTTTTTAGCAGCGTTAAACCGTAAAAGGTAAAGAATATCTGCACCTCATAATCCAGCGCGGCGGCGGTTGAGGCCAGGATAAACGGGGGGTATGCCCAGTCTAAACTGCCTTTAGAAGCAATCAGTGCAAGCTTTTTCGCCATTATGTATCTGCGCGTTTTTTAATATAAAACGTAAACGAGCCGTCAGCCTCATCCAGTTGCAATAACTCGTGACCAGTTTGTTTGCAAAAGGCCTGAAAATCTTTTACAGCGCCCGGATCAGTAGCCATGATTTTTAGGGTTTGCATAGGCGCAATTTCACTCAGGCCTTTTTTGCAGCGCAAAATAGGCAATGGGCAGTTGAGATTGCGGGCATCTAGTTCTTTATCGAATTCCATTATTTTCCAATCAGAATCAGCATATTCAACAGGTTATTTTTTCTTGTTTAATGGGTAGCCGGCTTTACCCCAGGCGATTACACCACCCGCAAGGTTAAATACATTTTTTATTCCTTTACTCACTGCAAAGTCAGCAGCATGTGCAGAGCGTATGCCGCTGTGGCAGTAAAATACGACCGTGTTGGCACCCATTAGTTTTTCGTATTGTAATGGCAGCATTGAGAGCTGAATATGCATTGCGTTATCAATGATGCCGCGTGCGACTTCATCGTCGTTACGCACATCGACTAACAGTGTTTTTGGCTTGGTGATAAGCTCAAATAAATCGCCCGCTTCAATCTCAGAATAACTTTGCATGTAAATACCTTAACAATATGTATATTGTACACATGAAATATCATAATATTGTGAAAATGCCGCTGAGTTCTGTCGGAAGCCGATGCAAAAGTGGCAGTGTCCCCGGGGCGCTTTTGCAAGTATTATTATCTCCATAAGCGAGGAAACAGAGATGTTGAGATCCATCAATAAAAATATCCTTACCGGCCTGATTACACTCTTGCCGGTGGTGGTAACGCTTTATCTGCTCTACTGGTTTGTGGTGACAACGGAGTCCCTGCTTGGGGATGTGATCCGTACCCTGGTGCCGGAAGATCTGTACAGGCCCGGCATGGGTGTGGTTGCTGGTCTGATGGTGGCTTTTTTTGTAGGGCTGCTTATGCATAGCCTTATTGCGCAGCGTTTGTTTTCCGGAGGGGAAAGGATTATCTATCGGCTGCCGCTGATTAAATCGGTGTATCTGTCGGTTCGTGACCTGCTGGATTATTTTTCGTCCGAAAAAAAGAAAGAGTTTGAGCAGGTTGTCGCGGTAAAGTTTGGAGAAACCGGCATGCAGGCGGTCGGCCTTGTCACCCAGACCGACATGAACCACATGCCAGCGGATTTCAGCCAGAAAGACAGTTTGCTGGTCTATTTCCCCATGAGCTACGGAATCGGCGGCTTTGTCGTGCTGGTTCCACGCAGTGCCACACGACGCCTGAACATGAGCATGGAAGATGCGATGCGCTTCACGCTCACCGCGGGGGTGACCGGTGGACAGAGCTCAAACAGCGACGGCGAATAGCCTTTATTCATTGTACTTGATTGGTCATGTTGTTACGTATAGCGGCTGACAGCGTCCTCCTGCTTCATCTGGCTTTTATCCTGTTTGTCCTTTTGGGTGGCGCAATGACGATATGGTGGCGCTGGAGTTCCCTTGTCCATCTTCCAGCTGCTGCCTGGGGGTTCTTTGTAGAGCTTACTGGTCGTGTCTGCCCACTTACTTATTTGGAGAACTACTTTCGCATCAAAGCGGGACAGTCCGGCTACACGGAGAGCTTTATTGAGCATTATCTGCTGGATATCATCTATCCTTCCGGCCTCACACGAGAGATTCAGTTCGCGCTTGCCGGTATGGTCATCATCGTCAATATCATCATCTACGGTTGGCTCTTCTATCGCTGGCGCGTTGGCAACGTAATAGATGTTTAAGTTTTCCAATATGCGAGCAGTCTGTAGCCTGTCGCTCACGGAATGCCTGCTTCGAAGGAAATCGACCAGCTGGATTTAGCCTAAAGTAGTCTTTGTCACGTTCACCAAGCAAAAAGGGCTTAGTTAAAAACTAAACCCTTATCATTACTGGTGGCCGGGGGCAGAATCGAACTGCCGACACGCGGATTTTCAATCCGCTGCTCTACCGACTGAGCTACCCGGCCAGCGTGAAATAGTAGATAACTATTTGCAAGTCGCGCATTATAGCAAACTTAACCAAATATTGGCATAAGGAGGCGCAATTAAATTAAAAACTAAGGTGGTCAAATCAAAATAATTGCACTATGATGATGTTAGCAGGTTGGAAATTGTCGCTGGCCATTCATTCACTAAGACCTGATTTCATCAATCTAATAAAATAAAAAGGAGCGCTAAATGGGCATGTTTTCATTTATTAAAGAGGCAGGAGAAAAGTTATTTGGTATTGGGGAGGCAAAAGCGACTGAAGAAGTTGCAAAAAAAGACCCGACGCCAGTGAACGTAGAGGCAGCCAATAAAGCAGCTGCAAATGCGATTGCTAATTATGTGGCAAAAATGAATTTAACGGCGGATGGCCTGACGATTGGTTTTGATGGCGCCTCAGGTACGGTTATTGTGCAAGGTATGGCGGCAGATCAGGCTACCAAAGAGAAAATTCTGTTGTGCTGCGGGAATGTAGCGGGTGTTGAACACGTACAGGACCAGCTTGGCGTGATTCAAGCAGAGGCTGAGCCACAGTTTTATACGGTGGTGCGTGGCGATACGCTGTCAAAAATCGCCAAAGAGTTTTACGGCAATGCCAATGCATATATGAAAATATTTGAAGCCAATAAGCCGATGTTGAGCCATCCGGACAAAATCTACCCTGGCCAGATGCTACGCATTCCACCACAGTAATATAATTTAGGAGAAACGACATGAATACATTTTTACGCACTTTGCTAGTAGGTTTGCTTGCCGCAGCATTTACCGTGGCATGCAGTAAAAAAACAGAAGAGGCTGCAGACGCAGCCAAAACTGAAATGAGCGAAGCGGTGGATGCGACCAAGGATGCCGCGGCGACTGCTGCAACTGAAGCAAAAGGCGCTGTGACGGATGCTGCAAAGGATGCGGCGGAGGCTACATCAGAGGCGGTCGCTGAGGCCAAGGAAGAAGCGGTTGATGCTGTGCAAGCGGCAAAAGATGCTGCCGCTGCCGCTGCAAAATAATTCTTTTTTTCTGGTTTAATACCCGTAAAGCCAATCGGTTTTGCGGGTTTTTCATTTAAACTTGTCAGCATGATGAGTTATGAGATATTGCCACTGGATGGCAGCTTAAATGCAGTGCTGCAGCAAAAAATTGACCAAAAAACCAAGCCGCTTGGCGCACTTGGCCGACTGGAGGAAATCGCCCTGAAAATAGGGCAAATTCAAAACACATTAACCCCACAATTAAACCAGCCCACGATGCTGGTGTTTGCAGGTGATCATGGCATTGCGGAAAGTGGCGTCAGTCCTTATCCACAAGCGGTGACTGCACAAATGGTACACAACTTCCTGGCAGGCGGGGCAGGTATCAACGTATTCGCTAAACAGGGCAACATGCAATTGCGAATCGTGGATGCGGGCGTGAATTATCAGTTTGAATCTTATCCGGATTTAACGGATGCCAAAATTAGCATGGGCACATGCAATTTCTTGCAAGAACCAGCGATGACCATGGCCCAGTGTGAGCAAGCACTCACAGTTGGTGCAGAGCTTTCAAAAAAAGAGGTTGATGCTGGTTGCAATGTGCTTGGCTTTGGTGAAATGGGCATCGCCAATACATCATCGGCAAGTTGTCTGATGAGTGTATTGTGTGACCTGCCTTTGGAATCATGTATAGGACGCGGCACGGGACTGGATGATAATGGACTGGCCAAAAAAGCAGAGATTCTTAAACAGGCGTTAGCGGTACATCAGATTAATGACAAGGATGTTTTGAGCGCGCTCGCTACTTTTGGCGGTTTTGAGATCGCCATGATGACAGGCGCGATGCTAGGCGCGGCTAAACACGAGGCGGTATTATTGATTGATGGGTTTATTGCCACGACCGCGCTGCTTGTGGCAAGCAAGTTGCAGCCTAATGTTCTGCAGTATTGCATATTTTCACACTGTTCAGGCGAGGCAGGGCATCGCAAGCTGTTAGATTATTTGGATGCCAGACCTTTGTTAGATTTAGGCATGCGGTTAGGCGAAGGTACTGGCGCGGCGTTGGCTTATCCGCTTGTTCAAGCGGCAGTTAATTTTTTGAATGATATGGCATCATTTGAAAGTGCTGGTGTAAGCGAAAAATGTTAGCTATAGCGAAAAACGAATGGCGCTTCTTTTTGCTTGCGCTGGGTTTTTTTACACGCATCCCGGTGTCCAATTATGCTGATTTTCAGGAAAGCGATCTCAACTATTCAGCTAAATATTTTCCTTTGATTGGCATCATTGTCGGCTTGGTTGGCGCTTTTAGTTTCTATCTAAGCAGTTTTATTTTTCCGCAAACAATAGCTGTATTAATCAGCATGGCAAGCACCATCTACCTCACAGGCGCATTTCATGAGGATGGCTTGGCAGATAGTGCCGATGGCTTGGGCGGAGGGTGGGGTCGCGAGCAAATACTCACTATCATGCAAGACTCGCGGCTTGGCACTTATGGCGCAGCCGCTCTGTTTTTAATGCTGTTTGCAAAATTCCAAACACTTGCATTGCTACATCCGGCCTTTATCCCATCTGTGCTAATTGCAGGCCATGCGCTCAGTCGTTTATGCGCAGTGTGGCTGATGGCGACTGCAGAGTACGTTAAACCGGAAGGAAAATCCAAGCCGCTCGCCACCAAAACCAGGCTGGGAGGCCTGGTTGTAGCTAATCTGTTTGGCTTGTTGCCGGTATCAGCGATGATCGCTGTATTGGTAGTAAGTAATCACTCGCATTTAATCATCGTTAAATTTGTGTTGATGGCATTTTTGCCTGTGCTGGCAAGCTGGCTATGGTGGCGTGCCAAGTTATTGAAAAATCTGGGGGGCTATACGGGCGATTGTCTGGGAGCCGCGCAACAAATCACAGAATTGGCATTTTATTTGGGCGTGCTGGCCTGGAGTGTGCGGCTTTGAGGCTTTATCTAATCCGCCATACTTCTCTGCAAATTGGTTCCGGCATTTGCTACGGGCAGAGCGATATTGATGTCGCCGCCAGCTTTGTAGATGAAGTAAACCAATTGAAAGCGAAACTTGCTGAGGTGAGTTTCGCTGCCGTTTATACCAGCCCGCTGCAACGTTGCTCCAAGCTAGCTCAGGCGCTGGATTTAGGAGAATACATAGAAGACCGCCGTTTACTGGAGCTCAGTTTTGGCGATTGGGAAATGAACGCCTGGAACGATATTCCTCGAAATATTTTTGATGAATGGGCACGCGATTACGCTAACAAAGCCCCGCCCAATGGCGAGACCTTCAGTCAATTGCAGCAACGCGGATTGCATTTTTTAGAAGAAATTTTGCAACAACATGCTGGTCAGAATATCGCTGTTGTAACTCATGGAGGCATGATTCGCGCGCTATTGGCGCATGTGCTCAATATGGAGCTGAAAGGTTTATTCCGCTTTTTGATAGATCACGCCAGCGTGACACAGTTGGATTTTAGCGCAGAAGTACCCAGGATTAATTTCGTCAATCTTTAGACGACATGAATCGTATTATCAAGGCATTCTACAATTTGCCCTTTACGGATTTTGGCGGTTTTGCGCAATTCAACCTTGCCATCCACTTTTACAATACCGTCCGCCACCATCATCTTGCCCTGACCACCGCTTTGGGCAATACCCACAAGTTTAAGCAAGTTGCAAAGCTCGATAAACTCCCCTTTTAATTCAAATTCCATTCTTAGCCCTTTAATTTGAGTGGCAAGCCAGCGGCAATAAATACTACTGAATTTGCTATTTCTGCAACAGCCTGGTTTAAGCGGCCTTGTTCGTCTTGAAACTGGCGGTTGATTTCACCCAAAGGCACGATGCCCATGCCGACTTCATTGCTGACCAAAATTATAGTTCCAGAAAACGTGGGTAACAGCTTTAAAAAAGCTTCACGCTCCTGTAGCCAGTTTGAATCTTTAGGTGGGTTACAGTCGGCGCATATCCATTGCGCCAGCCATACGGTCAGACAATCGACAATCAAACATTGATTCGGCTGGGCCAAGCGGCTAAGTGTTTGCGCGATGCGATGCGGTTCCTCTACTAACGCCCAACTGGCCGGGCGTCTATCTTTGTGATGCTGCACACGCGCTTTAAACTCATTATCGTACACTTGCGCGGTAGCAATATAGGTAACAGGCAAGCCACTTTCCATGGCCAGCTTCTCGGCATAGCTGCTTTTGCCAGAGCGTGCACCGCCTAAAACTAATGTGATGTTATTTATCATGTTTTAATAAAAAAGCCGCTTAAATTTTAAGCGGCTTTTCATTGCTTTTTAGGCACTAAACTTTCGATGTTTGCACATGTTTAATGCTGCGAAACAGCGCAATACTCAACCAGACAATAGCGAAGTACATTGCTGCAAAACCCATCCAGCTTGGCAGATATTCCCAGCCATGTTTCATGGATTCAACCAGACCTTGCGCAGGGAAGCGGCCAGAGAACAGGTAGTAAGTTTGTGTAGAAATGACAAACGCCACAAATGTTGTGAACATGCTCACCGCAGCATAAATGACTATATTTTTAGTGGCAAACGTATCTTGTCGTTTACCTAGCCATAAGCCACCCAGCCACATTGCGCCATAACTTGGAATTAATCCCCAGTAGCCATTGGTAAGGCAAAAGCCTTGTGCAGGGTCAAGCGCGGCGGCGCCAAAATCAATGCAGGTTGCCAATATAAAAAATGCCGCAAACCAACCCGCACGCTTCAGCCACAAGCCGCCCAGCAAAAACAACACTAAACTTGCATCGGGCAGATTAAAAGGCGTAAGCGTATGGCTACCGCGTGTGAGCAACATAAAAAACGCGAGTGCTGCGGCAATTAATAGAGGTTTGGTGATTTGTGACATATTCATAATTTTCTCCAGCTTCATGGTTGTCATCATAACATTTTTTTAAAAATCCGCTTTAAATCCTACGCGCCAAGTACGTACAAAATCAACTGGGTAAATCGCATCATCGGCTACTTGGATTGAGTTTTCATGTTCAAAAATATTATTAACCGCTGCAAACAACTGTACTTTTTTGTAACGATAGCTCACAGCGATATTGGTAGATTCGTAGTTATCTTGTTTTTGACTTGCGTTATTCTGAAAGTCATTGTAAGCATATGCATTAGATCGCCATGTGTGATTTAGATTTAGGGATGCATGCTCGAAAAAGTTGTAGTTTAAATTTGCAACTACCATATGTTTAGGCGCGCCTGGTAAGTCTGTATTACGGAGCTGAGACCCATCAAAGCCGGTCTCTTTATCAATAATTGAACGCGTGTAGTTATAGATAACTGAAGCGCTTAGACTATCATTAAACTTGAAATAATCTTGAATTTCTAGGCCATACTTATGAGATTTATCAAGGTTAGCGTTTCTGCCATTGAAGAAAAATACGGGATCCACAAAAGTAGGATCCAGATAAATTTCACCATCTAATCTGCTGTAAAAAACGGTTGCTTTTAAGCGATTATCAGTAATCGCATGATTTAAACCTAGATTAATTGTTTTAACTTCCGCAGGTTTAATAAATCCATCGAATACGGTCTGAAAAATCGTAGTATCAAACCGAAAAAATCGATCAACATCGGGCGTCTGAAAGCTCTTGTTGTAGTTTGCAAACACGCTTAATTCGGGGGTAAAGTGGTAATTCGCACCAATATCCCATGCGCTTAAGCGCTCGCTGCCATTTAGGCTTTGACCAGCATCAGGGTTAAATTTGTAGCGTATCTTTTCGCCCCTGGCTCCGGCAGATAATGTCAAACCATCCAGCAACCCAGTGGGGTGGTACTCTGCGCTGGCAAAATAAGCCTTATTGTCTTTGCTAGTGATGTTGCTACTGGCTTTTCGGTCACCTTCATACACTTGAATGCCAGCAATCGCACTTAGCTGATCTCCTGTATAAAGAACATTTAACTCATCTGTTTCGTAATCATATTTAAAAGTGCTAAAGAAGTTTACGAACTCTGATGTTTTATCTTCTCGAAAATGCGTGGCTGAAACCCGCCATTGCTCGGTAATGTCGTACTCTGCGCCTACTTGCCACTGGTCGGTATCTAAGGCCTGATGCGTATAGGTTTGGCTAAATGGTCGTTGGGTAACCTGTCTCGGGTTGTCCTTAAATTCAGCTTTTGTTAGCGCGTTGACATAGCGCGTATCATTGCGTGAACTAGTGGCCTGCGCGAAAAAGCGCAAATATTCAGCAGGCTTGATTTTTATTTTTGCGTTTTGGCTGTTGCTGGTAAATTGGTCTTTGTGGCCAGTTTCATCTTTTTTGCTGAAGCCGTCATGGCTATCGTGTGCCAAGTTGGCTGAAATATCAATCATTTCGTTGGAAAAGCCCGCGCTCGCATAATGATTTTTTTGCCCAAAATTTCCCAAAGAGCTAACAATTGTAGCGCCGGTTTTGGCTTTGGTATAAATTTGAATCGCCCCAGCGGTGGCGCCGTCACCATAAATTACCGATCCACTGCCTTTGCTGATTTCGATGCGCTCGATATTTCCAAGTGGAATGCCAGCTAAAAGCTGTGAGGATAAATCGATATTATTCAGACGTTGTCCATCCACGGTAATCACTACATTTTGGTGACCATTCTCGCCGCCATAACCGCGCAAATTGATAGAAGGCGTTGCTTTGTTGCCAAAATTGGGTAGTACATTTAGCGATGTTTGCTGTGCTAAATAATCATAAAGTGTGGCTGCGCCTGAAGCTTCAATTTGTTTTTCTGTATGGATTTCAGATGCATAAGTGGTTTCGGTATCTTTGTGTTCAAAGCGGTTTGCTTTTACTGTAACGTCTTCGAGCTGTATATTTTCTGCTGCAAAAACAGGTAAGGCGAAAGCCAAGCCGATGAGGCTTGAGATGATACTTTTTTTCATTACATTTTCCCTAAATTACACGCGTCCCCGCATGTAGATTTTTACAAGCTTTTATTTAGAAAAACTTGGTTATAAAGTCCAGGGAATAAAGAAGGGTAAAAAAGGCAAAAATGCACCAAAAATAGTGCAGCTTTTGGCCACCGTCACCCCGCGGTATTCTCTAGCGTATGTGTTGCGAGGCCGGTCTCCGGGCTTGTGGGGATTTGTTTTACGCCTTCCCAAGCTCGCGCGCTCAGTGGCTGATTGCAAAACTACACTCACTTACCGTTGCGGGGGCAGCATAGGCATTGTTAATGGTTTAACGCACCTATTTCCCAGTTTCACCATGTTTAAAGAAAATAAACATTGGCACCTGACAACTAACCGCGATTATAACGATTTATACGGCAAGCTCAATTGAATTTTTATGCAACAAGCAGGTAAAACGTGTTAAATTACTTTGAATAGCCCACGTTAGCTATTGACTATAATGAATTTTTTCAATTATAGTGGGACTATGGAAGCGGATTTAAAAAGTTTGCAAGAAAAAATTACCAAGCTGATCACTTTATGCAGTACGCTGCGTGAGGAGAATATTCAGTTGCGTGGTGATCTATCACAAGCGCAGCAGGATGCAGATGCCTTAAAAAGCAATATGCAGCTTGCGAGTGATAAGCTTGAGGTTTTGCTTGAGTCCATGCCAGAAAGCGTAGAGGCGTCATGAGTGCTGCAAAACCTGTTGATGTGCTGATCATGGGGCGAGAGTTCACGGTTTCGTGTTCCGACGAAGAGCGTCAGGGTTTGATGGACGCAGTTGACTACCTGGATAAAAAAATGCGTGAAATCCGCGACTCAGGAAAGGTTGTCGGTGCAGAGCGCATTGCAATCATGGCGGCACTCAACCTCTCGCATGAACTGCTCAACACAAAAACGGGCGGTGTTGACATTGGCGATTATAAGCGTAGGATTAGCCTCATGCAGAATCAAATTGATGAAGCAATGGCAGCACAGGCTAAGCTTATATAACTAGTTTTTCATCAGTCCGTCACAACGCCGCTCTATCATCAAAGTTGTTTTCTGTGGTGTTGCTTGAGTCATAAATTCCTTGAACTAGTCTTTGTTATAGGTTTCGGCTCATCAAGCGTGGTGTGCGCGCTCTAAATTGGGTGTTCTTTTAAGATGCCCTTGGCGAGTGTACCTGAAGCGCTTTAAGTTGTTACCACCTGAACTTTTTGGTTCAGGATAGCGGCTCAGGCAACACCACAGCAAATAAACTTTGGTTTTATTGATGAAATTGCTGTGTTATCTCGTCTTGTCGTACTTGGTTGTACTGTCTGCGACTCGATGCCTTGCACTTTCATCAATAAAACCAAAATTTGGAGAGATGTACTGCATTTGCTCATACACCTCGTTTTAGCCCGATTTGAATAAGGTTTTGTTTTAATCTAATGTCTTTGTTATTTTCGGTATTTCTCAAGTAGTTACCTTAGTTCGTGATATTTCAAATCCGCCAAACTGACAATCTCCAGACATTTTTCATGGCAGGCTTCTAAAATTACTGGCGGTGCGAAACCAGCTTCCGATGCCTCAAGCCAACGTGCAGCACACACGCACCAGCGATCGCCTGCGCTTAAGCCCTCAAAGCCATATTCCGGGCGGGGTGTGCTTAAATCATTGCCACTAGAAAAAGAAAATGCCAGAAACTCTTCGGTTACTTGGCAGCAAACAGTATGGCTGCCAATGTCTTCACTGCCTGTTTCGCAGCAGCCCGTGCGCGTAAAGCCAGTGAGCGGATTCAAACTGCAAGTTTGCAGGCTTGTGCCTAGTACATTACGCGCCATGGTTTTATTCCAAATAAATTAATTTCAATTATCATACCCAAATTATGAAATTGAGAAAATTGGATTGATATGCGTTGTTGGCTAATGAAATCAGAACCTGCAGATGTGTCTATAGATGATTTGGCGGCCATGCCTAATCAGACGGTAGATTGGTATGGTGTGCGCAACTATCAGGCACGTAATTTCATGCGTGATCAAATGCGCGTCGGTGATGGTGTGCTGTTTTATCACTCAAATTGTGAAATGCCAGGAATTGCAGGCATTGCAGAGGTAAGTTCGCAAGTGTATCCCGACCGTTTTCAGTTTGTTAAAGGGCACAAATATTATGATCCAAAAGCCACTCCGGAAAACCCGCGCTGGATGAATGTAGACGTAAAACTGGTGCGCAAAACACGGTTGTTAAGCCTGAAAGAGCTGCGTGAAACGCCCGAGCTTGCCAACTTGCGCATCTTGCAACGCGGGAACAGGCTTTCGATTACGCCGGTTGACCCCAAAGATTGGGAATTTATACTAGGTAAACTTAAGTAAGGTTTGCTCAAATAAAAAAGCCCCGAATTTCGAGGCTTTTTATAGATCAGCTGCAACTTCACTTCAATTTTGAATTACTTTAATTTTGTATCCAGGCTGCCCATGGCTTTAGGGTAAGTCACCACGCCCCAGGGCATTTGTTTTACTTCCACTTGTTTGGTGGGTTCCAGCGTCTCGGCATCAATCACTATAATCGCATCCGATTTGCCGCAAGCCAGCATGATTTGTTTATCGTCCGGCGTAAAGCTAAAGTGCCAGCAACGCTTTCCGGTTGGAATATCTTTCACTTTTTCATAAGTTTTTGCGTCAAATACTTCAAGCAGCTCGGCTTTATTGCTCGCCACAAAAATATGCTTACCTGTGACATCATAAGTGATCCCATAAGGAGTAGCGCCCGTGTCTACGGTGCGTAACACCTTGAAATTCTTATTCATCACCAGAAATTTGTTGCCGTACTCCAAAGTGGCGATATAGGTTTTGCCGTCGGGCGATGCTTTGATGCCGCGCGGGCGGTCGCCGTAGTCGTGGGTTTTGATTCTTTTAATTAGCTTGCCGGTTTTAATGTTGTGTACGGTGATGGTGTTGTCGGCTTCGTTGGTAATCACTAACTGCCTGCCATCCTTGCTGAATTCAATCCCCTCTGTTTCCGGACCGCCGGTAATTTCGCGTATTTTTTTACCCAGTTTAAGGTCAATAATGCCGATGCGTGCCGGTTCTTTGTCATCGTCATCTGCTGCTGCATCAGCCTCTTTAGCAGCCGCAGAGCCTGGTGCGGGCGGCGGGCCGCCTTTTGCGCTCGGCTCATATGAAACAAAAGCCAAATTACCTTTTACACGAACAAATTCCGGGTTTTTTCCAACGGGAATTTGTTTGACGACTTCGTTCGTGGCGGTATCAATGATAGAAACGCTGCCGTTTTCACGCGTAGCAACGATTAAAAATTTGCCGTCGTCAGTAACGCCTAGGCCGCGCGGACCTTCAGCTTTAACGTCAATACCGCCGGCGGTGGTCATGGTGGCTAAATCAATAATGGTAACTCCACCATCCTGGCTGGTGACATAGGCTTTGCCTTCCGCTGCAAACGCATTGGTTGCAACAAATAAGCTCATTGCAGTCGCAATGATGGTTTTATTCAAGTTCATTCCATTCTCCAAAGTTTATCCTGCTTGTTTGGCAGAATAATTTTTATTAGGTTCAATCCCTTAAGTTTGTTAAAGCAAAAATTATACTAGGCCATATTTCTTATAAAACAATGCATTGTGCTATATGTTCATTCAAGGGTTGGTGGTTATCAGCCAATCCTGAGGCTGCAATTAGCCAATCAACCCAAAAATAGTTTATAAGCCGGGTTTTCAGTTTCATCCCAATACGGATAACCAAGGTTTTGCAGAAACTCTGCAAATTCGGCCTGCTCGTTCGGCGGCACTTGCATGCCCACCAGCACACGGCCAAAATCCGCGCCATGGTTGCGATAGTGGAACAGGCTGATATTCCAGTCGTGGCCCATGGAGTCTAAGAACTTCATTAGCGCACCAGGTTTCTCTGGGAACTCAAACCGGAATACCACTTCATGCTCCGCTTGCGGCGCATGCCCCCCGACTAGATGGCGCAGATGCAGCTTGGCGACCTCGTTATCGGTTAAATCCAGTGCCGGCAAGCCTTGTGCCTGCAAGTCAGCGACCAGTTTGGCAGATTCCGCAGGGTCAGTAATCGCGACGCCCACAAAAATATGTGCCTCTTTAGGGTCCGAGTAGCGATAGTTAAATTCGGTAATATTTCGGTTGCCCAGCAGGCGGCAAAAGGCCTTAAATGCCCCAGGTTTTTCGGGTATCGTGACTGCTAAAACTGCTTCACGTTTTTCGCCGACTTCGGCGCGTTCCGCCACAAAACGCAAACGGTCAAAATTCATGTTGGCGCCAGAAGCAACGGCTACCAATGTTTTGCTGTGCAGGTTTTTACGTTCGGCATAAGCCTTGAGCCCTGCTACGGCGAGCGCCCCTGCGGGCTCCAATATGCTGCGCGTGTCTTCAAACACATCCTTAATTGCGGCGCAGATGGCGTCATTATCCACCACGATCATGTCATCCACATATTGCCGGCAGAGCGCAAATGTATGTTCGCCCACCTGTTTTACCGCTGCGCCATCGGCAAACAGTCCAACTTGTTCCAGCACTACGCGCTCACCTTGTTTGAGCGATTCTGTCATCGCTTCAGCATCTTTGGCCTCAACGCCGATGATCTTAATTTCCGGGCGCAGCGCTTTCACATAGGCTGCAACACCAGCCAGCAAGCCACCGCCGCCCACGCAGCAAAAAATTGCTTCAATGGGTTGTGGATATTGCTGCAGAATTTCCATCCCAATCGTGCCTTGTCCTGCGATGACATCAGGGTCGTCGTAAGGGTGCACAAAAGTAAGCTGTTCGGATTTTTCCAGCTCAAGCGCATGAACATAAGCGTCAGAATAACTATCGCCAAACAGCATCACTTCAGCGCCTCTAGCCTTAACGGCATTTATCTTGATGAGCGGGGTGGTGGTCGGCATCACAATCACGGCTTTGCAGCCCAATTTCTGCGCGGCCAGTGCTACGCCTTGCGCATGGTTGCCGGCGCTGGCGGCAATTACCCCGCGTTTCAGCGCGTCCGCAGGCAGGTTCGCCATTTTGTTGTAGGCTCCGCGCAGCTTAAACGAGAATACAGGCTGCATATCCTCGCGCTTAAGCAACACGCGGTTATCAATGCGTGCGGATAAATTAGGCTGAAACTCCAGCGGCGTTTTTTTAGCAACGTCGTAAACGCGCGAGTTTTCTATTTTTTCTACGTAATTGATAGACATGCCGGATTTTTAATTCACCTTTAGCGGTGTATAGTTATGGTTTGGCATCATTATAAAGAATTTGTTAAGGGTTTACTCAAAATGGCATATACACAGGATGAATTAAAGCAGCAAGT
>OEOF01000026.1_pt1 | contig 24436 bp, 26 predicted proteins | sample 1539701 | NCBI WGS metagenome assembly OEOF01 (sample SAMEA3611561, study PRJEB23397) | activated sludge metagenome | biome: Urban; feature: Wastewater Treatment Plant; material: Activated Sludge | place: Slovenia | collected 2012-09-24 | reverse complement strand
ACAAGCCGCTCTGGAACAACGTTCTGACATACCAAGGCATGACGCCCCACCATACGGCTGGGAAACCCAGGAAAACTGGAAAGTCTTCAAAGAACACACTACCGGAAAACCGGGCGTCATCGAATGGGCATTTACCCCGCCCGAACACCCGGCACACCCCACGGCTATCAAACGCTACTTTGATGTTGGCTCGGCAGACCATATCTACATCGACACCACAATGATGTGCGCTGGTGAAAGAACCGCCTGCAAAGACTTATCGGGAATAGTAGAAAAAGCCAACTGGCGTATCAAGAAAGACAACGAGCGGCATTTTGTGAAAGAGGGCGAGTTTTTGTGGAAAGACGCGCCCACTTCGCATCCGATTAGCGCAAAAGATTAAACCCTCGCGCGCGCATTCATTGCAAAAAACACCTGCCCTGCAAGCCAATCTGGATGCGGCTTCCAGAGCACCGACTATCACAATGAAAAACCCGCAGATTTGCGGGTTTTTTCATTGAACCAAAGTGTAAGCCGGTTATTTCTTATAGGTTTTTACGCCATTCGCCGTTGCCAGCAACAAGATATTCGCTGGACGGGCTGCGAATAAACCATTGGTGACTACGCCGACAATCTGGTTGATTTCCGCTTCCGTCTTGACTGGGTCGGTAATCGTCAATCCGTGTACATCCAGAATCACGTTGCCGTTGTCAGTGGTGAAATCACGCAACACCGGGCGGCCACCCATTTTCACCAGTGCACGTGCCACCTGGCTGCGCGCCATGGGCAACACTTCTACCGGTAGCGGGAACTTGCCCAGCACGGAAACATATTTGCTTTCATCACAAATGCAAATGAAGGTTTTAGCCACAGCGGCCACGATCTTTTCACGGGTCAGTGCGCCGCCACCGCCTTTGAGCATGTGCATGGCCGAAGTGATTTCATCCGCGCCATCCACGTAAATATCCAGGCTGTCGATATCGTTCATGTCGTACACTTTGATACCATGATTGCGCAGACGCTGCGCAGTGGCTTCGGAACTGGCGACTGCACCTTCTATTTTGTGTTTGACTTTGGCAAGTTCTTCGATGAAGTAGTTGGCTGTAGAGCCTGTGCCTACACCGATGATGCCTTCTTTTACATATTCAACCGCCGCTTTGGCGACTTGTTGTTTGAGTTCGTCTTGTGTGTATGCCACGATGCTATTTCCCCAAAAATCTTTATAATCGATGAAAGTATAACTATACACCGCCGCCATTAGTTTAAAAACAAGCCTATTCAAAATATCGCATGACGATTAACTACAAAGAAAAGATCGAGCAATCGCAGGTTTATGCCGTTGCCAAGAAAACACCGCTGGAACTGCAGCCCAATCTTTCGGCGCGGCTGGATAATCGCATACTACTGAAACGCGAAGACATGCAGCCAGTGTTCTCGTTCAAGCTGCGTGGTGCTTACAATAAGATGGCACATCTTTCGGCAGATGCCCTGAAACGCGGCGTGATAGCGGCCTCTGCGGGCAATCATGCGCAAGGCGTGGCGTTAAGCGCGCAAAAGCTGGGCTGCCGCGCCGTGATTGTGATGCCGACCACCACACCGCAAATCAAGATTAATGCGGTGAAAGCGCGCGGGGCGGAAGTCATTTTATTTGGTGACAGTTACAGCGATGCCTATGTCCACGCCCTGAAACTGGAAGAAGAACAAGGCTTGACCTTTGTACACCCTTACGACGACCCGGATGTGATTGCCGGACAAGGCACGATAGGCAAGGAGATTCTGGAGAACCATCCTGAGCCGATTGAGGCGATATTCTGCTGCGTAGGCGGCGGAGGCTTGCTAGCCGGCGTGGCGGCTTATGTAAAAGCCGTGCGCCCAGAAGTCAGGATTATCGGCGTGGAGGCGAAGGACGCCGAAGCGATGACTGAATCGCTGAAAAAAGGCGAGCGCGTGATGCTGGAGCAAGTCGGCCTGTTTGCCGATGGCGCGGCCGTGAAGCAAGTGGGCGAGCATACATTCAAGCTATGTCAGCAATATGTGGACGAGATGATCGTAGTAGATAACGACGCGATCTGTGCTGCAATTAAAGATGTATTTGAGGACACGCGCAGCATTCTGGAACCCGCTGGCGCGCTTTCCGTGGCGGGTTTGAAAGCCTATGCAGAGCGCGAAAATCTGCACGACAAGACATTGATAGCTGTGGCCAGCGGTGCCAATATGAACTTTGATAGGCTGCGCTTTGTGGCCGAACGCGCCGAGGTAGGCGAAAAGCGTGAAGCGGTATTGGCAGTGACGATCCCCGAGAAACCTGGCACGTTCAAAACTTTTTGCCGTTTACTAGGCAACCACAGCGTTACCGAATTCAACTATCGCTATTCCGACCCGAAGGAGGCACATATCTTTGTCGGGGTAGCCATGCACGACCCGACAGAGCGTGCCACATTTATCAACGAATTACAGACTCACGACCTGCCTACGCTGGATTTGACCGACAACGAGATGGCCAAGCTACACTTGCGGCACCTAGTGGGTGGCCACGCGCCACAAGCACAGCACGAGGTGGTTTACCGTTTCGAATTTCCCGAAAAGCCGGGCGCACTGATGAAGTTTCTGGACACTATGGAACACGACTGGAATATCAGTTTGTTTCACTACCGCAACCACGGCGCAGACTTTGGCCGCGTACTGGTAGGTATGCAAGTGCCGCCAGAGGACAATGCGGAGTTCCAGGCTTTTCTGCAGCGGCTGGGCTACCCCTATTGGAACGAAACCGATAACCCGGCATATCGGCTGTTTTTAGGTTAAATGGCTAAATATAACCACATATTTGGCTAAATACAGCCATGCCAGTTTCTTATCAACACTATCTCATTGTTTTCATTAAAATTAGCGCCTTGGCTGCGCAAGAACGATTTTTGCATGGATAATGAACGCAATCATAGAAAATAGGCAACTTATAGTAAAAATTCCTGCCTAACTGGGCAGTAAACTTTGGAGAGTAAGCGCATGAATTTCAAGAAAACCCTAATCGCCATCGCGTTTGGCGCAATATTTTCTAGCAACGCAGTGGCTGATGCAGGAAAAGCCTATGTCACTAGTCAGGATGGCGGCGTCACCGTCGTGGACTTAGCCACGATGACTGCCAGCGGCACGATCGATGTGAAGGGCGAAGGTCCGCGCGGCTTGGGCATTACCGATGATGGCAAATTCCTAATTGTTGCAACGCGCGAGAATGGCAGCGTTTCCGTCATCGACACGGCAACCAACGAGGTCGTAAAACAAATTCCGGTAGGCAAAAACCCGGAATTCGTGCGCGTGAAAGGCAACTTGGCTTTTGTAAGCTACGAGCCAAGTGCCAAAGGCGGCCCGCCACCAGTGCCTGGTTCGGATGCAGCCAAGGCTGCCGAAGCCGAGGAAGACGATGATGACAAAGAACCGGCACGCATCGGCATCATCGACCTGAAACAGGGCAAGAAAATCCGCGAGATTGTTGGCGGCCCCGAAACTGAAGGCATCGAATTCAGCAAGGATGGCAAACAACTCATTATCACCAATGAAGCCGACAACACCATCACCGTGCACAATATCAAAACTGGCAAACTCGTCAAAAAAATCAAGACTCACGATTATGGCGATCGTCCGCGTGGAATCAAGGTTTCGCCAGATGGCAAAACTTATATTGCAACGCTTGAATACGGTAACAAGTTCATGGTGCTGAATAAGAACTTTAAAGTGCTGCGCACCGTGGATACTGGCGTCACGCCTTATGGCGTGGCCTATGATACTGCAGGCAAATACATCTATGTGGCCACCAACAAATCCAAAATGCTGGAGGTATTTGACGCCAAAACTTACGCCAAAGTCAAAGAAATCCCTAGTGGCAACCGCTGCTGGCATTTCAGCTTTACACCGGATGACAAACAAATCATGCTGGCATGCGGAAAATCAGACGCTTTGATACTGATTGACGCAGAAAAACAAGAGTCGGTGAAAGAGATAAAAATCGACAAAATGCCTTGGGGCGTTGTGACTTACCCGAAAGCGATGGGTAGTTTGGATACCAAACTGAAGTAAACCCCAGCAAATATAAGGCTCGCAACTGCGGGCTTTTTTATTGTAGCTTTTTCAGAATGTATTCCCAATCTCTGGGATCCACCGGCGTAATGGATAAGCGATTACCGCGCTGCAAAATACGCAAGTTTGCCAATTCAGGTGTTTCGCGCATTTCTTTCAGGGTGAGATTACGCGTTTTGCGCACCAGTTTCACATCCACATTCAGCCAGCGCGGGTGTTCCGGTGTAGATTTCGGGTCATAATATTTATGTTCCTTCACGAACTGGAAACGGTCTGGATATGCCAATGCAGACACCTCGCAAATGCCGACAATGCCAGGCTCATTACAATTGGAGTGATAGAACAGCACACCATCGCCAATTTTCATCTGGTCACGCATGAAATTGCGCGCCTGGTAGTTGCGCACGCCGTACCAATCCACCGTTTGATTGGGCATGTTCGCCAAATCATCGATGGATACATCAGCAGGTTCGGATTTCATTAACCAGTAGCGCATGAAATTTCAGTCTATAAGGCAAATAGGCGCAACAAATCTTGTTCAAATAAAGCTGAGACAAGGCAGTTGGGCGAACGCAGTACATTTAAGTACGAGAAGTGAAAATAACGCAGTATCAGCAAAATTTCAACAAGATTAATTTGCTGTGGTGTTGCCTGAGCCGTATATCCTGAACCAAAAAGTTCAGGTGGTAACAGCCTAAAGCGCTTTAGGTACACTCGCCAAGGGCACCTTAAAAGGCCACCCAACTTAGAGCGCTCACACCGCAACTTGATGAGCCGAAACCTATAACAGAGACTAGTTCAAGGAATTTTTGACTCAAGCAACACCACAGAAAACTACCAGATGATAATACAACGCGAATATGACTTTGATATGAACCGTAGCTGCTTATGCGCAGTTACAGCAGCTTATTGTGTGACGCAATTGCTTCATCAATCTGATTCTGCATTGCGTTTATCCTACGCCGATAATCCCCAATGTCAACGCTACCGGATTTGATGTTCAGCAAATCGTGCGACATATTCAACGCTGCCATGATGGCAATGCGCTCTACACCCACCACTTTGCCGGTATCACGAATCTCGCTCATTTTGTTGTTAAGGTAATCTACCGCATCCATCAAGCCTTGCAGTTCATCATCGCTGCATGAAACCGTGAAATCACGACCCATGATTTTGACATCTCTGGCCTTAGCGGTCATGTGGACTCCATATCCTGCGGAAGCGATTCCAGCAGTTTTTCCAGCTTGTCACCGGCGAGCTGCATATTGCTTTTCAGCTTATCTGCGCCTGCGCGTGCCAAATCCAATTGACTACGTAGATCCTGATTTTCATTACGCAAAGATGCATACAAGCCCACCAGTTTGGTGATTTTCTCTTCCAGGACTCTGATATCTGCTTCCATGTGGGCACTATAATTGAAAAAAATCAACAAAGTCAATAGCTAACAATCACTATTCAAAGTGATTTGGCATGTTATGTCATGCCTTTGTTGTAAAAACCTGATTACAGCCCATTACAAGCACGTTATAATACTCCCAGTTGTCAGGTGCCCGAATCAATTTCTTGATGAAGGTGAAACTGGGAATTTGGTGCGCAAAACCTTTTTGCAATGCCAAAGCTGCCCCCGCAACGGTAAGCAAGCGTGGATTCATCCACAGGCCACTGAGCATCGCTCGGGAAGGCGATGAATCAAATCTTGCAAGCCCGGAGACCGGCCTTACAACCAAACGTGCTAAACATGCCGCGGGGTGACGGTGTTGGGCTGTAATAGCTTCAATTACTTCTCACATTTTTCTTTCTCTGCCGCAGTTTGGTTATTGCTTAACGCATGCGGGGTCGCATGCTTAACAGGGAATGAAAAATGAAAATCAAAACACTCGCGGGCGCACTCGCGCTTATTTACGCATCACCTTTTACCGCAACACCACTATTTGCCGCTGAAGAGATCTTACTCGATGACGTTGTTGTCACTGCCACGCGCACGCCACAGCCGCGCGAGAGCGTCATTGCGGATGTCACCGTGATTAATGCGGAAGAAATCCAACGTGGCGGTCAATCTACATTGGTTGAGATGTTACAACTGCAGCCAGGTATTCAAATCGACAATAGCGGCGGTGCTGGCAAGGTCTCTAATATTTTTATGCGCGGCACCAACAGTGGTCATGTCGTCGTACTAATCGATGGCGTGCGTATCCAATCTGCCACTGTGGGCACCACCACTTTCGAAAACATTCCGCTTAACCAGATTGACAGAATCGAGATTTTGCGCGGCCCTGCGAGTAGCCTCTATGGTCAGGACGCCATCGGCGGTGTAATCCAGCTTTTTACCAAGAAAGGCGAAGGTGCAACAAAAGTCTACGCAAGCGCGGGTTATGGCACTTACGATACAAAAATTGGCGAAGCTGGTGTGCGTGGCAAAACCAATGATACCAGCTATGCGCTCAACCTTTCTGCAACGAATGTAGATGGGTTTTCTGCATTGGACACGCACGACCCGAATGTGAATGATGATGACGAATATCGTAACCTTTCGGTTAGCTTTAATCTCAATCAACAATTAGCTGTTGGGCATGAAATAGGGCTGCAGTTTTTAAATAGCGACGGTGTCACACTTTATGATAACTTCTATAATTTCTCTGATTTTTCCTCCAAGCTCAAACTCAACCAGCAAACTGCCTCGCTTTACAGCAAGAATCAATGGCTGGATTTTTGGAAAAGTACTTTACGTGTAGGCTTTAGTAAAGATCAACTTAAAAATTACGATCAAAATTTCTTTCCCGGGTTTTCTCGATTTGATACCGAACAAAGACAAATCAACTGGCAAAACGATTTTACTCTACCTCTAGGCACACTCACGCTTATGTACGACCGCCTAGAAGACCGCGTAAAATCTACCGATGCGTTTACACAAAACAGGCGCATCAACCAAGGTTATGCAGCAAGCTACATAGCTAATATGGACGCACATAGCGTGCATGCCAGCTTGCGGGAAGACCATAATAGCCAATTTGGCAACAATACCACCGGCGGCATTGGTTATGGATACAGCTTCAACCAAAATTGGCGCGCTAGCGCAAGCTACGGTAGCGCATTCAAAGCGCCTACTTTTAACGATTTGTATTACCCATTCCAAGATTTTGGTATTTTTGGTACATATGTTGGCAACCCAAATTTAGCGCCAGAAAAATCGGATAACATTGAAGCCAGCCTAAAGTTTCAAGATGACTCCACACAGGCAAGTGTGACACTCTATCGAAACAAAGTACGCGATTTAATAGCCTCAAACGGATTATTTAATGCCACGCCAATCAATCTAAGAAAAGTCACCATTGATGGGCTCACTATCGCGGCGAGCAAGCAATGGGACAACCTTGAACTCAACGGCAGTGCCGATATTTTATCGCCACGCGATGACGAAACCGATAATTTACTGGCACGCCGCGCGAATCGGCATGGTAAGCTGGGCATGGCCTACACTTGGCAATATTGGCGCTTTGGTGCTGAAGTCGTTACATCATCTGCCCGATATAACGACCCAGCCAATGAATTCCGGCTGGGTGGCTATACCTTGCTCAACCTGACATCACAATACAAAATCAACGCAGACTGGAGCGTTCAAGCGCGTGCTAATAATGTATTTGATAAAGACTATGCGCTGTCTTCGTTAAAGTTTGGGTTCTCGCCAAACGACCCTGATTACAACACGCCCGGCGCGAACTTATTCGTGAATATTCGCTATGAACCGCAATAATGCTATGATTAATCATTGGATTGGAGATTGAAATGAATAAAACCATTTGGATTGTTTTAGGCCTCGCATTTTTTATGTTGCTTACACGCGGCAGTCACACACTCACGCCTTTCAGCTTGCCAGATGCGAGCTTGGCAGTGTTTCTGCTGGGCGGGCTATGGCTCAAACGTTGGGGCTGGTTTGCGGCATTTTTTGTGCTGGGCACAGTCATTGATTTTGGCGCTGCCGCATTTGACCCTGCACAAGGCTTCTGCCTCACCAATGGCTACTGGGGCTTGATTCCAAGTTATGCCGTGATGTGGTTGGGTGGCCAATGGCTTGGCAAACAGCGTGACACGTTCGTACCGCTACAATTTACATTGGTAAGTATGATGACGAGTTTTATCGCGTTCGTAATTTCTACACAAACTTATTACTTGTTTTCAGGCCGCTTCCCGAATAACGGCCTAACCCAGACTATCCAATACGGCTGGAACTACTTGCCAAACTGGATGGGCTTTGCAGCCATGTATTTCGCGTTAATTTGGCTAGGCATGTATGTGTTGCGTCAAATCAAACCGGTACAAGCCTTACAAGCTTGATGTGCTACACACGAAAAAAGCCGCTCATTTTCAGCGGCTTTTTTTATCTCTACGATTCGGATATGTGACATGAGCAATAACCCACACGCCTATTCTGCTTCAGAGCAATCGGCCATTTATAAGGTTATCGCCGAACGCCGCGATATGCGCCATTTCCTCCCTACTCCGATTGGGCCAGAATTACTGGAAAAGCTACTGCAAGCTGCGCACCATGCACCATCAGTTGGGCTAATGCAGCCGTGGCGCTTTATTCGTATCACCGACATTCATCTGCGCCAAGCCATACACCAGTTGGTGGAAGAAGAGCGCGTTAAAACCGCACAGGCGGTTGGCGAGTTTGAAAACACCGCGCGCATGGCCGAATTTTTGCGGCTGAAAGTTGAAGGTATTTTGGAATGCGGCGAGTTATTAGTCGCAACACTTTGCGATAAGCGTGAGCAACATATATTTGGCCGCCGCACGCTGCCGGAGATGGATTTAGCATCACTAAGTTGCGCGATTCAAAACCTGTGGCTGGCCGCGCGCGCCGAAGGGCTAGGCATGGGCTGGGTGTCGATTTTCGACCCGAAGAAGCTGGCCGATTTATTGCACATGCCAGCGGACGCAAAGCCAGTTGCCATCTTGTGTTTGGGCCATGTGAACAGCTTTTACAAATCGCCAATGCTGGTAGAAACCGGCTGGAAAGAAGCGAAGCCCCTTGCGGAAATGGTGATGGAAAATGGCTGGAGCACCGTTTGAGTTCGATATCATGCCCTGCCGTGCTTGTTTCCGCGCCCGCTTCCGGCCAAGGCAAAACCCTTTGCACAGCCGCATTGGCGCGAGCTTGGCGTAATCGCGGCTTAAAGGTGCAATGCTTTAAGAGTGGGCCAGATTTTTTAGACTCGATGATTTTAGAAGTGGCCACCGGTCGCCCGGTTTACAATTTGGACCTTGGCATGTGCGGCGCGGACGATGGCGCGCCTTCCAGCGCCGATTTGGCGCTTCAATTCGACCTGCCTGTATTGGTGACAATTGATGCCAGCGCCATGGCGCAAACCTTTAGTGCTATTGCTGCAGGCCTGCTTTCCTACAATCTTGCGCTTAAACCTGCCGGTGTGATTGCCAATAAACTCGGCAGTGTTGGGCACGGCAAACTGTTGCAGGAGGCCTTACCCAAGCATTTATCATGGTTTGGCGCGCTGTTAAAAGAAGATGCTTTCGCCCTGCCAGAGCGGCATTTGGGCTTGCATCGCGCGGCGGAAATTAAGGATTTAGAAGCTAAAATTGAAGCGGCTGCAAAGGCGTTGCGCGACAGCAGTGATTTGCCGCTGCCACCTTTGGTCACGTTTAATCCGCCGGCTCAAGCCGCGTTGCCGCAGCTGCTCGCGGGCAGAACCATCGCCATTGCGCGTGATGCGGCGTTTTGTTTTATTTACCCCGCCAATGTGGACTGTCTGCAAGCAATGGGCGCAACCCTTATCTATTTTTCGCCGATTGCAGATAACAACCTCCCGGAAGCCCATGGATATTGGCTTCCAGGCGGGTATCCTGAATTACATCTGGCAGATTTAAAACAAAACACGCGCATGAAAGCGGGTTTAAAAGCAGCCTTGGAAGCAGGCAAGCCGATACTGGCGGAATGCGGCGGCATGATGGCTTTGGGCGAAACCTTGAATGGCGAAGCCGCTTTTGGCTTGCTGGCCGGGCATAGCACAATTGAGCCAAAACTACAGGGTTTGGGCACGCAAACACTCGCAACCGCGCACGGCACACTGGCCGCCCACACTTTTCATTATGGCAAATTTGAGACTAGTTTAAGCGTGGCGCATCAAGCCACCAGCCAGTATGGAAGCGGCGAGGCGGTGTATCGCCAACGTGGCATTACTGCCAGTTTTCTTCATTTTTACTTTCCTTCCAATCCCGCGGCCAGCGCAGCGATATTTTTGGCGAAATAAACATGTCTCAACGTATCGTCTGCCTTACCACCGAAACCGTCGAAGTGCTGTACGCGTTGGGCGAACAAGACCGCATAGTCGGCATTTCCGGTTACGCTACTCGACCCGCCATTGCGCGTAAAGAGAAGCCAAAAGTTGCGGCTTTTACCACTGCAAAAATTGATAAAATTTTGGCACTCGAGCCAGACCTAGTTCTAGGATTTTCCAATCTGCAGGCCGACATTGCCGCCGCGTTGATTAAAGCGGGCATAGAGGTGCATGTGTTTAATCAGCGTTCTGTCGATGAAATTTTGCAGATGATATTGACGCTGGGCTGCTTGGTGGGAGCGCAGGAAAAAGCCGGATTGCTGATAAACAGCTATCAAAAGCAAATTAACAACGCCTTGGAAGCCGCATCAATGCTGCCTCGCAGGCCGGTGATTTATTTTGAAGAATGGGACGAGCCGATGATTTGCAGCATTCGCTGGGTGGCGGATTTAATCGCTATTGCGGGCGGCAAGGACTGCTTTCCCGAACTCACCACACATCATGCCGCCACTAACCGCATTGTAAGCCAAAAACAAGTATTGGCGCGACTTCCGGACATTATTATTGGCTCGTGGTGCGGCAAAAAATTTCAACCGGAACAAGTAAAAGCGCGCGCTGGCTGGCAAGCCATTCCCGCCGTAAAATATGACTTTGTGCGAGAAATAAAATCCGCCGATATTTTGCAACCCGGCCCATCAGTATTCACACACGGATTGCCTCATTTGCAGGCGATTATCGCAGAATGGCAGAAAGCGCAACAATGACAATTCATCTCGTTTTAGGCGGCGCGCGCTCTGGCAAAAGCGCCTATGCGGAAAAGCTAGCGCTGGAAAGCGGTCTTTCCGTCGCTTACGTCGCTACAGCGCAGATTTATGACGATGAATTCAAAGCGCGTGTCGCACACCACCAAGCGCGCCGCCCTAAAAACTGGCGCTTGATCGAAGCGCCGCATCATTTAGCCGATGCTTTAAAAACCATCGCCCTGCAAGCCAATCAGGATAAGGATTCCGGGCATACCATTATTGTGGATTGCCTCACACTCTGGCTGGCACAATGCATCTGCCCGGACTGCGCGCCGCCGGAAGGTGTAAGCTGGAAAACTGAATGCGATAAATTGCTGGAAACTCTACCGAAACTGCAAAGCGAAATCATCCTGGTCAGCAATGAAGTCGGCATGGGGATCGTGCCACTGGGCGAGATCAACCGCAAGTTTCAGGATGAACAAGGCCGCCTGAACCAGGCCGTGGCGCGGATTGCCGACACAGTCACTTTTGTTGCCGCCGGGCTGCCACTTAAACTGAAAGGATGAATATGGATTTTATATTGAGAGGTGAGCACATCGCCTTGTGCGATTTGCTGAAGCTCACCGGCATTGCCGATAGCGGCGGTCAGGGCAAAGCCATGGTAGCCGAGGGCATGGTGACTGTGGATGACAAAGTTGAACTGCGCAAAACCGCTAAAATCCGCGCGGGGCAGACGGTGGAGTGCGCGGGGCAAACTATTCTGGTGAAAGCAATTTAAGCCTCGCGCACGTTCATTGCAAAAACAGATGCCCTGCAAGCCTTATCCAGCTTGGCTTGCAGGCCGATGCCTGTGCCAATGAAAAGCTGAATCGCTAAATTTTCTTAGCGATTTACAAAAATCACCCGCGGCACCGCGCTACCAAATTCCAGTTGCGTAATGCTGCCATGATCGATGTGAAAACGGAACAAGCCTTTGAGCGGCATGTTGAGCACATGGGCGATTAGCGCGCGAATCACGCCGCCGTGTGTGACGACGGCAATCTCCTGCCCTGCGTGTTGCGTTTGCGCTTCCGCCAGAAAACCCAGCGCCCGCTGTTGCATCTGGCTAAACGTCTCACCATTGGGCGGGGCAATGTGCGCGTAATTGTGCGCCCATTCGTCAAAAACATCGCGTGGAATATCGTCCCAAGCCTGCATTTCCCAGTCACCAAAATGCAGTTCGGCCAGACGCGCGTCCAGCACTGGCTCGCCATGCTGCAGTGCGATTGCCAGCTTGGCACAACGCTGCAAAGGGCTGCTATAGATGCAAGTAAAGCGCGTATCGGTTAGCTTGGCGCGCAACGTGCCCAGCTCCTCAATAAAGCTTGCGGCGACATCGACATCGCTTTGCCCATAGCAAACCCCGTTTGGCACTTGCAGCGCAGTGTGCCGTATCAGTGTCACTTTCATAACCCGGCGCTCCAGGCCAGCGCGCCAAGGTAAAACACCAGTTCGGTAATTTGCTGCGATGCGCCCAGCGTATCGCCGGTATAGCCGCCGAGACGTTTCAAGAGCTTGGCCCGCCACCAAGCCCAAATCAGCACCACCGGCAGCAGCGCCATCAACACCAGCTTGGCAATTACCCAAGGCGAATGGCGGAACATCGCCAGCAGAACCAACATGACGATGAAAGGCAGCAAGCCAAAGAAATTGGCGATAGCGAGATGTGTGCCGGAGATTTGCGTCGCCAGCGGCTTGGCTTTGCCGCTTGGTTTGACATAATCCGCCGTCGCCATCACCCACACAGCAGCCAACCGGCTAAGCGCATGGCCGACCACCAGCACCAGCGGTATGAAGGTCGGATGCATATGACTCAACACCTGAAACTTGGCGAACAAGACAAAGAACAAGGCGATTGCGCCATAGGTACCCAAGCGCGAATCCTGCATGATAGTAAGCGCTTGCTCTCGCTCAAACGATCCACCTATGCCATCAAAGCTGTCTGCCAAGCCATCCTCATGAAACGCGCCGGTGAGCCAGAGGGTGCTAGCCATGCTAATAAGCACCGCAATATTTTGCGGGAAAACCAGTGTGGCGGCCACAAAAACCAGTGCCCCCTCCAGCCCGACCAATATGCCCACCAGTGGAAAATACTTCGCCGCATGGTTCAGTTCTTCCGTTTTGAAATCGTCGAACTGCGGCACGGGAATGCGAGTGAAAAAGCCCAGCGCCAGCAGGAAATATCGCATTTCTTTAAGCATGCTTTTCGCTCACGCCTGCACTTTCAAAGCTGGCCATCTCATTCAAAAAGTTTACCGCAGCCTGCAGCAATGGCAAGGCCAGAGCCGCGCCGGTGCCTTCGCCCAGCCGCAAACCAAGATTCAGCAGGGGCTTGGCCTCCAGGTGCTGCAGCATCCTTGCGTGACCGCTTTCATCCGAACAGTGCGAGAACACACAATACTGCAGAATATTGGGCTGCAACTTGGCTGCCGCCAGCAAGGCTGACGTGGCGATAAAGCCATCGACCAGCAACACCACACGCTGCTGCGCCGCACCCAGCATGGCACCTGCCATCATGGCAATTTCAAACCCGCCAAATGCAGCCAACACCTGCATGGGCGTTGCATCATGCAGGGCATGACGATCCACCGCGCTGCGCAGCACATCGGCTTTGCGCTTCACCCCTTCATCATCCAGCCCCGTGCCACGTCCCACGCAGGCCTCAATCGGCAGGCCGCACAACACGCTCATCAGGCAGCTGGCCGCGGATGTGTTGCCTATGCCCATTTCGCCAAAACCCATCACATTGCAACCTTGCGCAATCTCGGCAAGGGCGATTTCCGCACCCTTGTGCATCGCATGCTCGCATTGTGCGAGTGTCATTGCGGGCTCGGTAAGGAAGCTGTTGGTACCATGCGCAACCTTGGCATGTATCAAATCCTGCACGCCGGAGAAATCATGATTCACCCCACTATCGACGACTTTCAGCGTCATGCCGTGCTGCCTGGCGAACACATTGATGGCCGCGCCACCGGCAAGAAAATTATGCACCATTTGCGCAGTGACCGCCTGCGGATAAGAGCTAACACCACTTTCTACGATACCATGATCGCCCGCGAACACTAGCATAGTTGGTTTGCTGAGTTGCGGGATCAATGTAATTTGAATCAAACCGACTTGTAGCGCAATTTTTTCCAAATCACCCAAAGCACCTTGTGGCTTGGTTTTTTGATTGATTTTGTGAAGTAAGGCAGCTTCTAATTGCCTATCTAGCGGCGGGATCTGTATAAAAATCATTACGCCATTTTACCTGAGTCAGATCAATAAAAACCCCGCCGAGTCTTTAAACTCGGCGGGGTTCATAAACACACCTCAAAGCAATTAGTTATTTGCTTCGCTCGCTGCTGCGTCCTTGGCAGCCTGTACCGCATCTTCTGCTTCTTCCTTAGCTGTGTTCAGGTCGCTTTTAATTTCTTCGGCAGCCTCTGTACCAATTTGTGCGGACTCTTCCTCTGCTTTTTTGCATGCTCCAAGCAAAGATACCATACAGACAAATACCAACAGTACTTTCAAATGCTTACTCATCATCAATCTCCTTTTCTATTATTGAGGGGGAATACGCAATGATTGCCCTGGATAAATCTTGTCCGGGTGGGTCAGCATGGGCTTGTTAGCCTCAAAAATTTTCATGTATGCATTCGGATTGCCATAAAACTCCTTGGCGATCTTGGACAATGTATCACCTTTAACTACCGTATAAAATTGCGCTTCTGGTTCTGGTGTCGGCACATAAAGCTGATCCTGCACGGCCTCTACTCCTGCCACATTGCCGCAACACAGCAAAATCTTTTCCTTGTTAGATTGCGTATCCACATTCCCCTGCGCGATTACCGTTCCGCTCGCGCCATCAAATTTTATGTCGTAGCCATCGACAGGGAGATTATTTTTTTCAATATAACTGCGTATCGCCTTAGCCGCCGCCGCGTTAGCCGCCTCCAGATTTACTGGCGTCGGGTCTTTCTTAGCGACCTCCTCTGCAGCTTTAGCTTCTCCCATGCCAAACAACTTTTCCCCAGCTTCTTTAATAAATGATAACAAACCCATTACATCCTCCTATTCTAAAGTTATTGTTTAAATGATGCTGTCTGCCTTTCCCACAACCCATGTTATGCCAAAAACCTTATTTTCGCCAGCAATTTAAAATTGGAGGTTTCTTATCACAGAATCTTTGATATAATGCCCGACTTGCTTGATTAAGCAGTGCTGGCCAGGTAGCTCAGTTGGTAGAGCAGCGGATTGAAAATCCGCGTGTCGACGGTTCGATTCCGCCCCTGGCCACCATTTAAGATAAGGGTTTGGTAGAGTTCCAAGCCCTTTTTTATCTCCAATCATACTGTGGTGGTTTGTTATCCAAAATTGGCTGATTAATTTTTTCCAACCCGATAAACTACACAAGCCATGTCTGCAGCCAACCATTTTTCCACGCTAAAAGCCGAAGAGCTGGCCGATAAGCTCGTGCACTCAAAAATCACTTTGGTGGATGTGAGGAATCCGGAAGAAGTTGCTAAAGGTATTATCACCGGTGCAGTGCATATTCCTCTCTCAGAATTGCCTCTTAAGTATAAAAACTTGGTTTCCGCACACCCGATCGTATGTTACTGCCATAGCGGCATCCGCTCCGCGCATGCAGCGGATTTTCTTGTCAGCAAAGGGCTCAAGAACGTATATAATCTAGCTGGAGGCATTCTTGCCTGGGGTCAGGCTGGATATACGTTAACATCCGCCAAGTAGTAAAGTGGGTACTATTATGGAATTTGATAAAGAATTGGATGCACGCAATTTGAATTGTCCTTTGCCGATTTTGCGCTGCAAAAAAGGTCTGAGCGAGATTGCGGGTGGTCAAACACTGAAAATCATGGCAACAGACCCAGGCTCAGTGAAGGATTTTCAGGCCTTCTGCAAACAAACCGGGCATGAATTGCTGCAGCAGGATGAAGTTGACGGTTTATTCACGTTCTACATCAAGAAACGCGCCGACACTCAGGAATCTTCCAATTAAACGCATCTTAAACAAAGGCCGCAATACGGCTTTTGTTCCCGCTAAGTTCCAGCATCTTGTTGTTTGTCTAGCACTTTCAGGAACTCGGCAATCTCCCAATCACAACCACCGCATCCGCTGATCGCGCCGGAATACCGCGAGATAGCTTCAGCATTCATTCCTTGCAGATACAACGCCTTGATGACTGCTCGCGTAGTGCCACTGCAAGTGCATACTACTTCGTCCAAATCGTCAGCGCTTGCATTCATATCGGATGCTATTTAAGTTTGGCTAATTGCGCCTGCAGTTTTTCCAGGTTAGCCATGAAATCCGCCAGACGCGCTTTTTCCTGTTCCACCACGGCGGCCGGTGCGCGCGCCACAAAACTTTCGTTGTTCAGTTTGCCTTGTGCCTTGGCAATCTCACCCTGCAAGCGTGCGATCTCTTTGCCTAGGCGCTCCTTCTCGGCAGCTACGTCCACTTCCACCTTGAGCATGAGTTTGAAATCGCCCACAATCATTACAGGAGCATCAGCTTCCGGTAACTCGGCCATGATTTCGACATTCTCCAGCTTGGCAAGCGCTTTGAGATAAGGCGCATAGGCATTCAGCACTTCCGCATTACCCGCGGCAACCAGCGGTACTTTGGTCGCCGGGGAGATCCCCATCTCGCCACGTAGGCTGCGGCAAGCATCCACGGCTTGCTTGAGTGTGGCCACCCACGCTTCCGACACTTCATCCAGTTTGTCTGGCTGCGACTCCGGATAGGCTTCCAGCATGATGCTGGCGCCGTTTTTCTCGGTCATCGGCGCAACGGTTTGCCAAAGCTCTTCGGTAATGAACGGGATGATGGGGTGCGCCAAACGCAGCACGGTTTCCAGCACGCGCAGCAAGGTGCGGCGTGTGGCGCGCTGTTCGGCCTCCGTGCCATTCTGCAGTTGCACTTTGGCAAGTTCCAGATACCAGTCGCAGTATTCATCCCACACAAATTCGTAAACCGCCTTAGCAGCTAGGTCGAAACGGTAATCGGTGAATGCACGCTCCACTTCGGCCTCAGTGCGTTGCAACAGGCTCACAATCCAGCGGTCGGCCTGGCTAAACTTGCGCCCGCCCTCGCCGCAACTGGCCGCGTCAAAACCGTTATCTTTGCCTTCCGTGTTCATCAACACAAAACGTGTGGCATTCCACAGCTTGTTGCAGAAGTTGCGGTAACCTTCGCAACGCTGCATGTCGAATTTGATGTCGCGTCCCGGCGAAGCCAGCGAAGCAAAGGTGAAGCGTAACGCGTCGGTACCAAACGCCGGAATACCTTCCGGATATTCCTTGCGCGTGCGCTTCTCGATCTGCTCGGCCTGTTTCGGGTTCATCAAGCCAGTCGTGCGTTTCTTAATCAGCGCATCCAAATCAATGCCGTCAATTAAATCAATCGGGTCCAGCACATTGCCTTTGGATTTGGACATCTTCTGGCCTTCCGCATCGCGGATCAGGCCATGCACATACACATGTTTGAACGGTATCTTGCCGGTGATATGCCTGGTCATCATCACCATGCGCGCCACCCAGAAGAAGATGATGTCGAAGCCCGTCACCAGCACGCTGGAAGGCAGATATTGCTGCAACATGGTGTTTTGCGCGTCTTGCGCCTCGTCACCTGTCCAACCCAGCGTGGAGAAAGGCCACAGCGCGGAGGAATACCACGTATCCAGCACATCTTCGTCACGCTTCAAATTGCCGGTGTAGCCTTCTTTTGCCGCCATCGCTTTGGCCTCGGCTTCATCGTGCGCCACATACACCTGACCACTATCGCCATACCAGGCAGGGATTTGATGCCCCCACCACAATTGGCGCGAAATGCACCAATCTTGAATATTATTCAGCCATTGGTTGTAGGTGTTCACCCAGTTTTCCGGGTAAAACTTGATGTCGCCGTTCGCCACCACTTCCAGCGCTTTTTCGGTAATGCTTTTACCGTCAGTTGCAGGTTTGCTCATTGCCACAAACCATTGATCGGTGAGCATTGGCTCAATCACCACGCCGGTACGGTCACCACGCGGCACTTTGAGTTTATGTTTTTCGGCTTTAACTAAAAAGCCCTCTTTTTCGAGGTCTGTAACAATTTGTTTGCGAGCATCGAAACGATCTAAGAGCTTATATTTCTGCGGAAACCAATTTTCAGAAAAGAACTCATCCCAATTTGTTTCATCTTCAGAAACAGTTCTGAGACATTTATCGTTTGAGGCAACACTTCTAAAGCCCTGATTCTGCGGCCTAGAGGGATCGATCATTTTTCCATCAAGCCTAATAACTTGTATAGGCAAAAGCCCATGTCGCTGCCCCACCGCATAGTCGTTAAAATCATGCGCTGGCGTGACTTTCACCACGCCTGTACCAAATTCTTTATCTACATAATCATCAGCAATAATCGGGATTTCGCGGTTGCACAAAGGCAATTTCACATTTTTACCAATCAAATGCGCGTAACGCTCATCTTCAGGATGCACCATCACGGCCACGTCACCCAGCATGGTTTCAGGGCGCGTCGTGGCGACCGTCAAATGGCCAGAACCATCCGCGAGCGGATAGTTGATATGCCACATAAAGCCATCTTCTTCTTCCTGCACTACTTCGAGATCGGAAACTGCGGTGCCGAGCTTCACATCCCAATTCACCAAGCGTTTGCCACGGTAGATCAGGCCTTCGTTATACAGGCGCACAAAGGTTTCCGTCACCACTTTGTTAAGGCCCGCGTCCATGGTAAAACGCTCGCGGCTCCAGTCGGGCGAAGTGCCTAGACGGCGCATCTGCTTGGTGATGGTGCCGCCGGAATATTCTTTCCACTCCCACACTTTTTCGAGGAATTTTTCGCGGCCTAACTCGAGACGTTTGATGCCTTGTGCATCTAGTTGACGCTCTACCACAATCTGCGTGGCAATACCGGCGTGGTCTGTGCCAGGCTGCCACAATGTATTGTCTCCGCGCATACGATGGTAGCGCGTCAGTGCATCCATCAGCGTTTGATTAAAGCCGTGCCCCATATGCAGCGTGCCGGTGACGTTGGGTGGTGGTAACAGAATACAGAAGTTCTCTTTGACTTCTGGATTTAAGCCTGCGGCGTAATAACCCTTACCCTCCCAGAAGGCGTACCAATGGGCTTCGATGGCTTTGGGATCAAATGATTTTGCAAGTTCTTTAGGTGTTGTCATAGCCTGCAATTTTATCACAGCCAGACGCAAGCTCCGTAGAGCTGGCTGGGCACCAGCAAGTCAACATAAAGCATTTGTGAAAAAGGGGCTACCCGAACAACGCCGGCTCTACCTTTTCCCAATATCTCGAATACCGTGCCAAGCGTTTTTCGCTGATTTCCACATCCACAAATTTCGCCTCTGGCTGCCACAGCGGATTGAAAGGCTCCAGAAGGTTTTTGACCAAGGTATTCGGTGTATTCTGCGTCACAACTTGACCGATGCCACGCTCGTTGAGAACACTGTAGGTATCTCCCAGCCACACTTCGACACCCGGCATCTCACTCAAGCAATCTGCGACAAACTGCAGGCGCTTGAGCGGCCATTTGGCATACAACTTATCGTCAAACACAAAAATCTTCAGCATCGGCTTTTGTAGCAAAGGATTGGCCGCAGAAAGCATTTCATCATGCACATACACTGCAACGGCCGTATGCACGGGGGCAGCAGGCTTGGGCAGTACATTGACACGTGAAACTTTGGCTGGTGCATCCTGTGCCTGTACGAACAATTTTTCGTTCAGCACCTCATAAGAAGCATCGAACGGACACTTGATTTTGCAGTTTGTGCAATATTTCTCGCCGGTGAATCGAGCCAGGTTTTCCTTGTTGAAATAATAGGGCTTGGAGCTGAACAAAGAAGCAACCCACTGCCAGGACAAATGGTTGGAAGCCTTATCTCCATCCAGAAGATAGTTTTCAAACCAGTCCGCAGCCTCTCGCCAATCCACCTTAAGCCAATGCAAAACGTATGCAGCAAACCAGAGACGGGCATGATTATGCACGTAACCTTCGTTCATCAGATCCCGGATAAACCCATCCATACATGGTAAACCGGTAATGCCTTGGCGAATAAAATCAGGCATCAGCTTGTCACCCTGCGGCACTTTGGCAGGCTCTATATCGCTAAAAATGCCGCTACCACGCAAATACCACACCCGCCGCCAGTAATCGCGCCAGGCCATTTGGCCTATCAGCTCTTTGGCCTCGCTGCCATAACGACCTCGCAGATGGTCCGAGGCTTCTTTGAGCGTGAGGCAACCGTATCGAAAATAGGGCGACAGATGACTCACACCACCATTCAAAAAATTCCGGTTACGGTTATAGGTTTTGATGTCTATCGTATTCAGCCGCCTGATAGCCTCGCTACGACCGCCACGCCACTTATCACTCAGGGATGCGCCAACCGCTTGCGGAAACATACGTCGCATATATTGATTGCGCTCAGCCGAATCGGCTGAAAGAGTGAGCTTATAAACGTTTGCCATGCGTTCTTTGTGATAATTTTGTTAATGCTAGTGTACTCTTTTTCATGCAATTAGTGCAGCCGATCATTGCAAGCATGATGATGTGGATCGCTTTAATTGATGCTAAGATAACTTCGTTTTATTAACAGGAGTCATCATGATAGATGCCACGTGGGTTTGGGGTGCAATTGGGCTGGTGCTATTGGCTATGGAAATGGCCTCCGGTACCTTTTATATCTTCTGGTTTGGCATCTCTGCCTTATGTGTTGCGGTTGCCATGGCCATGTTCCCCACTATTCCCCATAGCATACAATTCGCGATGTTTGCCGCCCTTTCCATTAGCTCGCTGGCCATCTGGAAACTGCATTATAAAAAAGCAGACACCCACTCACGTGTGGGACAAGCGCAAGGCGAAGAGATTGGCCGAACCGGTATTGTCATTGAAGCGTGCGGCAATGAAAAAGTTGGCAAGATCCAGTTCACACAAGGCCTGATGGGCAGCCGTGAATGGCCTGCCGTATCTAATCTGACCATTGTAGCTGGTACACATGCCAAGGTGGTGGCAGTAGAAGGCAACTCTTTGCGCATCGAAGCGATTTAATTCAACAGAATAACAACCGAAAGGAAAACAATATGACCGAATTCAGCTTAATCCTGATATTTCTGGTGGCCGTTGCCATGTTCAAGGGCATCCGCATCGTGCCGCAGGGCGAAGAATGGGTAGTAGAAAGACTGGGGAAATTTGCCGGTGTCTTATCTCCGGGTCTACATATCATCAACCCGATTTTCAGCCGTGTTGCCTACAAAGTCACCACCAAAGACATCATTCTGGATGTCCCCGAGCAGGAAGTCATTACCCGTGACAATGCAGTAATCTTGGCTAATGCGGTTGCTTTTATCAAAGTCAGCAGTATTGAACGCGCGGTGTATGGCATCGAGAACTTTCGCGAAGCGATGCGCAACATGGTCCAAACCAGCCTGCGTTCGATTATCGGCGGCATGGATTTGAACCATGCGCTCACCTCACGCGACCGCATCAAGGCTGAGCTAAAAACCGCGATTGCCGATGAAGCGCTAGACTGGGGACTAACCGTCAAGAGCGTCGAAATTCAGGATATCAAACCATCTGCCAACATGCAGCACGCGATGGAGCAGCAAGCCAGTGCCGAACGCGAACGTGTAGCCGTGGTGACGCGCGCCGAAGGTGAAAAACAATCGCTTATCCTCAACGCAGAGGCGCGTCTGGAAGCCGCCCGTAAGGATGCCGAAGCACAAATGGTGGGCGCCAAAGCCTCTGCCGAATCCATTAAGCTCATCAGCGATGCGGTCAAGGAGAACAACGCCTCCGCCACTTTCCTGCTGGGCGACCGTTATATTCATTCCATGCAAAAAATGGCTGAATCGAACAACAGCAAGGTCGTCGTGGTACCAGGGGATTTAGTCAGCGCTGTCAAGAACTTGGTTGGCGGAAAATAAGCTTTTAAATAAGGTTTATTCGCCCCGAGCAAAAAAACGATGTCCTGAAAGCCAAGCAGAATGCGGCTTCCAGGGCACCATTAGAAAGACTTAAGCACAAACGCTGCAGTTGGGGTCTTTTTTCAGCTTGATTTCGCGCCATTCCATCGCCAATGCATCCAGCAGTAGCAAACGCCCTTGCAGGCTATCACCAATCCCCATCAACAGCTTTAGCGCCTCTGCCGCCTGCGTGGTGCCTATCATGCCCACCAGTGGCGAGAATACGCCATTGCTGGCGCAACGCATATCCTGGTCTTCCCCGGCGTCCGGAAACAAACAGTGATAGCAAGGTGTCTCCTTATTTCTGAAATCGTATACGGTGATCTGGCCTTCGAACCGCACCGCAGCACCAGAAACCAAAGGCTTTCTCAACTCGAAGCAAATCCGGTTCAATGCGTAACGTGTCGCAAAGTTGTCCGAGCAATCGATCACCACATCCGCATTAGCCACCAACATTTCTAGTTCAGCTTTCGTGGATCTTTTTTGCACCGTGTGCACTTGCACTTCCGGATTGATCTCGTAAATGGTTTGCTGTGCGGAAAGCGCCTTATTGATACCAACTGAAGCCGTGGTGTGAATGATCTGCCGCTGGAGATTGGTCAAATCCACATCGTCAAAATCGCAAATCGTAAGCTTGCCTACTCCAGCAGCAGCCAAATACAAGGCGACTGGAGCACCCAGCCCACCCGCGCCCACAATCAAGGCATGGCTTTGGGTGAGCTTTTCCTGCCCGGCGTAATCGATCTGCGGCAGAAGAATGTGCCGGCTATAGCGCAGCAGTTGGTTGTCGTTCATTATGGCAACTGTTCCGCGCTTACCATGAGATTGAACAACACATTAGGAGAAAGCCATACTACCTGATCATCAAACTCTCCACCCGAAGCACTACTATCTGCCTGCGGATGACTGACAAAATTGGCATCCCCATCACTATTCTCAGCCTCGTCTGCACATGTCCCCGCACAAATTCCCCTATTGGCCCCATGGGAGATAATTGCTGCAACTGCTGTAGTCGTCAATGTTGAAGTGCACGCAGCTTGATTACATATTCTGACAGAGCCATTATCAAGCAAATCAAACACGACCAAAGGTGACCGATCCGAGAAAGCAGCAACAACCCGATACGTCAAAACAGTTCCCCAAGCATCCGTTTCCACCAAGCTTAATGTTGCCCATGGCAGATTGCCTCCCTGCGATCTACAACTGCCTGTAGCAGGATCAAAATCCTCGACACCATCATTTGCCGTATTGTTTGCTGACCCATCGCCACCCGAGGTAATATCCGGGCATGGCATATGCTGATTCACCAGTGTATATCCAAGTAGGGCTTGCTTGGCTTCCGCCAGAAGTATTGTGGTTTCAGTCCTTCTTTTATAATTAGCCTGCTCGGTCAATGGCACTAGCAGTCCAGTAATCAGCAGCCCCAAAATAACAAGTACGATCGCCAGCTCGATTAACGTAAAGCCTTGATTAGAAGAATTTCGTTTCATGGTCTTCATGAGCAAGTAACCAAGCCTGAGTTTGCTATGCAACTATAAGTGCCCAATGCGTCCGTGATACTGACACTCACATTTGTCGGGCTTATGTAAACGTAGCTCGTCACTCCGAACCAGTTATTATTTGCCAGCCAATTCCCCAGTACGGGATAATTCAACCCCATTCCGGCATTATTCGCATACCCGGTTACAGAGGGCGGTACCACACTGCAATCCCCAGGACCACCTAATACCGTGGCCGAAGGACATAAATATGTGCCGTTATCGACAAAATATCTATGAACACCATCCGTAGTATTTGTCTTACCCATTATTTCACGCACGATCCTTTTGCGAACCGGACGGTATAAATCGCTTGTAGTAATCACCATCAACTTATCGTTGAACGTATCAGACGCTATACCACGCGTAAAAGTATAACTTGACCCTGCGACATTACCGGTTGCATTATTTACAGCGTTCAATGTTTCTAAATAATTTGCCGCAGTATAGTTGCCACCACAGGTGCCTCCGCTTATATCAGCCCGGTCTTGTCCGCCAAGCGGACTGCCCGTGGAAAAAATTACGGCAATCACTGGATTAATTGGCGCTGTAGAACCATCGGCGTTCTTTACCGTAAGGCTGCCGGGTACGGTCACATTTATTTGATTAGAACTCGCAGCATTACGAGCAGAAGTTGGCAATACATTTCTATAAATTGGGGTTAATGCATACCACAAGCATTCACCATCACCATCCCTGAGATCGCCTATCCCTAAAGTTCTCCATGGTAAGCGACCTATATAGGCCACACAACTCTGTCCCGATGACCTTGCCGTTCCGTCATTAGTAATAT
>OEOF01000025.1_pt1 | contig 25039 bp, 22 predicted proteins | sample 1539701 | NCBI WGS metagenome assembly OEOF01 (sample SAMEA3611561, study PRJEB23397) | activated sludge metagenome | biome: Urban; feature: Wastewater Treatment Plant; material: Activated Sludge | place: Slovenia | collected 2012-09-24 | reverse complement strand
CTGGCGCAAGTATCGCAGCAGGCATTTGCACTGGCGGCAGGGCTTGCACCACACCGCGCAAATCCAGGCTAAACCCTGTTGCGGGCCGCGCACGACCAAATGCTTTACCAACCTCATCATAACGGCCGCCCAGCACCAATGGCCCCGTGTAACCCTGCGCGTAGGCGGCAAACACCGCACCGCTGTGGTAGTGGTAGCCGCGTAGTTCGCTCAAATCGAAGCCGACATCCACATGACTCAGCGCATTCGCAATGGCTTGCAGATTGTCCAGCGCACTCTGAATCGCTTGTTGCTTGGGAAGAATCGCACGCGCTCTCCCCAGCACGCTTGCATCGCCGTAAAGTTCGGTCAAGTCCAACAATGCTTGTCGGGTCGCCGCATCCAGATTGACTCCCAGGGCAGCGACTTGCGCTTTATCTTTGCTTTGCAATGCAGCGTAAATCTCGTTTTCCAGCGTTGCATCAATATTGGCATTTTGTACCAGGCTTTCAAAAATGCCGACATGGCTGAAATCCAGATGAATGCCGCCCAAACCAAGCATCTGCAAGGCTTTCACCGCCAGGCCGTAGACTTCGATGTCGCTTTCAATGCGGGCATGACCATAAATCTCTGCGCCTATCTGCAGAGGTTCCCGCGTACGAGCCAATCCGTCCGGCTTTGTACGCAACACGGTACCCGCGTAACACAGGCGTGTCACGCCCTGCTGGTTGAGCATGTGCGCATCGATACGCGCGGTTTGCGGGGTGATGTCGGCGCGCACGCCCATCAGGCGGCCAGTGAGTTGATCCACCACTTTGAATGTGGCCAAATCAAGATCAGAGGCCGCGCCGGTAATCAGTGACTCGGTATATTCCAGCATCGGCGGAATGACATAGCGGTATCCGTGTGCTGCAAACAAATCCAGCAGCCGACGTCGCAAAGCCTCCACCCGCGCGGCTTCCGCAGGCAGAATGTCTTCAATATATTCGGGGAGCAGCCAATTTCGCATAGGCATTATTATAACCGAGTTGCCGCTTTTAAAATCGGTGCAAGAATTAGTGGGTGAGAAAAATCAGCAGGAATCCACCTAGAATCGAAATCAGTCCCACGCACCTGAGTTGGCCATCTTTCAGATCGATCATACGCTTGAACGTATCGCGCCAGACGCGTGGGGCAAACAAGGGCAGCAGCCCTTCTAGTACCATCATCAGACCCAACGCCAACAACAGTAGCTGCAGGCTCACACTTATCTCTTGCCAGTGCCACGCATGTATTTGAAGAAATCCGAATCCGGATTCAATACCATAACATCCGATTTGCTCTTGAAGCTGTTTTTATAGGCCTCAGTACTGCGATAGAACGCGTAGAATTCCGGGTTCTTGCCATAAGCGTTGGCATAGATTTCCGCAGCTTTGGCATCGCCCTCGCCCTTGATTTTTTGTGCGTCACGATAGGCTTCAGCGATAATTACCTCCCGCTGCCTGTCCGCGTCTGCGCGAATCTTCTCCGAAGCGGCAGAACCTTCCGAGCGCAACTGATTGGCGATCCGTTTACGCTCCGCAATCATACGGTCATACACAGATTTGCTGATGTCTTCCGAATAATCCACGCGCTTCAGGCGTACATCCACCACCTGAATGCCAACCTGCCGCGCCTCGGCATCGGCTCGCTTGCGAATGCTATCCATGATCCTGGTGCGCTCCCCGGCAATCACATCATGCACGGTACGCTTGCCAAACTCGGCGCGCAGACCTGCATTTACCACCTTGGAAAGACGGTCTTCCGCTGCCGCCTCGCCACCATCCTTGAAAGACACGTAATATTTGATGGGGTCTATGACACGCCATTTCACAAAGGAGTCCACCATCATGTATTTGTTTTCGCTAGTATTAAACTTGGCAGGCTCCTCCCAATCCAGCGTCACAATGCGCCTGTCGAAGAATTTCACGCCGTCCAGAAACGGTATCTTGACGTACAGTCCTGGCTCTTTCTTGACGGCAACAATCTCGCCCAAGCGAAATACCAGCGCGTATTCGCGCTGATCCACTGTAAATAAGGACAAAGTTGCCAATAGCAACAAGCCCAATACTGCAAATATGGTCATTCCGATATTTTTCATTTTTCGCCTCGTTATTCTTTCACCTAACGGCTTTCACGATCCCGGCCCAACTCACGCGGCCCACTGGATCCCGGGGCAGCCTCGGCACCAGAAACAGCCGATGGCATTATCGTAGCCGCACTACTACCGCTAGCGGACATGAGCTTATCTAGCGGCAAGTACAGCAGGCTACCACCTTTCTGATCCACAATTACCTTGCTGGTACTGGAGAGTATCTGCTCCTGCGCTTCCAGATACAGGCGCTGGCGTGTCACCTCCGGCGCCTTGCTATACTGAATCAGCACCTGGTCAAAGCGGCTGGCATCACCTTTCGCTTCATTCTCCACTCTCAGCTTATAGCCAGCTGCTTCGGCAGCAAGGCGAGACGCCATCCCGCGTGCTTTAGGCACGACATCGTTAGCATAGGCCTGGCCTTCGTTAATCTGGCGCTGATAGTCCTGGTTGGCGCGGTTCACGTCTTCAAACGCCTCTTGAACCGGCTCCGGTGGCTGTGCACTCTGTTGGCTGACGCTGGTGATTACCACACCGGCAACATAGCTATCCAGAATGTTCTGGATGCGCTCTTGCGTATCTACCATGCCCTTCTCTTTTTGCTGCAGCAAATCATCCAGCTTGTTCTTGCCCACCACTTCACGAATCGCTGTTTCGGCTGCGGCGCGAATCACCCCATCCTCTGCGGACGTTTCGCCCGTATCTAAGCGGTCGCCATAAATCGCGCGGTTATTGAACAGGTAATCCTTGGCGCTCTTCAGTTTGTATTGCACGGCAAACTGCAAATCAATGATATTCTCATCTTCTGTCAACATCAGCGCCTCACGCGCAACCTTGGTCTTGCCGCCCATACCTTCTGCGTTGCTTCGATAGCCAACCTCCAAGCGCCGCACCTGTTCCATATTGACTACCGTCACAGACTCGAGCGGGTAAGGTAAGTGCCAGCGCGGACCAGGCTCGGTTGTCTGGGTATATTTACCAAATCGCTGTTCTACACCCACCGAGCCGGTATCTACAATGTAAAAACCCGTCGCCAGCCATATCAGCACGATCAATACCAGAATCGGCACAATCGGCAAACCAGACCCAGTCGGTGGCAAGTTACGTTCACCGCCCCCATTGCCAGATTTGCCAAACATGCGATTGACCTTGTCACTCAAATCGCGGAAAACCTCATCCAGGTCTGGTGGGCCTTCGTTATTTCTTTGACCAAATATAAAACGACGCTGACCGAAGCCAGGAATTCTTATCATGTTATAACTCCGTGCAAATCATCACGCAAAAGCACTTTCCTCAGTGCTTTGTTTTTTGAGCAGTAGCTGATGTTCTATCAGCGCCTGCTTCAGATATTCGATGCCTTCTCCCGTTTTGGCAGATAGGCGAATGCTGCAAATACTACCATATTCGTTCCGTTGCGTATCAGCAGGCATGCCAAGTTTATCAATTTGGTTCAGCACCAATATCTGCGGCACTTTGGAAGCCCCAATTTCGTTCAGCACAGCATTCACCTGTGCAATCTGCGCGTCGCGGTTTGTGCTGGAAACATCCACCACGTGCAGTAGCAGGCCTGCCTGCGCCGCCTCTTCCAACGTCGCACCGAATGCCTCTACCAATGTGGTCGGCAAGTGTTTGATGAAACCGACCGTATCGGAAACAACCACAGGATTCGCATCCGGCAGATAGACTTTGCGGGAAGTAGTATCCAGCGTGGCGAACAGCTGATCCGCCGCGTAAACACCGGATTGGGTCAGGCGATTAAACAGTGTGGACTTGCCCGCGTTGGTATAGCCAACTAGAGAAACGGTCATCAAATTGGATCGTTTGCGCGCTTTACGCTGCATGCCGCGTTGTTGCTTGAGTTTGGCCAAGCGCTCTTTGAGCTGCTTGACGCGCACACGGAGCATGCGACGATCCAGCTCCAGCTGCGTTTCACCCGGGCCGCCGCGCACACCGATACCACCCTTTTGCCGCTCCAAGTGGGTCCAGCCGCGCACCAGGCGTGTGGAAAGGTGCTCCAATTGCGCCAACTCGACCTGCAATTTCCCCTCGAAGCTTTGCGCACGCTGCGCGAAAATATCAAGGATCAGGCCCGTCCTATCGATGACGCGCGCCTCGAGAAAACGTTCCAGATTGCGCTGTTGGGAAGGACTGAGGTCGTGGTTAAAAGCCGCAAGTTTGCTGCTGTTGGCAGCCAACATGGCTTTCAGCTCTTCAGCCTTGCCGCTGCCGATAAACATTTTAGCGTCAGGCGTGTGTCGTTTGCCCTCCAGCGTTGCCGTGATATTGAGGCCGTCAGTCATCGCCAGCTGACGTAGTTCCTGCAAGCTTTCCTGGTAATCGGACTCGCCAAAATCCACACTGACAAGCACTACCGCATCGTTGCCGACCGGCCTATCTTGCATATCGTCTTAGTCTTCGCCCTGATCGGCAACATTCATACTGACAGAACGGGCCGGTACGATAGTAGAAATCGCGTGTTTGTACACCATTTGTGTCACGGTATTTTTAAGCAGGATTACATACTGATCGAAAGAATCCACCTGACCTTGCAGTTTGATTCCGTTAACCAGGTAAATAGATACTTGCACATGCTCTTTACGCAGCGCATTCAAGAATGGGTCTTGCAGCATTTGGCCTTTAGTGTTCATTTAAGTCTCCTTTTAGTTGTAGTAGGTTGGAGCAATTCCGAAGAACGATTGTTATTCCAAAGAATTGTTATTTTCCAATCATTATATTGGGGTTGCATCATTTATTTCAACCCGATGAAAATGATTACATTTTACAATATACACCCATCCTATCCAAAACAAGTTCATGCCCCATCAAATGCATCACCGCATCTATACTAGGGGATTGAGCCACACCGGTTAGCATAACACGCAAGGGCATTGCAACTTTCGGAAATTTGAGCTGAAATTGACTCACGGTTTCCTGAATGGATGCATGTATCTTTTCCACTGTCCACTCGTCTTTATGCAATTGCATATATAGATGCTTAAGCGCTGGCATGACTTCCGCAACGATATGTTTATCGGCATCCGCCTGATTGATTTGAGGTTTGCGATAGAAATAGGCCACTTCTGCAGCCAGTTGGTTCAAATTATTTACACGATCCCGATACAAAGCCAGCACATCGGTCAATTTAGGTGATGCCCCAGGAGCCGCATCCAGCTTGGCCAGGCGGGGCGCCACTTTTTCCGCCAGTTTGTCCAGATCCGCAATCTTGATGTAATGCGCATTCAACCAGTTCAGCTTTTCAGTATTAAACTGCGCGGCAGACGGCGTAATGTGGTCGAGATCAAACCACGCGCAAAATTGTTGCATATCAAACACTTCGTCATCACCGTGGCTCCAGCCCAGACGCGCAAGGTAGTTCAGCACTGCCTCAGGCAAATAGCCATCTTCGTCATACTGCGTCACACTCACCGCACCGTGGCGCTTGGAAAGCTTCTGGCCGTCATCGCCCAGAATCATGGAGAGATGCGCATACTGCGGGATCTGCGCGTTCAGGGCTTGCAGCAGGTTGATCTGGCGCGGTGTATTGTTCACGTGGTCATCACCGCGAATCACATGCGTGATACTCATTTCCCAATCATCCACCACAACACAGAAATTGTAGGTCGGCGTACCATCTGCGCGGGCGATGATGAAATCGTCCAGTTCCTCATTGGCCACCATGATGCGGCCTTTCACCAAATCATCCCAGGTCACGGCGCCGATTTGCGGGTTGCGAAAGCGCACTACCGGGCTGACACCCGCAGGCGGCGTGGGCAGAACCTTATTCTGCTCCGGCCGCCAAGTACCGTCATATTTGGGCTTCTGCCCTGCCTCCATCTGGCGGGCGCGCATAACTTCCAGTTCCTCCGGCGAGGTATAGCAGTAATAGGCTGTGCCGGAAACCAGCATTTGCTGGATCACCTGCTTGTACTTATCCATGCGCTGCATCTGGTAATATGGGCCTTCATCGTAATCCAGCCCCAGCCAATGCATGCCATCCAGAATCGCCTGTACGGCTTCTGGCGTGCTACGCGCTACATCAGTATCCTCGATACGCAAGATGAACTTGCCACCATGTTTTTTGGCATACGCCCAAGAGAACAATGCGGTACGGGCGCCTCCGATGTGGAGATAACCGGTGGGGCTAGGGGCAAAGCGGGTACGAACAGTCATGAATGCTAAAGTGACAGGTTGAACAAGGCGTGTATTTTACCATGTCTACCCTATCCAATAAACGTGGAAATATCGTAAATATCAATATCACTAACCTTGATTTTTCAATATCTTACGGTTATATTTTCTACCAGGATATTAGAATCGTGATATTTCCGATTCACCATGACTCATGAAAAACCTATTTTCACGCCTGCTTGGCAGCAAAAAAGATAACGCTGCGTCGCCTATTTTTGACTGGCTCGACGACCTGACCGAAATGGCAGATCTCGATGTGCTGCGCGCTTCGGCGCAGAAAATTCTCGCCGTGACGGAAGATGCCGGCATCGGCTGGGATCAGAAAGCCGCTTGGCTGATTGCCTTGGAAGAACTCAACCAGCTACGCCTGGACAAGCTCGCCTCGCAATATGTCACCGTAGGCAACCTCAAGCCGGACATTGAAACCAGCATCAACGACACTTGTTATTCATATTGCCGCCAGTCCTACGTTGCCCACCTCCGCGCCATTGAACACACCGTGCTGCCCAATAGCAGCACGCCGGAACAGGACTTGTCGTTACTGCTAATTATGCGTGCGGTATATGCTGCCAACCAGATGGTCAAATGGCGCATGTTCAGCCAATCGGCCTCCCCGGCCAAAGTCTGGTTACAGCTATATGCTTTGCTGCAATTGGCCCAACGCCATCACTTGCTGAACACGCCTGTCAGCCTCTTTCCGGGCAGCCCATCCACCACCTTCTCTGCGCAGTTGCTGCAAGTATTGATGCTGGGCCAGCTTATCCAGCAATCACTCAACCGGCATCAGGTGGAGATTGCCAGCAAAGTGCTGCGCCAATGGCTGACGCGCGCCTATATTAGTAACGTTTACACCCCGGAACAATATCTTTTTTATAGCGATATCAGCAAGGACGCGCCGGCCAAACGCATGCGCACGGCAGACCTTGGTGAGCAGTATCGCTACTGGGAACTGGATGAGCTGGAAAAGCAGCTGACGGTCGCGATTACCGTGACCAACCGTGGCGAAATGCCGGAGAGCCTGGTGCCAGCGCACATTGACAGTGTACGCCGTTTGAACGAGACCTTGAAAATACTGCTGGCAGAGTGGTCAAAACAGCATTATGTGCGGCAGCGCCGCAGGGAAACCCGGGAAGCCGTCTCAAAATCGGTCAAAGTGAATGCAGGCATCGAAAAAGTCTGCAATCAGGTGCTGAATGCCAGCCGTATCGCCAACGGGCTCCGGATCTCGCTGGATGGCAAATCGCTGGATGACCGTTTGATCGCCCAAACTGCTTTGCGGGATACCAGCACGCTGGTGGTCAACAGTGGCACGCTGGACACCTGGGTGATTACAGACGAAAGCAGCAAAGGCATGGGCATGCGCGTCAACAAATACAGCAATATCCTAGCCAGGCCAGAGCGCCTGATAGGGGTTGCGGACGATCAGGACCCAAGCAAGGTCGCAGTCGGCGTCATCAAATCCGTACGTGCTACCAGCAGCAACCAGTTGAGGGTCAGCGTAGAAATTCTTTCCAGACAACCCGCGCCAGCACAATTACGGCTTGCTCCAGGCTCTGACATATTCAGTCAGCCCGGCGGCTTCCGGGTCGACGATAGTTATCGGCCAACCACCGTAGACGCTGGCCTGATTCACGGCATCTACATTGACAAAGAAGAAAAGGTCTGCGATCAATCCAACCTGATTTTGCCCAAGGTGTATTTTCAACCCAACCGTGATTACCTGATAACTACGATGGGTACTACAAAAAAAGTACGCCTGGGGAAACCCATACTCTCCATGGACGACTGGGTAAAAGTCGCACTACCTGCTACGGTTTGATACTGGCCGCTTCTGGTCGCCAATCGCCGCCCAACGATTTGAAAAGCTCCACACATGCCAGCAGCGTAGCCTGCCTTGCCTGTATGGCAGATTGCGCCGCCTCGTTGTATACACGCTGTGCATCCAGCACGTCCAGATACGACGAATAGCCTGACTTATAGCGGTTCTCGGCCACATTCAGCGCCTTCCTGGCGGATTGCTCGCTTTGCCACAAGGCTTGTTCGCGCTCCGTATTCAGGCGGCGGTTCACCAGTGCGTCGTTCACTTCCTTGAAGGCGTTCTGGATCGCGATCTGGTATTGCGCCAACACCTGCCTCTCTCGCGCCTCCGCGCCTTCCACCCGCGCTTTGCGTCTACCGTAATCGAAAATCGGCAAATCCAGCCCCAATCCCAGCGTCCAGATACGCGCGCCTGATTTCATTAAATCACGCAGTTTCAGGCTCTCGAAGCCGTATTGCCCCGTGAGCGTGATGGAAGGATATAAAGCCGTTTTTGCCGCACCTATTCTGGCGTTTTGCGCAATCAGTTGCTGCTCGGCCTGGCGTATGTCGGGACGGTGCTCCAGCAACTCGGATGGCAGACCGGCTGGCGGTTCCGGTGGCACAGGTAGTTGGCGAATATCCGCTGCGTCCAGTTGCAGGTCCAGCACGCCGGTCAAAATCGCCAACTGGTGCAGCGCCACGGCACGCAGGCGTTGCAACTCGAGCTGTTGCGCCTGCAGATTGCTTACGGCAACCTCCGCCTGGCTCACCTCCAGCGCACTGGCAATGCCGCCCGCCAGACGGCGCTGCGTCAAGGCTAGGCTTTCCTTGCGGCTGGCAAGGTTCTGCTCGGTCAAGGCGATTTGCGCATCCAGTCCGCGTATCTGCAAGTAGTTACCTGTCACCAGTCCCACCAGACTCAAATCCGTGACTTCCTTGGCCTGGCGCGCCGCATAGACATTGGCAGAAGCCGCTTCCTTGTTGCGCTTCAATTCGCCCCAGAAATCTATTTCATAACTGGTATTCAAGCCCAGTTGATAATTGTTGCGTATTGGTGACACAAATACTGGAAATGCACCGAGTTCAGTCACCTTGCTGCGTGTCGCATCGGCAGATAAATACACTTCCGGCAACAAGTAAGACCCTGTTTCACGCAGAGAAGCATCCGCCTCGGCGATACGTGCAGTCGCCAGCTGCACGTTCGGATTGACCTTCAGGGCTGAATCCACCAGCCCATTTAGCTTGGTATCATTGAAATGCGTCCACCAGGCGCGCATCACCTGCGCCTCGGCCTGGGTATCATTTTTCTCGCTATAAGTAGCGGGCAGCTTAGGTTGCGTGCGGAAATAATCCAGCCCGAGCGCTTTGCAGCCTGTTAGCGCCACCAACAGTAACATCGTCAGAAACCGCATCATGACAGGTCTCCTGGGATGTCTGCATCATGCATATGGCCATGATGCCGCACGCCCTTGCCGCTTAACCAAGTAAAGAACAGTGGAATGAATATCGTCGCCACGAAGGTGGCTAAAATCATACCCCCAAACACACCTGTACCCATGCTTTGCCGCGCCGCGGCACCAGCACCAGTCGCAAACACCAATGGCACAATACCCAGCACAAAGGCCATTGAAGTCATGACAATCGGTCTAAAACGTAGCCGCGCGGCTTCCAGAGCAGCAGGTAAGAGTGGTATTCCCTGCTCCATCTTCTGGCTGGCAAATTCGACAATCAAAATTGCATTTTTTGCCGCCAGCCCAATCAAAGTAATCAGCCCGATCTGGAAATAGATGTCATTGGTCATGCCGCGCAACAACACCGCCAGCAGCGCACCCGCCAATGCAAATGGCACAGCCATGATGACCGCCAGCGGCAATGACCATTTCTCGAACTGCGCCGCCAAAATGAGGAACACCATAATGATAGCGAATCCAAAGGCAAAGACAGCAGCCGAGCCTGTTCGCTTCTCCTGATAAGCTTGCCCTGTCCACGCAACCTGATAACCATCCGGCAAATTCTCTTTGGCCAGTTTCTCTACGGCTGCAATCGCATCACCAGAACTGACACCAGGCGCACCGCTGCCGAATATCTTGGCCGACAGCAAGCCATTGTAACGCTCAAGCTGTTCCGCACCGACCATATTGCTCACCTTGCTTAAAGCCGAAAGCGGGATCATATTGCCATTCGGGTTTTCTGGCGTCGGCTGGCTACGCACATACACTCTACCCAAGTCTTCCGGCTTCATTCGGTAGTCTGCTTCGGCTTGCAACTGCACGCGATAAGTGCGTCCGCTGCGGTTGAAATCATTCACATAATATGACCCCATGGTGCTTTGCAGGGTGGCATAAATATCCGCAACTCGCACATGCTGCGAAATCGCCTTGGCCTCATCCACCTCGATACGCAATTGCGGCACTGTCGGACGGAAAAAGGTGTTCATCGGCGCTAATTTTGGCTCCGATTTCGCCGCCTCGATAAAGCTGTTCATCACCGCCGCCAGCTTGATGGGATCGGTGTCACTTTTGCTCTGCACGTACACCTCAAAACCGCCCGCCGCGCCCAAACCACGTATGGATGGCGGGTTCACGGCGAAAGCCAAGCCGTCCGGCTGACCCATGCCGATACCGAACAACTTGCCTACGATCTGCTCCGCCTTGGTTTGCGGCCGCTCTTCCCAATCTTTCAGCCGCACAAACATAGTCGCAGCATTCGTCTTATTAGAGAATGTCAGTAATTCAAGGCCATTTACCGCAAACTCATGCGCTACGGCAGGGTCTTGAGCAATGCCCTGACGTACAGCTTCAGTCGTTTTTGCTGTCCGGCTCAAAGTCGCACCATCAGGCATCACCACCAAGGCAATCACATACCCTTGATCCTCTGGCGGCACAAAACTGCCAGGTACCACGCGTAACAAACCCACAACTGCCAAGACAATGCCACCAAACACTAACGCACCGATGATGCGATGATGCAAAGTCTTATCCACAATGCCGGTATAGAAATGCGTAAACTTGATGAAGCCTTGGTTGAATTTCTTGAAAAAACGGTTTTCCATATGCGTTTGTTTCAAAATCATCGCGCACAAGGTCGGGGTCAAGGTCAGCGCAACCAGACCTGAAATCACCACTGCTATTGCTACGGTCACGGCAAACTGGCGATAGAGCTCACCCGCAATACCTCCAAGGAAAGCCACCGGCACGAATACCGCACACAGCACCATCACAATGGCGATCACTGCCGCCTCGACTTGCTGGATAGACTTCAATGCCGCTGGGAATGGCGCCAGTCCTTCCTCACGCATCAAGCGCTCGGTATTCTCCAGCACCACAATCGCATCATCCACCACTATGCCAATGGCCAGAATCATCGCAAACAGCGTCAGCAAATTGATGGAAAAACCAAAAACATACAATCCGGCAAACGTACCGATAATGGAAATCGGTACCGCTATCATCGGAATCAGTGTGGCGCGCCAGCTTTGCAGAAAAACGAATACGACAAGCACCACAAGCACCAGCGCTTCACCAAATGTATGTAAGACTTCTTTAATCGTCGCTTTCACAAAGTCACTGGTGTCATACGGAATGTTCCAAATCATCCCTTTCGGAAATCTGGTCTCGAGTTCAGCCATCTTATCCTTGATGGCTTTGGCCGTTTCCAGCGCGTTTGCGCCGTTTTGTGAGAAGATAGGAATGGCCACACCAGTCTGGCCATCCAGCGCAGAAGTCACATTGTAGTTCTGTGCGCCCAGCTCGATACGCGCCACGTCTTTCAGGTACAGCACACCGCGCGGACCATCGGCACGGATGATAATGTTGCCGAATTGTTCGGGTTCAGTCATGCGCCCTTTAGCGGTAACGGTATACACCAGCTGCTGCCCAGGCAATGCTGGGTCAGCGCCTATCTTGCCGGCTGCGTATTGATTATTCTGTGCATTAATGGCGGCTGCGATATCACTCGTGCTCACCCCCAGTTGCGCCATACGGTCCGGCCGCAGCCATATACGCATGGAATAATCCTGCCCACCAAAGACCAGCACATCGCCCACACCCTTGATGCGCTTCAGTTCATCCAGCACATTCAAAGTCGCATAGTTGCTCAGGAACAAGCGGTCATGCTTAGAGTCTTTACTGGTCAGCATCACCACCAGCAGGATGTCGTTGGATTTTTTCTGTACGATGAGACCATTGCGCCGCACTTCGTCCGGTAAACGAGGGGTGGCGATATTGACGCGGTTGCTGACATTGAAGGTGGCTTGGTCAATATCCGTGCCCACTTCGAACGTGGCCGTGATATTCAAGGTACCGCTGGAGTCTGCACTGGAGTTGAAATACAGCAGGTTATCTACCCCGCTCAACTGCTCCTCGATAGGTGCGGCGACGGTCTTGGACAACGTGTCCGCGCTGGCACCAGGATAAGTCGCGGTAATGGAAACCGTTGGCGGCGCGATTTGCGGATACTGGGCGATTGGCAGCTTGAATGCAGCCGCCAGCCCCACCAGCACGATAATGATAGACAGCACCGAAGCAAAAATCGGCCTTGTAATAAAGAATCTTGTCATCGTTAGTGTTTTTGCCCGGCAGGTTGATTGGCTGCGGCAGGCATTGGTGGTGGCGTACCAAACGGATGCGGCGCCACCGTAGCCCCGGGGCGTAACTTGATGATGTTATCCACGATCACCTGATCGCCCGCATTTAACCCTTCCACCACCCAATCACCGCCCTGCCAGCCAGATTCCTTCACTGGGCGGATACCGACGCTGGCCTTGCCATCTTTGCCTTTCTCGGCCACGTAAACGAATTTCCCTTGGTCACCCGTCAGCACAGCCGTTTGCGGCACCAGAAACACGCCATCTCTCGTACCCGTGGTGACCCGCGCCCGCACAAATTGACCTGGCAGCAGCTTTTTATCCTTGTTAGCAAACTCGGCACGCAACTGCTGCGTACCCAGTGCAGGATCTATCTGACTTGCGGCGAAATTGAGCTTGCCGGATTCTGCGTACTCAGCGCCATCCGGCAAGATGATTTTGACATCCTGCACGCCTTTTTCGCTGAGCGCACCACCCAACTGTGCCAACTCGGATTCAGACAAGCTGAAACGCACCCAGATAGGCGAAATCTGTACGACCGTGGTCAATAAGCTGGTGTTTGCGGCAACCAACGCCCCTTCTGAGAGCAAGAAACGCCCGGCAACACCGCTGGAAGGCGCCGCCACTGTGGTATAAGAAAGATTCAACTCCGCCTCTTTGACAGCAGCCTGTGCCTGCATGACACCAGCGCCGGCAATCGCATGGTCGGAAGTCGCATTGTCATATTCACGCTGGCTAATGGATTGCGTCGCCAGCAAATCTTTCAAACGGGACGACTCGCGCTGCGTCTGTGTCACGCGCGCGCTTTGCTGGGCAAGCGCCGCCTTGGCATTGGTCAGTGCTATCTTGAAGGGCTCCGGGTCGATCTGGAACATGGTCTGTCCTGCTTTGATGGGCTGACCTTCTTCAAACATCTTCTTGAGCAGGATACCGCCAACGCGCGGACGAATCTCGACTTCTTTCGCACCCTCCAACTGCGCGACTGCTTCAACGCTAATCGGCACAGTCGCAGGCGATGCAGAAATCACGCTGACTGGCATAGGCGGCATCGCTGGTGGCCCGGCAGGTGTTGCAGGCTTTTGCTCACAGGCAACCAGCAGCATTGCAATCAGCGCCATCCCTAATCTTTGATGCACACGCATGTGCTTATCCTTTTTGTTTTGACTGATATGAAGCAATATCATACTCTCCGGCAATATTTTTTAAAATAAAATCTTGTCATTTCATCAAGTTAGCATTAATATTTATCAAATCACAGTAACAAAGCGTGATAGTCCGATTTGCCTTAACTCAAGGAAAACAATGCAAGTTTACGCGGGCGAAGTGTACGGCAAACAAACCGCCAGTAAGTTCGTGATGTACAACGTGCTGAAAGTCAGCAAAGGCATCATCACCCTCCAGAATATCGATAACCCATTGAGTCTGTTCGAAACTACCGCGCAAAAACTTACCAGTTCCGGCTATCTGCGCGTCAGCCAAACACCTTATGTCGACTTGAATCCCAGCACACCCAAAAAGCGCAAAGCCGTTAAAAAGCCGCAACGCTGTCCTTACACCCTTGATTTTCTTGAAGCGCGCGCTGACAGCGAACGGCCGAACGCCATCTTACCTGACCTGTTCACACAATAACCGACCTTACGCGCGCATGCGCGCATTCATTATGATGCCAACTGCCCTGTAAGCTAGTATCCATGCGCCTTACAGGCCGATGATATTTGCAATGAAATAATTGAGCGGAAAGACATCTCAAACCATCATGCTGAGTGCAACGAAGCATCCAGTCAAAATGCAGCAAAATCTGGATTCCCGCCTACGCGGGAATGACGGTGGTGGTCGCATGGTTTTCATCTCCTTCTGCCGCGCCTGAGGCTTGAGCGGCAGATGGCAGGTGGCGAGCACTGTTTGAAGTCCGCAGCAGCTTGTGGTTTTTGCAAGCTGCCAGGCTGAGTTGCGCAGACGCCCCCAGTCGCCGCGCTAAGACCGAAGGATGAAGCGGCGGCGGGGTAGCCTTTTCTTTGGTTTCTTTCTTTGGGACAAGCACATGAAAGTAACTCGCCGATGGGCGAAAACCATTATTTCAAAATATAATTAGCACTCACTGCTAAAGAGTGCTAAAAAGCTATTGACACACACAAAATAAAGGCATAAATTTCTTGCAAATCACAAAATGTTGTGAGTTGAAGTGATTGCGGCCTAAACCAGTAGGATGGAATAGGCCGCGAAAGATTAGTAATACCAGACAGATACTACTGGAATGGATAGTAACTTTATCTCACTCTAGGTGCAATCTTTTTTTTGCTACTCTTTCTTTCAACTTTCTACTTTTAAATTTGAAAGGAAAAATCATGGCAAAAAACCGTGACGAAAAAACGAGTAATAAAGTAGCAAGCAAAGCAGGGAAAATCTTGAGTGATCCAAAGTCAACCAAAGCTGAGAAATCTGTTGCTGGTTCAGCTTTAACTCAAGCAAGAAATAAAAAGTAAGTAGTTGCTAAGAAAGGCTAGAACTTTAGGGCTCTAGTCTTTTACATATCTTCATTCGGCGGCCCACCCACTAAATCATGCCCATCCGCGCCTAGTATCTGCACATCTACAAAATCGCCCGGGTTCAAGCCTTCAGCATCCTGCAGATAGACCACGCCGTCAATCTCCGGTGCATCGGCCTTGGTGCGGGCGATAGCGATGATGTTGTCGCTGTCATCCGTGGTAATTTCATCCACTAAAACCGTTTGAAGGCTGCCGACTTTGGCCTGCAATTTGGCCGCACTGATGCGCTCCTGCACTTCCATAAAGCGGCTAAGGCGTTCCTGCTTCACTTCCTCAGGCACGTGATCGGGCAATTCGTTGGCTTTGGCACCATCCACGGAGGAATAAGTAAATGCCCCTACCCTGTCCAGCTGCGCTTCTTCCATAAAATCCAGCAGTTGCCGGAAATCGTCTTCCGTCTCGCCGGGGAAGCCAACGATGAACGTGCTACGAATGGCAATCTCCGGGCAAACATCGCGCCAAGCCTTGATTCTGGCAAGATTATTCTCACTGCTGGCCGGGCGCTTCATCAGTTTGAGGATGCGCGGACTGGCGTGCTGGAACGGCACATCCAGATACGGCAGAATCGCGCCTTCCGCCATCAGCGGAATCACTTCATCCACATGCGGATACGGATAAACGTAATGCAGGCGCACCCACACGCCCAGTTCGCCCAGCGCTTTGGAAAGCGCCGTCATGTGCGTCTTGAGCGGGCGGCCGTTCCAGAATCCACTGCGGTATTTCACATCCACGCCATAGGCCGAAGTATCTTGCGAAATCACCAGAATCTCGGAAACACCCGCATTCACCAGCGCTTCGGCCTCGTTCATCACCTCACCGATTGGGCGGCTAACCAAGTCACCACGCATGCTCGGGATGATGCAGAAACTGCAGCGATGGTTGCAGCCTTCGGATATCTTCAGGTAGGCATAGTGGTTCGGCGTCAGGCGTACGCCCTGTGGCGGAATTAAATCTGTAAACGGCTCGTGTGGCTTGGGCAGATGTGCATGCACATGCGTCATCACCTCTTCCAGCGCATGCGGGCCGGTGACCGCCAGCACGTTGGGGTGCGCTTGTGTGACCACATCTTTCTTCGCCCCCAGGCAACCTGTCACGATCACTTTGCCGTTCTTGTTCAACGCCTCGCCTATCGCATCCAGGCTTTCCTGCACGGCGGAATCGATAAAGCCGCAGGTGTTGACCACCACCAGGTCGGATTCCTCATAGCTGCCGGAAATCTGGTAGCCCTCCGCCCTCAACTGGGTGAGGATGCGCTCGGAATCCGAACCCGCTTTGGGGCAACCGAGAGAAACAAAACCAACCTTTTGAAGTTTACTCATTTAAATCAACCTTTTAATGCTGAAGCACCGCGCCAACCAAACCAATCGAGGCCACTCCCAAGCCAATCAGTGTCAACTGGGTCAAAGTGGCTTTTAGTTCGGTACGCTTGTGCAAGGTGGGAATCAGATCCGCCACGGCCACATACAACATACTGGCCGCCGCGATGCCCAACACATAAGGCACCAACGATTGCACTTGCTGCAAAAAATAATACGCCAGCACGCCACCCAACAAGGTGGCGAGGCTGCTGCCTAGGTTAAACCACAAGGCCTTTTGTTTGCTATAGCCCGAATGCAGAAGAATGAGAAAATCGCCAACCTCTTGCGGGATTTCGTGCGCAATAATCGCCAAAGCGGTAACAATACCCAGCTTTACATCCACGATAAAAGCGCCTGCAATCAGCACACCATCCACAAAATTGTGGAAAGTGTCGCCGATCATAATCATCGTCCCGCTGCGGCCGTGGTCGTGATGATGGTTGTGAGTGGATTTAACCACTGAAACGACCGGCCTGGAAGCCGCCCTGTACTTGGCTTCCAGGGCATCTGTTTTCGGCGCAGGTGGTGTAATATCCGGGCAATGTGCCTCGTCATGCGGCGCATGCACTTCGCAATGATCACCATGACAATGCCGCCACAGCACCAGCTTTTCTAACGTAAAAAACAGCAAAATGCCAAATAGCACCGCGCCAGTCGCCGCTTGCGGCGTGGTAGCCAACGAAACTGCGTGTGGCAGAATCTCCAAAAACACTGCGCCCAGCATCGCGCCGATCGCATAGCTGATGAGCATTGGGATAGCGGTCTGCTTGACATTCAGCGCCACCAGCGCAGCACCAAGCACACTTAATGCGCCGCCCAGCAAGCTGAACAACGCGATTCCGGCAAGTGGAGAGAGTTCGGAAATTGTCATTGTGACCCTAAAAAATCAATGCCGCATTATAACCGATGCAGCATCAGGATTCTTTTGCAAATGAGCAATGACAAGACGGCAAGCCGAAGACAATACGCTTTTTGTACGACAAGGATAAGCCAACAAAATCAGTGGTCGTTTGCGGACGAATCCAGCCAGATCAGGGTGGCCATACGCCCTGTATCACCATCCCGACGGAATGAGAAAAAAGTTTCTTTTTCGGTAAATGTGCATCGACCGCCGCCGTAGATTTGCGTAACGCCTTTGCGGTTCAAACGCTGCCTTGCGATCTGGTACAAATCACCCAGCCATTTGTCGCCACGTGATTTGAAAGCGCTTTCGGCATGCGCATCCTGCGCGATGAATTGCTGACGGACATCATCACCCACCTCAAACGCATTGGGGCCAATCGCAGGTCCAAGCCATGCCATGAGTTGATTCGGCTTGATTTTAGATGCTCCAATCACCGCATCAATACTGGCTTCCAGGGCACCATCGCACAGGCCGCGCCAGCCTGCATGCACTGCTGAAACCACTGTGCCGTTCACATCACATAGCAGCACCGGCAGGCAATCCGCCGTCATGGTGACGCAAACGACGTTCTTTTGCGTGGTAAAACTGGCATCCGCATCTGGCACACAGCTGGTATGTGCAGCATCCACCGCGCGTATGCCATGCACCTGATTCAACCACACTGGCTCGCTGGGTAGATGCTGGCTCAATAACTGGCGGTTCTGCGCCACATGCAGCGGGTTATCCTTGACATGCATGCCGAAGTTCAGGCTGTCGTATGGCGCCTGGCTCACGCCGCCAAGGCGCGTGGTCTGCAAGGCACGTACATTGGTCGGCGCAGGCCAATCAGGAATAATAAAGTCGAGCTTATTCTTCATCTAAATCATTCTCAAAATCTTCATCTTCCCAATCTTCATCCGATTCATCGTACTCGTAAGGTTGGTCTTCCGGCAGGAAATCAAAGGTTTCGCCCTCTTCTACATCCTCATGGCGCATGGCTTCCAGCAAATCCTTCATGTCATCCGGCAATTCGATCTGCCATTCCATCGGCTGCTGCGTGACCGGATGAATCAGCCCCAGTTTGATGGCATGCAGCGCTTGCCGCTTGAAGCCAAAGATCGCTTCTTTCAGCGTATCGGACATCAGTTTATGTGGAATGATATTGCCAATACCATACAGCGGATCGCCCACTAGCGGGGCTTTCAGATACTGCATATGCACACGAATCTGGTGTGTGCGGCCCGTCTCCAGATTACAGCGCAAATAGGTGTTGGTGCCAAAGCGCTCCAATATCTCGTAACGCGTCACGGCAGGCTTGCCATTGCGGACAATCGCCATTTTCAGGCGGTTGTGCGGATTGCGCCCGATCGGCTGATTGACCGTGCCATTGCGCCACAATTGCCCCCAGACAATCGCACGATATTCCCTTTTTACGGTTCTGGCCTGCAACTGGCGCACCAGACTGGTTTGCGCTTCCAGCGTTTTGGCGACCACCAGCAGGCCGGAAGTGTCTTTGTCTAACCGATGGACGATGCCGCAACGTGGAATCTCGGCTAGCTGTGGCAGATGGAATAGCAGCGCATTGAGTAATGTCCCTGTCCAATTCCCTGCTGCAGGATGTACGACCAGTCCGGCGGGCTTGTTGATGACCAGCAAAGTATCATCTTCATAGACGATGTCGAGCGGGATATCCTCTGGCTTGAAAGCATTTTCCTGCACGCTTTGAGGCACTTGCACACTCACCTGTTCCCCACCCCAGACCTTAGTTTTAGCTGTTGTACCCGCATTATCCAGCTTCACCAGTCCCTCCTTGATCCATGCCTGCAAGCGGCTGCGCGAATGGTCTGGCATCAATGACTGCAAGGCAACGTCGAGCCGCTGCCCTCCCGATGATTGAGGAATAATAAATTGTATGGATGCTTGATTTGTCATCTCGTTCATTAGATTGTTACTGCCTGCATCAGTTATAATGCGCATTCATTATCTGGCATCCTGCAAAGGCAAACGGCAAGTGAAGCGTATTTTACCTTTTATCCTGTTACTTCTAACAATAATTCTGTCTGGTTGTGCCATTTTTGGTGACCCCACCGAACTGGACGACACCAAAGGCTGGCCTGCTGAACGCATTTACCAGGAAGCCGAAGTTCATATGGCCTCCAAGGATTATGACAAGGCGCTGCGTTACCTGCAGATTCTGGAGTCGCGCTTTCCCAATGGCAGGTATGCCACACAGGCGCAATTGGAAATCACCTATGCCTATTACAAGAAGGGCGACCCGGTATCAAGCACGGCAGCCGCTGACCGATTCATCAAACTGCACCCCAACCATCCCAATGTGGATTACGCCTATTACCTGAAAGGCTTGGCTTCATTCAACGAACGCGGCATCATCGAAAAAGCCACCGCACAGGAAATCAGTGACCGCGACCCAAAGGCACTCAAATTAAGCTTTGCTGCATTCAAGGAACTGACCGAACGTTATCCAAAAAGCCGATACTATAAAGATGCCACCCAGCGTATGGTATATCTGGTCAATACGCTTTCCCAGCATGAACTGCACGTTGCACGCTATTACATGAAGCGCCAGGCTTACCTGGCTGCACTCAATCGCGCCAAATATGTACTGGAATACTACCCACACTCTACCGGCATTGAAGAGGCGCTGGTGATTTCCATCAGCGCTTACGATTACATGGGAATGGATGACTTGAAAAACGACACCTTGCGTGTACTAAAAACCAACTACCCGCAAAACCCGATGATCACAGGAAAAATCGGAGAAGACGAACGCGTATGGTGGAAATTCTGGGAAAGCCTGTACTAAGCCACTTTTAGCCTATACAGGCCGGATACCGGTTTTTTCTATCCAGATGTAGAAAAACTCCCGCACCACCTGCAAAAACCGCTGTTTGAGTTCCTCTACTGCAAATAACGGCAGCGTCGCATCCACAGCCAAACGATAAGTGATATTGTTGTGGATCGGAATATCGCGCAGGCGTAACAGTACGATCCTGGCCAACCTGATTTTTTCCTGAATTGTAGTTTCCACCATCTTTTGTTCTTGCAGATTTTGTGAGTATTGCCCCAGTAATGAATCCTCCTGGTCACTTAACTTTTCATTACTCAGCTGCGCAATCGTCTCCCATTCCAGTTTTGTGGGCAACGAGCGGAATCTGATTGTGCTTAAATCGTAGCCATAGCTTTCGCTCATCGCTGCAATCATTTTGATGTCATCTGTCCAGAAGGGATAAAATTCGCGCGCAATATTCATTTGCTGGTGACAATCAATATTGTCTGCAATCCTGGAAATCATCTCCAGTGCCTTGCCGAAGTCTGCCCTGCCGGATTTCCCTTTCAATAAGAGACTTAAGCTGCGGACAAATTTTGCGCGCACTGCCACCGAATCGGCATCCACCTGCTTGCTTTCGAGAAATTTAATGTAGGCACTGACCGCTTTTTCTTCGTTCTTTTGACTCATGCTCCCCCCTTGGATATAAGCGCTACCAAACCAGACACCAGCAGTATAGTCCATAGCCACGCAAAGAACCATACCAGCGTTTGCTTTGTGATCATCGTCAGCTTCAATTTGATAAAACAACGGAGTATGATTATTTGCAGCAATATCGAGAGTTTCGCGATGTCACGATTTTTTAATAAACTTCCGGGCTACACCCGCGCGCCAGCAGGGCTGGAATGGCGTTTATTCAAAATATTGCCGAAAATTTTCCTGGTCGGCACACTGGTGCTGGGGGCAGTTGCCTATTTTACCTATCACCATGTCAGCTTTGTCAGTGATGCGGCTCGCAACAAAACCCTCTTCCTATTCATTGCGTTCACCATCACACATTGGATATTCCTGATTATCGCAGCCATCGGCTGTATTGTGGTAATGATCATGAAAGGCCCGGCTTACGTGGCAGATGCTTATCCGCTACCGGAAGAAAAAGTGCCGGACAAGGCCAAATTTCCTTGAATTGCTATTTGCTTTTTTGACCGAGCTTTTCTTTTTTCGCTTTCAACTCAGCCCGCTGCGCGTTCTTGCGACGACGCATGGTGACTAAACCCTCACCCTGTTTGCGCGCATCTTCCTTCACGAAGGGATTTTCGCCTTGGTTAAACTGGATGCGCAAAGGGGTGCCTGTCAACGTAAATGCCTTGCGGAATATGCCTTCCAGATAGCGTCTATAACTGTCCTTGATCGCATCCACATGCGTGCCGTGAATCACAACAATCGGAGGATTAGTCCCACCTTGGTGCGCATAGCGCAACTTGGGCCGTATGCCTCGCGAGATGGGCGGCTGATGCTGCACGATCGCCTCGCTTAGCACGCGCGTCAACTGCGGCGTGGCCAGTTTGGCGAAGGCAGCCTTATAAGCCGCATCCACGCTCCCTAGCAACTCGTTCAGTCCCTTTTTACGCAATGCGGAAATGTAGTGGAACTTGGCGAAGTCCAGAAACTTCAACTTGCGATCGATTTCATTTTTAATCCATTCGCGCTCGTCGTCCTTCAGACCATCCCATTTGTTGACCGCCACCACCAAGGCACGCCCGGCATCCAATATATATGCGGCGACATGCGCGTCCTGCTCGGTGATGCCTTCTTGTGCATCCACCACCAGCACCGCTACGTTGGCATTCTCAATCGCCTGCATGGTTTTCACGACGGAAAACTTCTCGATGGCCTCAAACACTTTACCGCGTTTGCGTACACCCGCGGTATCTATCAGGGTGTAATGCTTTCCGTTCTTTTCGAGCTCGATCTCGATGGAATCGCGCGTTGTGCCCGGCTGGTCAAACGCGATGACACGCTCCTCGCCGAGCAAGGCATTTACCAAGGTAGACTTGCCGACATTAGGGCGGCCAACGATGGCAATTCTGGGATGCTGGACTTGCCTCTCGGCCACGGCGGATTCATCTTCATCCGACTCGGGCACCAGCTCCAGTGCCAGTTCTATCAAGTCACGCACGCCTTCACCATGTGCGGAGGAAATCGACAATGGATCGCCCAACCCTAGTGCGTAGAAATCCGCACTGACAATGGCTTTTTGCATCCCCTCGGTTTTGTTGACCGCCAGCAGTACTGACCGCTGGGATTTACGTAAGGTATCAGCAATTGTATATTCCTGCGGACTCAAACCAGTACGGCCATCCACCAGAAAAATCACCACATCGGCTTCATCAATAGCCAGCAAGGTCTGCTTGGCCATTTCCTGCATAATCCCGTCTTCGGCTCTGGGTTCGAACCCGCCGGTATCAATAACCAGATAAGAACGGCTGGCGCCCAAACCGCGCCCATAGTGACGGTCGCGTGTCAGTCCGGGCAAATCGGCGACCAGCGCATCACGCGTCTTGGTCAGACGATTAAACAAAGTGGATTTGCCGACGTTGGGGCGGCCAACCAGTACGATGGTAGGCAACATGCGCTATTGTGACCCGGTTCCAGGCAATGCTCCGGCATCCGGTGCAGCCAGCGGGTCTTTCTTGAACAGGATGCTATCGGTATTCGCCCCTGCATCTGACGGCGCTTCCGGTGTCGGCTCGACTTTCTCAATGATCGTTTTTTCCAACTCGGACTTATCACTGTTGATTGCAGGCGCAGGATCGGATTTGGGCTGTGAAGCAGGCACTGGCGTAGGCACATCGCCATAATATGGCAACGGCCGTCTAGCGCCGGACCCTTCTCCCTCGCTATCCGCATTCGTTGTGCCGCTTGTTGCACGGTTTGGCATAGCTGTCACGGAGACGGCATAAAGTCCTCCCCCGCGGGTTGCAATAATCACCTGACTGCCGGAATTCCCTGGAATCATGGCCATCACTGCATTACTGTCTGTTTTAAGACGCGCAGCAAATGCGCCGTCTTCGCGGCTCAGAAAATGGACATAGCCCTCCAAATCACCTACAGCAATGACATTCCCCATTGGCACAGGGGCGCTCAAACGGCGGTTTGCAAGCGCACCTTGTCGCCAGTATGTCCTGCCATTCGTGTAATCCAGCGCATACACCGAGCCAAGCGTATGCGATACAAAAATGCGCGCATCTTCAGCACTCAAGCCGGTATAACTGGAAATATCGCGGTTCCAGACCACCTTGCCAGTGCGCCTATCCACAGCAGCAATCTTGCCCTGATATGCCACTGCGTACACCAACGGTCCATCTACAAATGGCACACTGGTAATATCCGCAATACGTTCAATCTCGGTGACACCTTTGGGTTGCGCCACCGTTGCTTCCCAAATCAGCTTGCCGTTATCAGCACGAATCGCAGCCATTTTGCCCCCGGGAAAGCCAGCATAAATTGCGCCGCCATCCACGACCAACCCGGCACTGTTACGCAAAGTCAATGCAGGCATCGCGCGTTCATATATCCATTTGCGTTCGCCATTAGCGGCATCCAGTCCGAATATCTGACTGTTGCCGGCGCGAGCGATCACTACACCGTCAAAATAACGCGGTGCGCTCAGTACCTCGCTGGAAACCTTGGCCTTCCATAACTCTTTGCCGGAATAATCGTAGGCCAGCACGTTGCCTTTGGCGGTGCCCACCATCACGACGCCACCGCCGACGCCAACCCCACCGCTGACACGCTCTCCTACATTCACACGCCATAACTGATGCCCATTGGCAACATCCAGCTTGGTTAGCTCTCCCTCGGCATTCGCCATATACACCGCTCCCGCCTCCATGGCAGGTGTGTAGTCATACTTCTCGGTTTCACCGGTTTGCGCACTCCAGTCCACCTTAGCAATATAAGTAGGCTTGATGTCCTCCAGTTCAGCAGGCGGATTGGGCGGCTCACGACCAAACACACGGTCAGCGAAATCCTGCCTCAGCTCAGTCAGTGTGCTGCAGGCCGACAAGAACAGTACGGCTGCAAGCCAATAAATACGCGCCTTCCGAAGCATCATATCATTCGACTTTTTCATGCGCGCACTAGCCCAAAGACTCCAACTTCAGTTTAGTAGCCTGATACATGGCACCACCCGCATCCAAATTGTTCAGCGCACTTTCAAAAGCTTTCTTGGCCTCGGCCTGCTTGCCTTGCGCCAGATAAACATTCCCTTTCATCTCATCGCGCAGCCCAATATAACCGACGTCCATCTTGCCATCCAGCACCGTATGTGCGCCCTCATAATCTTTGTCTTCCAGCAAGATGCTTGCCAGTTGTAAGCTGGCAATCGCCTGCACGGCACCCTCTTTTGCATGGTCAATCGCCCATTGCAAATCGGCTTTGGCCGCCTTGCTATCCTTGCTGGCAAACTCCGCCTTGGCCAACAGCACTGCGGCACGGCCGGCATATGGTGTTCCGCTGAAGCCATCCATCAGTTTAGTAGCTTGCGCCTTGATTTCAGCGACCTTGCCTTCATCCAGCATGACCATACTTTGATAAATACCGGAAGCCTCGGATACTTTCTTGTTTTGCCAGTATTGATAGCCTTGCCAGGCCACATAGGCCAGCAAAGCGGCAATCACCGTGTTAGTCACCAGCTTGCCGTTCTTCTTCCACCAAGCCTTGATTTCATCTAACTGTTCCTGTTCTTCTAAATCGTATGCCATACTTTTCCTCTAAACCTTTACCTTCTCACGCCGCTT
>OEOF01000024.1_pt1 | contig 25676 bp, 23 predicted proteins | sample 1539701 | NCBI WGS metagenome assembly OEOF01 (sample SAMEA3611561, study PRJEB23397) | activated sludge metagenome | biome: Urban; feature: Wastewater Treatment Plant; material: Activated Sludge | place: Slovenia | collected 2012-09-24 | reverse complement strand
CGACGGTATGGGTGCTTTTGCCCGCACGTGTGGCATCGCTAAACACCATTTTAATGAGTTTTGAGCCGATGGTGCGGCGCACAATGGCCGGTTTGCCTTGTGCCAGCATTGGTTTGTGCACATAGAATTCATCCGGATTTACAGCGCCTTGTACAACGGTTTCGCCCAAGCCGTATGAGGACGTAATAAACACCACATCCTTGAAGCCGGATTCGGTATCAATGGTGAACATCACGCCGGCACAGCCGATATCGCTGCGTACCATTTGCTGCACACCTGCAGACAATGCTACATCCGCATGCACAAAACCTTTATGTACGCGGTATGAAATGGCGCGGTCGTTGTATAAAGAAGCGAATACTTCCTGAATGGCGTGCTTGATATTGTCCAAGCCCTGAATGTTCAGGAATGACTCTTGTTGACCCGCAAAAGAGGCGTCGGGCAAATCCTCTGCTGTGGCAGATGAGCGCACCGCAAAAGTGGCGCCATTGCCGGATTTTGCAGTCAGGATGGCATAGTTTTCAGCAATGGCTTTGTCCAGAGCAGGTGGAAAGGGAGCAGCCATGATCCATTCGCGAATCTGCTTACCGCATATTGCAAGTGCTTGCGTATCATCTGCATTGAGCTTATCCAGTAAATCATTAATCTTTTTGTCTAACCCATTTTGCGCCAGGAATTCACGGTAGGCATCGGCCGTTGTTGCAAAGCCCGTTGGCACACGCACGCCCTTGGCCGATAACTGAGAAATCATTTCTCCTAAAGAAGCATTTTTACCGCCGACAGAAGGGACGTCGGTGTTTCGTAGATTTTCAAATGGAATAACGTGGGCTGACATGATAGTTCCTTCGATGTTCAAACAGGGGATTAAAATAATTTTTACAATGCAGTTACATTTTGCCTAAATAAGCAGGCGCTGTCACCTGAAAAATAGCGACTCAAGGCTAAAATTTTGTGCGCGTGCCGGAGTTGGCATATTAAAAGTCATCGCTGTCAGCTAAAATGGTGATGAACGATGAGAAAATGACGCTCAAACGATGCGTGCATCAAAAACTAAAAACCTTGAATCAACACTTATGGCTGCAGCTATCCCCAATACAATCATAGTTAAGAGCACCGCGCGTTTGCATATGGGCTTTTTTGACCTGCACGGCGGGCTGGGGCGGAAGTTTGGCGGCATCGGGTTAAGCCTGGCTATGCCAGCGGTTGAATTGACGGCAGTCACGGCCGAAAATAAACAAGCGCAGGCAACAGGCGCCCCCCAGGTTCCTGCGGCAACGGTGGCACGGGCATCCGCTATTGCGGAGCAGCTGATTAAAAAGCTGCAGCTTGCCGGTGGTGCCAGTCTTAACATGCAGCAGCATATTCCCGAACATGCAGGATTAGGTTCCGGCACGCAGCTGGCTTTGGCTGTCGGGGCGGCTATCAACGAGCTATACCAGCTGAAGTTAAACACAGCACAAATCGCTGAGTTAACCGGGCGCGGCGGCCGTTCCGGCATCGGCATCGCAGCTTTTGACTATGGTGGATTATTGATTGACGGCGGGCGCGCCTCAGCCGCTGCGCCTGACAAGGCATTGCCAAAGGTGCCGCCTCTGCTGGCGCGTTATGACTTTCCCGAGCAATGGCGTATTTTATTGATATTGGATACCAGCCAGCCGGGGATTCATGGGGAAAATGAGCTGGAGGCCTTTAATCGGCTGCCGGTGTTTTCTGAAAACCTGGCAGCGCATTTGTGCCGGCACGTGCTGATGCAGGCGATGCCGGCGTTGGTCGAGCAGGATTTAACGGCCTTTGGTAATAGCATTCAGGAATTGCAAGCGCATGTTGGCGATTATTTTGCACCAGCGCAGGGCGGGCGTTATGCAAGCCCGCAAATCGGGGCAATTTTGCTGCACTTGGCGCATGCGGGCGTGGCCTGTTTTGGGCAAAGCTCATGGGGGCCGACAGGGTTTGCCGTGTTTGAAAATGAAGCGGGTGCCAAAAGCATGCTAGATACTTTGCAGCAGCAGTTTGCGACATTTAACAATATTTCATATCAAATCGTGTGCGCCAGCAATACTGGCGCAACGATACAAATTTCTTAAGAGTATACATTTATGGAAAAAGTCTCGATTTTACATCTCATTACAGCAGCCAAAAACGCCAGTCCATTCGATGTGAACATGGCGTTTGATGCCGGGTTTGATAAGATCATGCCTTACACGCATGTTGAGTTGGGAGAAGTGGCGGGTTTGGCACAGGACGCGATTTTTTCGCGCAGCCCTTCCGGCATCAAGCGCGAGGCGATTTTTATTGGCGGGCGTGATATAGACTTAACCATGGATATGCTGGATGCCGCGCGGAAAGCCATGTTTCCGCCGTTTCAGTTTTCAGTGTTCGCAGACCCTTCAGGTGCGTTTACCACGGCTGCAGCCATGCTGGCGAAAGTAGAGTTCCATCTTAAAAAGCATTTTCAAACCAGCCTGAGCGGCAAGAGAATTGCAGTGTTTGGGGCGACCGGCCCAGTGGGTGGTTGCGTGGCCGTGATTGCTGCCAAGCAGGGCGCACAGGTCGAGCTGGCAGCGCATAGCAGCCTGGAAGCCGCGCGCGATAAGGCGCAAAGTTATAACCAGCGTTACGGCACCAGTATTGGCTATGTGGATGGCATGGATGAGGCCGCAAAGCAGGCCGTGCTGGATACGGCAGATATTGCATTATGTACGGCAGCGGCGGGAATTCGTGTGATTACGGCTGCACAAATTGCGCATTCCAAATCGTTAAAAGTCATTGCCGACGTGAACGCGGTTGCACCGACTGGTGCTGAAGGCGTAGATGTAATGGCAGATGGCGTGGCGATTGCTGCAACTGACGTTATCGGCATAGGCGCGCTGGCGATTGGCAACTTGAAATATGCCACGCAGCATAACTTGCTCAAACAAATGCTGGCCACAGATAAGCCGCTTTATCTGGAGTTTATGGCAGCGTTTGCAATGGCGCAAAATTTAGCAAGTGCCTAAAAAGCCTAGTTTCAAAAAGTTGGCCATCGCAGCAACCTCGGCGCGTGGCTATGCGCAGGCAGCGGTCTCCAGCGGTTACGAAGCCGTTACGCTGGACGCCTTTGCCGATGCGGATACACAGCGCATTGCCAGGCAAGCCTTCAAGCTGAGAACGCATGGGCAGGGCGTAGATGCGGAGGATTTCAAACGTATTCTTGCACAGATAAACCTCGATGATGTGGATGGCTTTTTGTATGGAAGCTTGTTCGATGCACAACCTGATTTGTTAAGCTGGGTGGCGGCGCGCGTGCCGCTGATAGGAAATGCACCGGCAGTGCTTGAGCAGGCTAAAGGTTTTGGTTTTTTTAAGTTGCTGGATGTGCTTAACATTACGCATCCGGAAGTACGCTTGGATGTGCCTGAAGATGCAGCAGGCTGGCTTTCAAAAAAACTGGGCGGCTCAGGTGGCATCCACATCAAGTCTGCAAATTTAGCTAAAGCGGGCGGTTATTCTCAGAAGACTTATTATCAAAAAAAAATGGCTGGAAAGCCTGTATCCATGCTGTTTGTGGCGGATGGAAAAATGGCGCAGTCGATTGGTTTTAATCAGCAATTCGTTGCGCCATTTGCAGATACGCCGTTTCGCTTTGCGGGCGCGGTAGGTGGAATAGATTTGCCTGCGCAGGCACAGCAACAGTTTTGCCATGCTGCACAGCAGCTAACGGCTGCTATGGGATTGCGCGGCATCAATAGCTTGGATGCCATTTTAGACGGCGAAGCATTGTGGATTCTGGAGCTGAATCCAAGGTTAAGCGCGACTTTCCATTTGTATCCAAATTTGTTTACGGCCCATATGCAAGGCTGTACGGGGGATTTGACGGGTTTTTCACTGCAACAGGCACCAGCCAAGGCCCAGTTGATTTTGTATGCGGATGGTGCAGTTGAAATTCCAATCGATTTTGCCTGGCCAGATTGGGTGGCCGATATTCCATCTGTGGCGGATAAAGTGTGCAGTGTTAAAATCGCCCACAACGGCCCGATTTGTACAGTGCTTGCGGAGGCGGAGAGTGCGGGTTCTGCGCATGCGCTGGTGTTGCAAAGGGCACAAAAATTAAGAGAGATGATTTATGACTAAATTAGATACCAGCCTATGGCCTAGCATCAATGCGCTTTCTGGCCCATTGGTTCAGCAATTGATTGAAAAGGCACAGACGTTGCAAATCGGTGTGTCAACACATGAATCCGGTGCAACCATTGTGGATGCGGGCATTCTGCATGCAGGCAGTGCAGAGGCAGGGCGATTGATCGCAGAAATCTGCATGGGCGGTTTGGGCAAGGTAGAGTTGAGTGACGAAACGGCTTTTAAAGACTGGCCTTCATGTATCAAAGTGCAGAGTAAAAGCCCTGTGTTGGCATGCCTTGGCAGTCAGTATGCGGGATGGGCGCTGAGTCATGAAAAATTCTTTTCGCTTGGCAGCGGCCCTGCACGCGCTATTGCACAGCGTGAAGAGCTATTTAAAGAACTTGGGTATAAAGACAGCGCACAAAACACGGTGCTGGTGCTGGAAACGGACAAGATTCCGCCGATGACGGTCATTGAAAAAATCACGCGGGATACAGGTGTGCAAGCCCAAAATCTAACGCTGATATTGACGCCGACGACCAGTATCGCGGGTGTGGTGCAAATCGTGGGACGTGTGCTGGAAGTGGCGCTGCATAAAGCGCATACGCTGCGCTTTCCGCTTGCCAATATCGTGAGCGGCCATGGCGAAGCGATTCTGCCGCCAGTTTCCAAAGATTTTATGACAGCGATGGGGCGTACCAACGATGCGATTCTGTTTGGCGGTTTTGTGCAGCTCAACGTCAAATGCAGTGACGATGAAGCCAGACAATTAGCGCAAGAGTTACCCAGCAGCGCTTCAAAAGATTACGGGAAAACGTTTGTCGAAGTATTCAAGTCTTACAATATGGACTTTTACCAGATCGATCCGCTGCTGTTTTCGCCTGCCACAGTCACGATTCACAACCTGGAAACGGGCAATAGTTTTGTTGCTGGCGAGTTTAATAACCAACTAATAGAAAAATCATTTAATAGTTAATTCAATTAGTTATTTATCTAATTTAATGTAAATTATAAATTGCGCATTCCCATTTTTACCGATGATGCTGGCTGGCATGGCGAGCAACTTAAACAGGCTTTTGCTACACATGATGTAGAGGCGATTTTTGTATCGTTACAAGATTGTGCGATTGATCTTTCTGGCAATCAACCGCACATTAGCATTCCCGATATTAATGAATTACCCAAAGCTGCGTTTGTGCGTGGCATTGCAGGCGGTACGCTGCAGCAGATCACCACGCGCCTCAACATTTTGCACATCCTGAAAATGCAAGGCGTAAACGTTTACAACGACGGCAGGGCAATTGAGCGCACGGTTGATAAAGCCATGACCAGTTTTTTGCTGCATCAGGCAGGCATCGCCACACCGCCAACCTGGGTGTGCGAATCGCGCCGGCAAGCGCATGCGATTATTCAGGCTCACCTGACTAACAATCAGCAAATGGTCATCAAGCCGTTATTCGGTTCGCAAGGGCAGGGTGTGCGCTTGCTTGATGCGCAAAGCGCGCTACCTTTGCCGATGGATGCTTTCGTAGACGGCGTGTTTTATTTGCAGGCATTTATCGAAGCGCCGCATGATTACCGCGTATTTGTTGTCAATGGCCGCGCGGTTGCCGCCATGCGCCGCAGCGGCGCAGATTGGCTGCATAACGTGGCGCAAGGCGCGCAATGCAAGGCTTCCGACGAAGCTGACGTGATGAATCTGGCTGTGCAGGCGGCTAAGGCGTTGGATATTGCTTATTGCGGCGTGGATATTATCCGTGGCAGCAAAGGTAAGCTATGGGTGCTGGAAGTGAACAGCATCCCTGCCTGGCGCGGTTTGCAGGGGGTCGCTTCGGCGAATATCGCACAAATTCTGGTGGATGATTTTTTAAGGCTTATTCAATAGCATGAGCCAGAACCAACCATTGGCCGATGCTTTCAGGGCCGCTTGTATGGCAGAGCTTGAGGCTTTGAAGCCGGGCAATGTGCACATCTTTGCGGATGGCCACGGTATGACCGTGCAGGATTTTATCTTAAGCGCCGAAGCTGCCTCTGAGGTGATCTCCAAGCCAGGCTTAAGCTTGGGCGAGCGCATTTTATCGAGTGTAGAAGCCACGCAAAAGGTGGTGAACTGCAATACCAATCTGGGCGTAATTTTGCTGTGTGCGCCGCTGATTCACGCGGCTTTGCTGCCAAGTTCGGACACATTCGCCGAAAAACTATCAGGTGTGCTTGCCAACACTACCGTCAATGACGCGGAACATGCTTTTGCCGCAATCCGTTTGGCGAATCCTGCCGGCTTGGGCGAGAGTGCGCAACATGATGTGCAGCAGCCCGCAAATTGCACGCTGCTGCAAGCCATGCTGGAAGCCGCACCGCGCGATATGATCGCGCAGCAATACAGCAATGGCTTCGCAGAGGTTTTGGACAGTTTGGCGCGCTATCAGCAAATGCTTATACAGTGGCAGCGCCCAGCCTGGGCTGTCACGGCGCTGCATTTGCACTTTATGGCTCGTTTTTTAGATAGCCATATTGTACGCAAATATGGTGAAACCGTTGCCAGGCTTGTGCAGGAAGAGGCGGCAGCGCATGAAGCAGAATTATTAAAAGCTTATAATCCAAAAAACTATCAGACACCCTTGCTAATGTTTGATGCAGAGCTAAAAAAACGTGGGCTAAACCCTGGCACCAGTGCGGACTTGACGGTGGCAACTTTGTTTTTACATGCACTGGATATTTGCTAGGAATATCTGGTATAGCCATATAGAAAATAAAAAATTTAAGTTACAATGTATGACTGGGTTCAGTCAAAGAATTTTAGTTAATTTATTTTTGGAGGATGCAATGGCGAATTTATTAGACCAATTAAAAGCAATGACCACTATCGTGGCTGATACAGGCGATGTGGAAGCAATTAAAAGTGTTAAACCAGTAGACGCAACAACCAATCCATCATTGGTTTTAAAGGCAAGTCAATTACCACAATATGCACCTCTGATCGAAACAGCCATTGCTTATGCAAAAGCACAAGGCGGTACTAAGGAGCAGCAAATTGATAACGCTGCTGACAAATTGGCGGTATTGATTGGTACTGAAATTACTAAAGTAGTGCCAGGCCGTATTTCAACTGAAGTAGATGCGCGTTTATCATTCAACCTGGATGCAATGGTGGCAAAAGGCCGTAAATTGATTCAACTTTATAAAGATTCAGGCGTGGACAAAAGCCGTGTATTGATTAAATTAGCTTCAACATGGGAAGGCATCAAAGCAGGCGAGATTCTTGAAAAAGAAGGCATCCAATGTAACCTCACGTTGTTATTCGGTTTTGGCCAGGCGCGTGCATGTGCTGAAGCCGGCGTATTTCTGATTTCACCATTCGTAGGTCGTATCTTAGACTGGTACAAAGCGAAAAATCCAGGTACTGAGTACACACAAGAAACAGACCCAGGTGTTGTTTCAGTGCGCGCTATTTACAAATACTATAAAGAGCACGGCTACAAAACAGTGGTGATGGGCGCTTCATTCCGTAACACTGGCGAGTTGATTGCCTTGGCCGGCTGCGATCGTCTAACAGTTTCACCAAACTTGTTACAAGACTTGGCGGCCACTGAAGGTACATTAGTGCAAGTGTTAAAAGACACAGGTGCAACTAAAACACCTCCAGCCAAAATGACAGAAGAAGAGTTCCGTTTCGAATTAAACCAAGACCCAATGGCAACAGAGAAGTTAGCTGAAGGCATTCGTGGCTTTGTAGCTGATCAGATCAAGCTCGAAGTGGCTTTGGCAGCAAAACTGTAGTAGTAGAGGCGATGTTAAACCGTAACCAAGTTGTAATATTTGCGGTTTAACATTGACAACAACAAGCTCAGCCCTTAAGATTCAGGGCTGAGTTTTAAATTTGCTAAACATTCATCGGAACCCAGCTTTTCACTTGGCTTCCTAATATTTAGCAGAACGGTTTAGTTGTAAAAATGTAGTAAATTTTGTAACTAATCAATTGGTTACAAATAAAATTTAATCAATTACTTTAAATATTGTGGTTATGAATGTTTGAGTTTTTGAATATTTAATTTTAATAAAAATTTTTAATCGGAGAGTACACCATGGCACAAACCCAAATGGCATTAGATTCACTAGATTTTGACGCAACAGTTGCATTAGCAGCTACTGTTGCTCCACACGTAGACATCCTGGAAATCGGTACACCATGCATTAAGCATAACGGTATCAAATTGCTCGAAACATTACGTGCAAAATTCCCAAACAACAAAATCCTGGTTGACTTAAAAACAATGGACGCTGGTTTCTACGAAGCTGAGCCGTTCTACAAAGCCGGTGCAGATATCTGTACAGTTTTAGGTTGTGCTGATATCGGTACAATCAAAGGCGTAATCGATGTTGCCAACAAATACGGCAAAAAAGCGCAAGTTGACCTGATCAACGTAGCTGACAAAAAAGCACGTACACAAGAAGTGGCTAAATTAGGCGCACACATCATCGGCGTACACACTGGCTTAGACCAACAAGCTGCTGGTCAAACACCATTTGCTGACCTGGCAATGGTTGCTGGTTTGAATCTAGGTCTTGAAATCTCAGTTGCTGGCGGTGTTAAAGCTGCTACAGCTGCACAAGTACGTGACGCTGGCGCTTCAATCATCGTTGCCGGTGCTGCTATCTATGGCGCTGCTGATCCAGCTGCTTCAGCTGCTGAAATCACAAAAATCGCTCACGGTTAATTCACGGCACTCAATAAGCAATTATTGATGTGAGCTAAGAAAATCCCGACCCAGCAATGCGTCGGGATTTTTTATTATAATGAGCAAACAATTCGTCATGTAAAAGGAAATTAAGATGGATCATCAAAAATTAATTTTAGACAGACTCACTACCATTTTATCTGAGACTGACAAGAGCAATGCTGCAAAATTAATAAAGCTGGTTGATGAAGCTGGCCGTATTTTTGTAGGCGGTGCAGGCCGTTCCGGCCTGGTGTCACGTTTTTTTGCAATGCGTTTAGTGCATAGCGGCTATAACGTAAACATGGTGGGCGAAATCGTAACGCCAGCGATTAAAGCGGGTGATTTACTGGTGTTGGTTTCAGGTTCAGGCGGCACGGAAACCTTGTTGCCATTTGTTAAAAAAGCAAAATCAGTAGGTGCTAAGCTGGCGGTGGTTTCAATGAAAGCGAAATCAGCGATGGCAGAAGTAGCCGATTTGAACATTCAAATTGGCAATGATAACAGCTTCCCACTAACTCACGGCATGCCAATGGGCGCGCAATTTGAGCTGTCAGCCTTGATTTTCTTAGAGGCTGTCATTTCTGAGATAGTGCATACCAAAGGTTTAACTGAAGAAGGTATGCGCGCGATCCATGCCAATTTGGAATAGCGCTACTCCGGGATAATATTTTCTCTTCAGGTTTCGCATTAAAACGAGTGGTTATGCCACTCGTTTTTTTTTCGTCTGCCAGAATGAAAATACAAGAAAATATGCACTTTTGCGCAATCAAGTTGTCTTATTTTCAGGCTGCAAAACATGATTCAATTTTGGACGTAGTTTTTCAAAAGAAGGAGAATAAAAATGGCAGTGATTGACCGGGTATTAGTAGGAGAAGCGCTCGTTATTGAAAATCGTAAAGAAGGTCATGGCCATGGTTTGGATTTGCTTAATGTTGCGCATATTGATCTTATTATGGGACCACGCGGCAGCCCTGCTGAACAGGCATTCTGTCGCGCGCTGACTGACCAGAAGGATGGCGCTAATGGTTTGCTTGCAATTACTGCACCAAATATGATGACCAAGCCCGCTACCGTTATTTTTAATAAAGTAACGATTAAAAATGGCAAACAGGCATTGCAGATGTTTGGCCCGGCACAGCGCGGGGTATCGATGGCGGTCATGGATTGTGTTGCCGACGGTACAATCCCTAAAGAAGAGGCGGAAGATGTTTTTATCTGTGTGGGCGTTTTTATAGACCGCAAGGCAGATGATGACAGGCGCGTGCAGGACTGGAACTACAGGGCCACCGTGCAGGCCATTAAAAATGCAGTGGCACGAGAACCGAAAGTAGAGACGGTTCTGAAAGAATATCAGGATACCGTGCACCCATTTCAGGCCAAATGATGATGATCTTTTGAATAGTAAAGCCCGGTTTTCCGGGCTTTTTATTTAGCTAACATTCAGATTTAACTAAACTTTCCAATTGTTGTGCCGAGATCTGTTTTTGATGAAATGCCGTTGCGATAAAAGCACCATGCACGCCCATTTTTTTAAGCATAGTTAAATCATCCAAATCCCTTATTCCACCAGCCGCATATAGATTATAACCTGTGGTGCGTGGCATGATTTCATTCAAAAGTTTGATGTTAACGCCTTGGTTGGTGCCGACATTTGTCAATGACATCACAATCACATCATCAGGCCAATAGTTGTTGTCTTGCAACAATTCTTCCGGGCCTCGGTAGCCGGTTGGCATGAAGTCTAAAGACAGCATAAAATTTGCGTTATGTTGATTTTTGAGTGTTAAAAAATTTCCTATTCGGGAAAAGTTTTCGCTGGCAAAAATCAAGTTAGAATGGAGTTTGTTCCAGATATTCAGCTCGGTTTGGTTGCTGATGCCTGCATCAACCCATAACTTGAGATTGGGAAAATGCCGTGTAATGGATTCAACAACTGGATAGTTTGTTTCATATGTGCTTTTCAGTTTTTGTATCGCATTCAGGTCCGCAATATAAAGCTGCTGGAAAGGATAATAATCAAGCAATGCCGCCACTATATCCAGCGGTTTGCTTGAGCTTGTAAGAAATGATTGAATCGGCTGGTAATGTTGACGCTCGCCTCTTTTGGCGTGCACGACAACGCTGTCTAACAAATCAATTACCGGGATTATTTGCATTATTAAACTCGAAAATCAAAAGCTGGAGAAAATATTCGTCTGTGAGTTTATCACTGGCGGCGGCCTGTGTGCGGAGCTATTGCCGGAATCTTTGGTGAATGAAGGCGCTATGATGCGTGACGCCTTGCTCCGCGACTTATTCAGCTTGAATTATAGCGTCAGCACCTCGGTGGATGCGCGTTTAAACCCGCCTGAGCATTGTGCCGAATGTGTAGAGGTGCAAGCAGATGACGATGTATGGCAGGTTTGGCAAGATCAGATAAAGGCCGCAGATGCAGTTTGGCTGATTGCGCCGGAAACCGATGGTTTGCTGCATTATTTAACCCAGATTGCCGCCCAGGAGGGGAAGCTGGTATTAGGTTGCGGGCCTGCCTCTATCAAAATCACCAGCGAAAAGATGGCGACTTGCCTGGCTTTGGAAGAGGCGGGCATCACAACAATTCCTACCTATACTTTTGAAAACTGGCCAAGAAGCCACTGGATATGGCTTGCCAAGCCTAATGATGGCGCGGGTTGCAGCGATACTGCCTGGTTTAATAACGCGGATGACTTGCAGGATTGGATTGAACAGAATGATAAGCAGCTCACGCATGTGATTCAGGCCTATCAGCCAGGCGACTCTGCGAGCATTTCCTGCGTGATGAGAGATGGCGAAGCACACTTATTAAGTTGCAATACACAGATGATTGAGATTATTAATCATATGGTGAGCTACAAAGGCGGTATCATCAATGGCATGCGTGAACACTGGGTGCAGTTTGAGGTGGTCGCAAACCAGATTGCGAAGGCGCTTCCTGATTTAGCGGGTTATGTGGGCATTGATGTGATTGTCGATAATGATGACATTTACGTCGTGGAAATCAACCCACGCCTCACCACCAGCTACGTGGGTTTGCGTGAAGCGACTGGCGTGAATCCGGCTGAGCTGATTATCAACACCCTCACGCAGCCAAGTTTTGAGTGGCCCCTGCTGCAACAGAACAAAGTCAAAATTCATGTCTGATATGGTGGGTTGGGATATCGGCGGCGCCCATCTGAAAGTGGCACTGCTGGACGGCAAAGGCGAAATCATCGATATGCTGCAACTGCCATGCCAGCTCTGGCGTGGTCTGAATCAATTGGAGGCTGCAATTGCAGCTGCTCTGCAAGCTTTTAAAATTAAGCCAGGCGATGCACGGCATGCCGTCACCATGACCGGTGAACTGGTGGATCTGTTCCCGAATCGGCATACTGGGGTAATTGAAATTTCGGCTACGGTAGCAAAGTTATTGGGAAAAGATGTTTTATTTTATGCTGCGCCGTATGCTGATAAGGGCGGTTTTGTGGCGATAGAGCGCGTTTCAGTACACACAGCTCAGATTGCATCAACCAACTGGCATGCGAGCGCCAGCGCGCTTGCAATGCATATAAAAGATGCGCTATTGATAGATATTGGCAGCACTACGACAGATATTATTGCCATAGAGGCAGGCAGGGTGGTGGAGAAGGATCTGTCAGATGCGAGTCGCATGCAGGCGGACAGTCTGGTTTATACGGGCGTGGTACGCACGCCGGTGATGGCTTTGGCGCAAAAACTGCCCTTTGAAGGCGCTGAGACTAATGTCGCTGCCGAATATTTTGCCACCATGGCCGATGTGTATCGCTTAACGGGCGAGCTTCGGCCTGAATCCGACATGGCCGACACCGCGGATGGAAAAGGCAAGAGCGAGTTGGAAAGTGCGCGGCGGCTGGCGCGTATGGTCGGGCATGATGCAGAAGATAAGCCGCTGCAAGCCTGGAAAAACCTGGCGAATACTTGCAGAACTTTGCAGTTGAATCAAATCAAAGCGGCAGTGTTAAAGCACCTTAAACCGGGTGTGCCGATGATAGGCGCGGGCGCGGGCAGTTTTCTGGTAAAAGCGCTCGCGGATGATTTGGGGCATGAGTTTAAGCACGTCTGGGAGCCAATATCCATGCGGTGTGCAGAGCATGCTGACTTAGAGGTTTGTTTTCCGGCTTATGCGGTGGCATATCTGGCGGCGAAGCGATGACCATGTTGAAATATGAGCTTGCTTATCATCACGACAGCGCGCGCCTGTTTGAGCGCATCGCGCATCAGCCGTGGGCAATGCTGCTGGACAGCGGGCAAATGATTAATCCCGCCACCGGAAGGGCGGGCAGCCAGTACGGGCGTTACGATATCATGGTGGCCGAGCCGTTTATAACGCTGGTTACGCAAGGCAATCAAACCGTAATCACACAAAACGGTACAGTCAAAATTTCTGAAGAAGATCCGTTTTTTTTGTTAAAAAACATCCTGAATCAATATCAGGCACCGAAAACGGACATGTCGTTTGCGGGCGGCGCTCTTCCATTTGCGGGCGGGGCAATGGGTTATTTTGCTTATGATCTGGCGCGACGGCTGGAAAAGCTGCCCAACAATGCACGTCCGGCAGTCAATATCCCGGAAATGATGATCGGTATCTACGATTGGGCGATCGTGGTGGATCATCGTGAGCAGCGCAGCGCCCTGATTTCACACGGTTTGCATGCTGAAACACAAAAAAAATGGCCTGCGCTGCAAGCCTTATTTGATGCGCCTTGCGGGGCAGCGTTCACAGAGGATAAACCGGGTAAGTTCGAAGTTACAACGGCAATCACCTCAAATTTATCCGAACCGCAATACCAGCAAGCCTTCGCCAAGATCAAGGCGTATATTACCGCGGGCGATTGTTACCAGGTGAATCTGGCACAGCGTTTTTCCGCAAGGGTGGAAGGCGATAGCTGGCTAATGTACCGAAAACTGCGTGAGATCAGCCCCGCGCCGTTTATGGCCTATATGCAGCTGCCATTAAATAAGGATGAGAACTTCCAGGTGCTCTCGGATTCACCGGAGCGGTTTTTGCAGACCAACGGCCGTCACGTGGAAACCCGCCCCATTAAAGGCACGCGGCCAAGGTCAGCAGATGCGGAGCAGGATTTAGCCTACTCGAAGGAGCTATTGACGAGCGTAAAGGACAAGGCGGAGAATCTGATGATCGTGGATTTGCTCCGCAACGACTTAGGTAAAACCTGCGTAATTGGCAGCGTTAAAGTGAATAAGCTTTTTCAGCTGCAAAGCTTTGCCAATGTGCATCATCTGGTGAGTATCGTTGTGGGTAAGCTGAAAGCTGGAAAATCGGCCGTGGATGTGCTCAGGGATTGCTTTCCGGGCGGTTCGATTACGGGTGCGCCCAAGCTGCGTGCCATGCAGATTATCGATGAGCTGGAACCGCAACGGCGCGGCCTGTATTGCGGCGCAATCGGGTATATCGGCTTTGACGGCGATATGGATACCAATATTGCGATTAGAACCGCAGTTGTTTGCAAAAACATATTAAGCTTTTACAGCGGAGGCGGTATAGTGGCAGACTCGGACGGATCAAAAGAATACGCCGAAACGCTGGACAAAGCATCCAGTTTTACAACAATAACAAAGTTTTTTACGAGGCTCTGATTAAGCTTCTTAACTATGAATAAAAATACAGAAAAATAATAAAAACCCGGTCATATTTAAGGGTAGAATAAAAAATAACAAGATACCGAAATTTCGTCTTTAACCAGTAAGTCGAAAGGAATAATCAGGTCCACAATGGAAAAACTACTTAGGGGATCATCCATGTGGGTTGTTAAAATTGGCGGTAGCCTGCTAGGCGCGCCAGAGTTGGAACGTTGGCTAAAGATATTCGTAAAATTTAGCGACGGCAATATCATCATCGTGCCCGGCGGCGGCGTTTTTGCCGACGCGGTACGAGAAGCTCAAAAATTATCCAAAATCAGCGATGCCTGCGCACACCGGCTTGCCGTGCTGGCGATGGATCAATTCGGATTGTTGTTGGCCAACTTGAATCCATTTCTGGCGACTGCTGCCAGCGAATTGGAGATTGCCGAACGCACCTGGCAGCATCGTGCCATTGTCTGGCTGCCAAGCAAAATGGTGCTTGCAGATGATTCCATCCCGCAAAGCTGGAACGTGACTTCAGATAGCCTGGCTGCATGGCTGGCAGAAAAATTGGATGCACAGCACCTGATTCTGCTGAAATCTGACAAGCCCAATGAAACCGAACTCAGTCTGAAAGTGATGACAAAGGACGGACTGATTGACGAGGCTTTCAGCGATTTTGTGCTGAACAAACCATTTTCACCCTGGGTGATTAAAAAAACTGACTGTACGCATTTTGAAGACGGTGTTGATATCGAAATACTGGGCAAAATTGCTTCTTCAATGCACTGACTGATAACCATGGCGGCCAAAGTTTATTCTGAACAGGAAACCATCGCGAAGCTCGAAAACGAGCTGCCGCACTGGTATCTGGAGAATGGCTGGATACGCCGAAAATATAGAACCAGCGGCTGGAAAGCCACGCTGATGGTGGTGAACACGGTAGGGCACTTGGCCGAAGCGGCCTGGCATCATCCCGACTTGACTGTTTCTTACGCCTTTGTGATTGTGAAACTGTGCACGCATGACGCTAAAGGCATTACCGATAAGGATTTTGAACTGGCTGCCAAGATCGAGCAGGTGATTGGCTGGCAGCCTGCACTGGAAGGCGGCGCATTAACCGGCTCGCCGAATGACGATGCGCGGTTTAAATACATTAAATATGACTGAGCGTCTAGTTTCGACCCAATCCAGCTGCTTGAATAGTCAATTTATTTAGGTTGTTCTGGTTTTCGAATTTCACAAGTGGTAGAAACTACTTCTTGCTGGTTATTTTCATCTTTTACAATTGTTTGCGGTGGATCGATAGTCCAATCCACGTCAATACTGTATTTCTTTCCCGCTTCCAAATTCATAACCCAAGTGCTTTTGCAGGTCTTGTCAGAAATAAAAGGCGCGCAAGTAATTGCTAGCGGCAAAAGATATGGTGCAACAGAAAAAGTTGCACACGTGGGTAGTGCTATAGCCCTTGCTGCATTTTTTGATTTGTTATCGTTATCCCACCAACGGCTAAGTAACTTAAACTCATAATCGCCTGGTTTGAAATAACCTATATTATTTTCTTTATTGTTAAATAGGTTGTGCTTATCGATTTTAACGTCTAAAGCTATTGGTAGTATAAGTTTGGATGTGCGCTCTATTTTTGGTATTGGCAATGAAACTACTACAACTTTGTCAGGCGGAAGTGTTTCACCATCATAAAACTTGCCATGCTGTGAAGCACATCCCGTCAAATCAGCACAAGCAAAGAGACAAATAGTCGTAATTACCTTAGCAGAGTATTTTGCATAGGAAATTGTTGGGTAATTTAGATACATTGAGTCTATAACCTAGCACTATACAAATCTGTCTCTTTTTCAAACCTACCAAAATGCAGCATGATCGTTGGCAGAATCAACAAATTAAGGATGGTTGAAGTCACTAGGCCGCCGACGATAATCGTCGCCATCGGGCCTTCAATCTCCCGTCCGGGCTGACCGCTACCTGCTGCCAGCGGCAACAGGCCCAGCGCGGTGACGAGCGCAGTCATCAGGATGGAAGGCAAGCGTTCCTTCGCGCCCCTTACACAGGTTTCCAGATTCCAGACGCAATGTTCTTCATCTACGAGATGCTGGAAATGCGATACCATCATGATGGAATTACGCAAGGTAATGCCGAATAACGTCACGAAGCCTACCAGCGAGCCCAGCGAAATCCAGCCGCCCGTAAACAAGGCTGCCAGCACGCCGCCAATCAGCGCAAAGGGCAGGTTGGCAAAGGTGAGTAGTAAGTTGCGCAAGCGGCCGAACGCAATATACAGCATGAGGAAAATCGCGACGCCCGCCAATAAAGAATGCACAATGAGATCTTCGCGCGATTGCGCGTTGGCCTCAGCCTCGCCGGTAAATTCCAGATAATTGCCGCTGCTTAATTTGATGTCACTTTTAATGCGTTTTTTTAGCTCGGCACTAAAACTTTCAACATCGCGTCCATGCACATTGGCAGTAACGGTCTGAATGCGTTTTGCGCCTGCATGCAGAATTTTCGAGCGGCCATTTTCCTGGGTAATAAACGCAATATCCTTTAAATGCAATAGCCGGCCTTCCGGGTTAAACAGCGGAATATTGCCAATATCGCCAATATCATCGCGCGCTTCTTCCTCCAGCACCACGCTTAAGCCGACTACGCGGCTGCCAAAATACACCTGCGAAACCGGCACGCTTTCATAAGCCGCGCGGATGGTGTCCAGCACATCAACGGCCTGTAGCCCCCACACCGCGAGCTTGTCCGGGCGCAGGCGAATTACCGCTTCCGGTGTACCTGGAGGCGATTGCACCAGCACGTCGGCCGCGCCTTTACTGGTATAGAGCAAGTCGGCGATTTTTTGCGCGTCACGGTCCAGCGCGTCTAGATCGTTGCCGTAAATATTGATGACGATAGAAGCGGCATAGCCTGAAATCGTTTCTTCGATACGTTCGGTTAAAAAGGTGTTAATGGCGAAATTAACGCCGACAAAACCGGGCTCCGCTTTGCCGTCGCCATCTGTATCGACGGCTTCACCTGCAAGCTCCTCGCGGATGTCATTTAGGATGCGGTTTTGCTCCTCGCCAGAAAGGGTTCCGATTTCTATCTCAAACTCGCTGTAATGGGTGCCAAACGTGTCGGCGGCATTGGGGGCGCGACCTACCCATTGCGTCACCGATTTAACTCCTTTAATCCCGCGTAAAACTTTGGCTACTTGCTTGCCAAGCCGCAAGGACTCTTGTTCCGAGGTGCCTGGCACAGCAGTCATGTGCATGATGAAATGGCCTTCGTGCAGCGCGGGAATAAACTGGTTTTTGAATAAGGGCAATATGCCCAGGCCAAGCGCAATTAGTACAAAGCTGACAGCAATCACCAGTTTGTAATGCTTTTCGATCGTATACAGAAGCTTGACGTAACCGCCTTTAATATGACGGATGATGGGTGAATCTTCCGTATCCAGCTGGGCTTTGCCGAGCATCAGGTAACACAGTGCCGGCGTAAGTGTGAGGGCGACCACGAGGGAGGCCATGATGGCTGCAATATAGGCGAAGCCTAATGGCGCGAACAGCTTGCCTGCCACGCCAGACAAGGTCAGTAGCGGCATAAATACCAGCGCCACAATGACTGTGGCATAGACCACAGAGCTGCGCACTTCCATGGAGGCATTAAACACGACCTTGTGCACAGGCAATGGCTGGGCGAGCAGACGATTTTCTTTCAGGCGCCTGAAAATATTTTCAGTATCGATAATCGCATCATCCACCACTTCACCCAGAGCGATTGCCAAACCGCCCAGCACCATGATGTTAAGGCCAATGTTGAAATAGCTCATGACTACAATCGCGGTGAGTAGCGAGAGCGGGATAGCAGTGGCGGAGATAAACGCGGTGCGTGCGTTGAACAGGAACAGAAACAGAATGGTGATGACCAGAATCGAGCCGATGAGAATGTCTGCACGCACGCCGTCGATGGCGGTCTCAATAAAATTGGCGGGGCGGAACAGGCCCTCATGCAAGGTCACCTGTTCGTTTTTCAGAGTGGGTTTCAGTTCCTGAAGCGCAGATTCTATGGCCTGGGTAACCGCGTGGGTATTGGCTCCCAGCTGGCCTTGCACCGACAGGTAAATGCCGGTTTCCTCGTTAATTGCCGCGCTGCTGATGGAGGGTGCCGCACCCTCTGTCACACGGCCTATATCGCCTAATCTGACGGTAAGGCCGTTCTTATGCAGCAAAGTCGCTTTGGCCAGAGCGGCTGCAGTCGTCGCCTGGCCTTCGGTTTTTACAATAATGCGCTGATTGCTGTTTTGAATGAAACCGGCCCCGCTGACGCCAGTGGCTTTTTGTGCGGCTGCGACGACGTCATTGATATTCAGCTGATAGCGTACCAGTTTTGCAGGGTCGATTTGTATCTGAAACTGCCGTACTTCGCCGCCAAACACATTTACGTCCGCCACGCCAGGAATCGCCAGCAGATGTGGCACAATGGTCCAATCAACCAGTGTTCTCAATTCCATCAGGCTGCGTTTTTTGGAGGTGATGCCAAAACCTAAAACTGTACTCGCTGACGAGGTGAGCGGCGTAATATTAAGCGTGATGCCTTTCGGAATCTGATTGGTGAGCGTACTCAGGCGTTCCGCGACAACTTGCCTGTTTCTGTAGATGTCGGTGTCTTCGTCAAAGATGACAGTAACGATGGACAAGCCAGGAATGGATTGCGAGCGCATGTCCGCCACGCCGACAGTACCGGCGATGCTGGATTCGATCGGCTGGGTGACCAGGCTTTCGACTAATTCGGCCGATAGGCCGGGAGATTCCGTCTGGATAATGATCTGCGTGGGAGAGAATTCTGGAAAAACGTCCAGATTGCTGCGGGTCAGGCTGTAGATGCCGTATAGCACCATCAGGCTCGCCAGGCCAATAATCACGCCATAAAAGCGGATGGAGAAACGAACGATTGCCGACATCATGGCAATTTAATCCTCATTCTCGTTCTTTATGAGGTATTTAAACTCTTCAGAAAGAAGCAGCTGTGCGCCGCTCACGACAACTTCACTATTGGCATCGATACCTTGATTAAACCAGCCGGTAGCCACTTCGGTATCTGCGGAGATGGGTTTACGCACAAACTGATCTTCCCCTTGCTTGAAATATGCCCAGGGCTTGCCTGCGTACCATACAACGGCGTTGCTGGGGATGATAATGCCGTTGGCGCTGCCATTCCCATTGGTGCCCGTCTCGACATTGACACGCATGCCAATGCGCAATGATTCAGCCGGCGCGCTGTAATAGAATGTTTTGCCAAAACCGCTGCTGTCGCTGGTGGTGGCGGGCGAGACATACAACGCTTTAATGGGTGCGATGGATTCGTTGAGTGGTGCAACATGAATACTGGAACCCGCTTTGGGCGTAGTGATATTTAAAGGTAGGCTCACTTGAATAAGTACATTTTTTCTCTCCAGCAAATTAGCCAGATGGAGCGCTGACTTGTCATCAAAAGCCAATGCTGACAGCACTTCACCCCACTGCAGCCGCATGCTGGTTTGCAGGTTTTTGAGTTGTGATTCGCTGGCCGTGATTTTAGCGTTATCCGCATTTACCGCAGCCAGCGCTTCCTGCACGGCTCGGTCTGATACGTTTTTATCATCCGCATTAAGCGCTTTAAGGCGCTGATACTGTTGCATGTTGCTGGCGCTGGCTGCGCGCGCAAGCGCTATATCGGCTTTCAGGCTTAAAGCCCTGGCTTTCGCTTCAGTTAAACTGTCAATGCTAACCACATTGCCGTAGCTTTTTATTGTTCCCTGAAATTGTGCCGAACTCACTTTGGCTGTGGTGATGCCGCTATTCTGTTGGGTGGCGGGCGGCAGGCTGACGACATTAATGCCGGATTTTTCACTTACTCGGCTTGGGCTTTCAATCTCCTCTTGTTGCTCGGCCCGGTATGCTTCGTACTCATCACGCCCATAAAACACCAGCACCCAAAAAAGCGTCACGATGAGCAAGGCTTGCAGCGCAATAATAATCGTCAACTTCTTATTCATGATGTACATCCGCAGATATGGTGGTGGGTATAGAAGAATCGTCAAACAACGGGCGTTGCATCACATCTTCAACCGCTAAGGCAGCTTGCAGGCTGTTAAATTGCGCATCTAGCAACTGCTGTTCGAGCAGGCTGGTGTTAAGCTGGTTCTGCGTCAGATCAAGACGATCGATTAAGCCTGCATCGAACTGGCGTTGCAGCTTCTGCGTCAATTGTTCTTGCGCTTCCAGTTGCGCTTTGAGCCCATGCGTATTTTCCAGACTCGCTTCGTAAGATGCCAGACTTTGCCCTAAATCACCGATAATTCTGGCTTGCAAGGCGTCGAATTGCGCGCCCTCAACCTCGCGTAGCTGGGTAGCCTCTGCAATCAGCGTTTGATTTTTATTGAGTAAGTTTAATAAAGCAGAAAATCCGAGTGACCAGACGCTATCGCCAAATTCAAACGCGAATCCCGGCGTGAGCGAGATGTCAGGTATCTGCTTAGCCACTTCCAGCCTGATTTTTGCCTCAGCAGCGGCGTACTTTTCCAGGCTGCGGAGAATGTCCAGGCGGTTGAGTAGGGCGCTTGCCTGCAACTCTCTGTTTTTATCTGGGGTGTTTAAATGGGCTGATTGCTTAGCCAACGCCTCATCCAGATTCAACGGCTTAAGTGCCATGCCATTAAAGTGTTCTAGTGGCAAGCCCACATCTGTGGCCAAATTCGCGCGGATTTCGGCCAGTTTGGCCTGTTCGTTAGCCAGAGTAAACTGGGTTTTTTGTTGACGCAGTTTTGCGGCACTGAGCTCGGCGCTGGAGATTGCGCCTAAGCTTAGACGTTTGTTCAGCAAATCTACCAGCCTAGTTTGAATCGCCAATTCATTTTTCAGTGCATCTGCCGTGGCGATATTTTGATGGTAGCGCAATAAATCCTTGGCGATTTGGCTGCGTAACTGCCACGCAACGCCCGCCACATCTATACGGGCAGCTTCTGCCAGATGCTGTGCTTCCTCGACTCTAATTTGGCGCTTATTCCCGGTTTCGATGGGAATTTCCACGTTCAGTCCATACGCCCAGGGCCGAATGTCGCCATTGGCCTGGTTACTATGTGCTATATGGCCGTCTATAATAGGATTTTGCTTTTGTGCGGCAGTCTTTAGGCTGGCATTAGCCAGCGCCAATTGGGCTTTTGCGACTTCCAGTTTTGGGTGGTGATACAGTGCGCACCAGGTAAGCTCGTTCAAACCCCAGGCGGCAAAAGGTAATTGGTTCTCGGTATAACCCTGCTTGATTAAATAAGCTTTAAAATCATCACCGGTGACGTTTTTGCTCAGTAGTTTTGCCGAAGTTTGCGCCGGATCCTGCGGCTTGGCCTGATATTTTTCGTGCGCGCAACCGGCAACAAGCAGGCTCAGGCTCAGTGTAATGATCAAAAATTTTGATTGAGGTAAGAGATTCACGACAAGAAACGATGCGCATTACATCTTAGTTTTCAATGCTGGCGTGTACCGAGTTGAGTGCGTCTTGTAAGGTTTCTTCGGAGAGTTTGTTAATCGTGGTTGCCAGCAAATCAGCAGCTTCAACCGTGCGGATCGGCAAGTCATGCGTATTCAGCTCAGCAATCAGGCCGGCCGCTGCGCCTGCGATAATCAGCAAGGTTTCGCGCTCTTTCATTAGCAACTCAAGCTCGGCGCGCAGCATATTGTTTTCATTGGAATAGGTAGAGTTTTGCATATCATTATCTTTAAAATGGGGTGCTAGACTGTATCTTGCTATCTGTATGGCGTTCTTGTCAATCTGCTTAATGAATGCCCGCATAATTTTGTTCCTGAGTTTCTGTTTCTCTTATCAAATGTGGCAAAGTTGCGATACAATACGCGTTTTATTGATTTGGGTATTACCTGAATCAAATGCGAGAGTGGCGGAATTGGTAGACGCACTGGATTTAGGTTCCAGCGCCGCAAGGCGTGAGAGTTCGAGTCTCTCCTTTCGCACCATCAACAACTAATCGTTTTCTATAACATAATTAGGAAACAACTTTTACAGGAAATGCAACATGGCAGCATCTGTTGAAACAATCAGTAGTTTAGAACGTCGCATGACAGTGAAGGTGCCATTGGCGCCATTAGAAGGTCAAATCAGGCAGCGCCTCAGCCAGATTTCACGTACGGCCAAATTCGCAGGTTTCCGCCCGGGCAAAGCGCCTATTGGCCTGGTAAATCAGCATTATGGCGACCAGGTGCGTGACGAAGTGTATTCCAAGGCCGTAGAAACCAGTTTTGGCGATGCGGTAGAAGAAAACAAGCTGCGTGTGGCCGGTTTCCCGAACATCGAGCATAAACCCTTTGCAGAGGCGGCGACCGAGTTTGAATACACGGCAACATTCGAAGTATTTCCAGAGGTAAAGCTGGGCGATTTAAGCAAAATCAAGCTGGAAAAGCCAACCTTGGAAGTGACGGATGCCGACGTTGAAAAAACACTGGACGTGCTGGTAAAGCAGCGTGTGAGCTATGAGCCGGTCAAACGCGCCGCCAAGAAAGATGACCGTGTGAATGTGAGCCTGACAGCCAGTATCGACGGCAATGTGGTGGAAAGCACTGGCGACAAGGGGATTGACCTTGTGTTGGGCGAACCGAACCGCATGGCGGCTTTCGATGATGAACTCATCGGCGGCAAAACCGGCAGCAGCAAGACTTTCGAAATCACTTACCCTGCAGACCACAATCCTGCTGAGCTTGCTGGCAAAAAAGTGAGCTACACCGTGACTTTTAACAGTGTTTCCCAGCCGGTTCTGCCTAAGGTTGACGCGGAATTCGCCAAAAGCCTGGGCGTGGATGACGGTGATGTGAACAAGATGCGTGCTGAAATCAAGCTAAGCCTTGAACAGGAAGTGGAAAAACGTATCAAGGCACGCGTAAAAGAAGGTGTGTTTCAAGCGCTGGTCGCTGCGGCTGAGTTTGAAGTGCCCAAGGCCTTGATTGGTGCCGAAATTAACCGCATGATGCAAATGACCGCACAAAACTTGCAGCAGCGTGGCATGGACCCTAAAGATATCCAGCTTGAGCCAGGTATGTTTGAGGAGCAGGCAAAACGTGGCACGGCTTTGCGCCTGATTTTGAGCGAAATCGTGAACACAAACAGCCTGCAAGCCAATGCTGACCAAGTACGCGCAATGGTGGACACTTTTGCGAATAGCTATGAAAAGCCTGAAGAATTGGTGAATTGGTATTATGCCGATGTAAAACGTCTGGATGAGCCAGCCGCATTGGCGACAGAAGAGAATGTTGTCAACTGGGTGCTGGAAAAAGCCAAGGTTAGCGCTAAAAAAATCAAATTTGATGAATTAATGGCAGGCCAATAATGACAAATAGTATGAGCGAGATTGTAACAAACGGTATGACCGAGCCTCAGGGGCTGGGTTATATTCCGATGGTCATCGAGCAAAGTGGCCGCGGTGAACGCTCGTATGACATTTACTCGCGCTTGCTGAAAGAGCGCGTCATATTCCTGGTAGGCCCGGTCAATGATATGAGCGCTAATCTGGTCGTCGCGCAATTGTTGTTTTTGGAAGCCGAGAATCCGGACAAGGATATCTCGCTTTACATCAATTCGCCTGGCGGCTCTGTGACCGCAGGCATGTCAATTTACGACACCATGCAATTCATTAAGCCGGATGTAAGCACCTTATGTATAGGCCAAGCAGCAAGCATGGGCGCGTTTTTGCTGGCGGCTGGCGCCAAAGGCAAGCGCTTTAGCTTGCCCAATTCGCGGGTGATGATTCACCAGCCATCCGGCGGTTTCCAGGGTCAGTCATCCGACATTGAAATTCATGCCAAAGAGATTTTGTATTTGCGCGGCAAGCTGAATGAAATTCTGGCGTATCACACTGGAAAAACAGCTGCGGAAATTGATCGCGATACCGAGCGCGACAACTTCATGAGTGCAGACGAATCGGTTAAATACGGCATGATTGACAAGGTTATTGCTAATCGCTCTGAAGCGGCATAATATAAAGGCAGTTTTGTACGATTTAAGGATGTTGCATGGCCACTAAAGCCGAAGGTGAAAAGTTACTCTATTGCTCTTTTTGTGGCAAAAGCCAGCATGAAGTCAAAAAGTTAATCGCAGGTCCGTCCGTGTTTATCTGCGATGAGTGCGTCGATTTATGCAACGACATCATCAAAGAGGAGGTGCAAAACCTCAGCGACATCAAGTCTGCCGACAAGTCACTGCCTACTCCGCAGGAAATCTGCGCCATTCTAGATCAATACGTGATTGGTCAGGTGCAAGCCAAAAAGAACTTATCAGTTGCTGTCTATAACCACTACAAGCGCCTGGGCCACAACCATATTTCACAAAATACCGTCAAAGACGATGTCGAAATTCAAAAAAGTAATATTTTGCTGATTGGCCCGACAGGCTCCGGCAAGACTTTGCTGGCACAAACACTGGCGCGCCTTCTGGACGTGCCATTTGTGATGGCTGATGCTACTACATTGACCGAAGCAGGTTATGTGGGTGAAGACGTTGAGAACATTATGCAAAAGCTGTTGCAAAAATGTGATTACGACATCGAAAAGGCGCAGCGCGGCATCGTGTACATCGATGAAGTGGATAAAATTTCCCGTAAATCAGACAATCCTTCGATTACGCGCGATGTGTCGGGTGAGGGCGTGCAGCAAGCCTTGCTTAAGCTGATCGAAGGTACCGTGGCGTCAGTGCCTCCGCAAGGCGGTCGCAAGCACCCAAATCAGGAGTTCGTGCAACTGGATACCACCAATATCCTGTTTATCTGCGGTGGCGCGTTTGACGGCTTGGACAAAGTCATTCGCCGGCGTTCCGAAAAGGGCGGCATCGGGTTTGGCGCAGAAGTCAAAAGTAAAGATGACCTGCGCGAAGTGGGTGCCGTGCTACGTGATGTAGAACCGGAAGATTTGATCAAATTCGGCTTGATTCCGGAGTTTATTGGCCGTTTGCCCGTAGTAGCCACGTTGGAATCCTTAGACGAAGAAGCGCTGATGACGATTTTAACCGAGCCGAAGAACGCGCTTACCAAACAATATATCAAGCTGTTCAAAATGGAGGGCGTGGATCTGGAATTCAGAGAATCTGCCTTACGGTTGATTGCCAAAAAAGCGCTTGAACGCAAAACAGGTGCGCGTGGCTTGCGCTCTATCATGGAGCACGCGCTACTGGAGATCATGTATGACTTGCCTTCTATCGAGAATC